>Ga0055584_100001245_pt1 | contig 24956 bp, 24 predicted proteins | sample OSDHelmetaG_FD_58716 | JGI IMG/M metagenome (GOLD analysis project Ga0055584, IMG submission 58716) | Pelagic marine sediment microbial communities from the LTER site Helgoland, North Sea, for post-phytoplankton bloom and carbon turnover... | ecosystem: Environmental > Aquatic > Marine >...
GGTCAGGTAACCAGTAGATTCTTGTAACAAGTCGTAACACGCTCAAAGCTGTCGATCGGGCCTGCATCCTTGATAGGTTAAACTACTGCCGATCTCGGACACGAACCGCTTGGGGGATCGGTTGATCTCCTTATGGACGTGAGAGAGGAACTGGAAGATACTGCGAAAACAAGCCTCGCAATAGCATGCGGGGCGATTTTATCTGGAGCGTGAGTAATGCTGAAACAACGACTGATATGCCTGACTGTATTTCTATTGGGCGCTGCGAGCGGCTTCGCGCAGGACGATGAAAGTAGCGATGGATCAGCAGTCGACGCAAACAACCCGCTGGCCAGTTTCACGGCATTCAATATTCACAATTACTACACTCCTGAACTGACCGGGTTACCGGACCAGACAAGCAATACAATGTGGCTGCGGTACGCGAAGCCACTCGGTAAGTGGCTGTTTCGAGGGTCGCTGCCTTTTTCCCATGTACCGACCGGAGCGACATCATCGCAGTCCGGCATGGGCGACCTGAACATGTTCGCGGCCTACCTGTTCGACATGGACAAACCCGGCGTTGCATTCGGTGTTGGACCCCAGGTAACTCTGGATACAGCCAGTGACGATGCGACCGGCACGGGCAAGACGCAGGCGGGTCTGGCAGTTGTCTATTTCGATGGAAGCTCCTCGCTTTTTCAATGGGGCGGGCTTGTGACCTGGCAGACCGATGTCGCCGGCGACAGTGATCGTGCCGACACGGAATTGCTCGTGATGCAACCTTTCTACTTCCTGCAACTTGGCAGCGGCTACTACTTCCGCGGTGCGCCTAACTGGGTGTTCAACCGCGAGGCCGACACCTATAACGTTCCGATAGGTGCTGGCCTGGGACGCGTCATCATGACCGAAAAAGTCGTGTTCAATCTGTTCGTCGAACCTCAGTTTACGGTACTAAGCAAAGGCGACGGGCAGCCGAAGTTGCAGGTCTTCGCGGGCTTTAACATGCAGTTCAAGTAAACGCTGACCCCATCCGGTACTTACGACACAATGCGGCCGCGAACAGAGGCGGACTTTATCAAGGTTTCCTGTTCTAACAACGCGAAACACAACCTATGAATGTGCCCAGCGCGGCAGCGCCGCCTAGCTTGGCGGCCGTAATCCCCGAGACTGCCAAAGCTTCTCCGATGGCCGCCGCCCCCAATCCTGCCAGTCCTGCCAGTGTGCCACCGGATGCCGCAAAGAGCGCCGCGGCGAGCACTATAAGAAATGCCACCAAGCCAACAGCAACCCAGTAACCCAGAGCCTTCTTCAGGCATTCCCATGCGCAATCTAAAAACGCGGCCATTTTATTGCCCCTTCCGCTGGATCACGGTTGAATCGCTTCCGGACATAGCCAGACCACCCAATGCGGCAAAAATGACCCACGGTTGACCTGCTGGTGATAAGTTGTAGAGCCAGACTAATAGCGAAATAGCAGTTGCCATTGCAACCACCCTGATAGCAAAATCCTGCATAGTTCTTCTCCTTATTGTTGTCACTCATGCTAAGCATAGACCATAGGATGGGAAGTGCAGGTTGGAGGTAATACCAGCCAAGAGCTCTGCTCATAACCCCAGGCAGCCGGTCACTCAATCACCAGAATCGATTAACGGAGCAAACTTGGGAATCGCAAGCCACAAGAAACTGACTTTGTCCGAGTACGTGAGGCGCAGGAACGGTGTGTCTTTGGGAGCCCCGGCCTCTCTTCGGAACATGCTGCGCCGTTCCTTCGGTGCCAGTTCCTTCGACCGTTTCTGGCAACACTGGAATCCGATCTTTGGGTACTACCTCGGAAAGTATGTCTTTGTGCCGTTGAAAAAAATTTCGCCGCCCTATGTGGCCTTGGTGCTCACCTTTGTTGTGACCGGGATTATCCATGACGCCGTCACGATGGCGGTAAGGCAGGACGTCGCGTTCCTGTTTACTCCCTGGTTTCTTTTTCTCGGCATTGGCGTTGTTCTATCCAAAATAACGGGAATGGATATTAGTGCGAGTCCATGGGGACTGAGGGCGGCAATGCATTCTGCTTACCTGGGCATGTGTCTCGCGTTCGCATTTCTGGTCTTCACGGTTAGGTGAGGAGTCTGGATCCTATCGGCCAAAACGAGCTCTGCTCTATAGTGCTGCGAGGTCTGCGGCGGAGTGGTCCGCGACGCCCAGCGATTCCGGTGTTCGCAGGGCTTCGGCCCTGTAGTCGCGTGCCATCACTATCGAAGCAACGCTAATGATCGCGTCAATACCCGGCGTCGCAACACCGACCTGCTTGCCGAGCGTCGACATGAACACGAGACCGTAGCCGACATCTTCGTTGAGGTAGCGATGATCGAGCTGCGGCTGGGCACCGATACCGAGAAAGCCGGGTGCCTCGCGATAAGCAGAGCCATAGTTGGCTTCCAGCATGTAGCCCTGACGCATACCCAACTCGGGGTCGGACAGGATGGAGACGCCCAGCGCCTTACCAATAGCAATACGCTCCTTGTCGAGGGCCTCGATCAGGCGGCCGACTGAATCACTCACGCCTTCTTCGTAGAACAGGAAGTCCCCGCCCGTCAGTTCGATGCGGGCGGCGTTGCTCAACGTCACTGCCGGATGAATGATCGGGTTCGCATTTTGCAGGCTCGTTTGCATGACGCTCTCTGCCGCTTCCATGCTTGGATAGACGTCGGAAATAAGTTCCAGAATGTCGCCCGTATGCTTGCCCGGAAGTGCGGCCAACAAGTTGCCAGCCTTGAGTTTCAGGAACACACGGATCTTGCCTGGTTCGGTGAGTCGAACGGCATAATGCAGCGTGGAGGTCTCTGCGATACGGATGGACTCATCGTCCAGAGGCAGCCCGGCAGCGCGCTTGAAAGCCAGTGCGCCGCCACAGGAACTCGGACTGACGATCACCGTTTGCCCGGCACTGAGTTTGCCAGCCACTGCTTCACCAAAAGGCTCGGTGCTGTAGGCCGGGCCAACAACGTAAATCAGCTCGGCATCCCGCAAGGCTTCGTCAATATCATGGCCCGAATAGGCGATCGCTCCGAACCCGGAAATATCACCCTCCGCATTGATGCCGCCCTGTTCGGCGATCTTTGCGATATTGTCGGGAAATTGCTCGAAATCGAACAAGCGAACGTCGTGCCCGTGCGACGCACAATCGAAAGCGACGGCAGTGCCGCCGGCACCTGCGCCCAAAACAGTGATCTGCATAAGTCCCTCTTGGTCTTGAATTGCGATTACGCCAAGTGGACGACTCTAGCGTAGATCAACGCGCCGTCGAATCCGTACAAAGCGCATGTAGGCCTCTCCGCGGACGTTCGCAATACCGCGCAGCTAAAGTCTGCCCAAGCTAGAGCCCGCGAGTATCCGCTTCCTTCATAAGCAGATCGTACTCTGTCGCCTTTCCAGCGGCTTGCTCGGTAGCCGCCCTGTTTTGCCATGCGAGCCACTCCTGCGACTCTCTGTTCCAGCCGAGGCCCATTGAAAAGCGCCACATGTCGCGGCCGTCATACTCGGTGCGACGGAGGTTTAGCTGCAAGTTGTACGGCGCCTTTTCGAAACTCAATTCAACAATGCGCAGGCTGGCATCCATCATCTCCCGGCCGAAGTCCCAGTCCGGGTATTTCGCGCGGAGCAGTTCTGCGTAACGGCGACCGGCCGCGCGCGCCTCGGTTTCGGTTGCATGCCAACTAGCGGCAATGATGTAGCCAATGGTTTGCGATTCAGGCGTTGCGAGCAGGCTTACCTGGACAATGTCGGTCGGTTTGGTCGGATTCTCCGCCTCAATTAGCAGGTTTCCTGCGCTGGTAACCTCAACGTCGCGAGGCTGAGTTGGATATTCTGCGCCGAGCTCATAGCCCATGAACTGGCCGTTGTTAGCATCCGCGACTGCGATATTGGGTAGAGCAAAGAGGCAGCACAGCAAAAGTCTTGTAAGCATTGAGAAATTCCTTTTAATTTTCCAAATCCTATCACCTGAAGAGCGTCTTTTGCTTGCCAGGCAACGGTTCGCCAATTGAAGTCTGCTTCGGCGTGGTTGTTCGGTACCGATCAGCCCGCATACTCCGCAACGGCTTTCCCCAGCGCATCGAAATTCGGCTCAATGCCGAGTCCGGCATCGTCGGCTGCAGCCATGTGACCATTGACACGTTGCGGCGCCCCGGTCGCATTCTGCACGGTGACGTAGCTGTTAAAATCGGTGGCCGAGAATCGCAGGGCCTCCGGTGTAGAGTGCGCGAGGTGTGCGATTGCAGAGGTGATGATGTCGCCACCCCAGCTATCCTCAATCGTCATCGGAATGTTCAGCGAAACGCAGACGTCACGAATAAGTCGCGCCTTCGTCAGGCCGCCCACCTTCGATATTTTCAGATTGATAACGTCCATCGCGCCATCCGCGTGGCCGCGAAGCAGCGCGTCCATACCGGTGATGTTCTCGTCGAGAATGAAGGGCAGGGATGTGCGCCGCCGGATGGTCAGGCAATGCTCGTAGGATTTGCAGGGTTGTTCGATGTAGACGTCCCGGTCGCGTACGGCGTTCACGACGCGAGCCGCATCGTCGACGCGCCAGCCCGTGTTGGCGTCCGCAACGAGTACTTCGCCGTCATCCAGTACATCGGCAGCCGCGTGAATCCGGTCGATATCGTCCTGTGGCTTGCCGCCGACCTTGAGCTGAAACTTGGTGTAGCCGTCGGCACGATGACCCGCCACGTTTTCCGCCATTTCAGCAGCGGGACGCTGGCTGATCGCACGATACAAAGCGACGCTGTCTCCGAACTTGCCGCCCATCAGTTCGCACACCGATTTGCCGCTCGACTTGCCCAGCAGGTCCCAGCAGGCCATGTCGATGGCGGACTTTACGTAGGGGTGGCCAAGCAAGGCCTTGTCCATGAGTTGATTGATCGGTCCGACGGCGGTCGGATTCTGCCCCATTAGTGAGGTGGAGAGCTCCGCGATTCCGGCGCGAGCACCGGCACCGAAAGCCGGGAGGTAGAAAGGGCCCAGCGGACAGACTTCGCCGTAACCGGATTGGCCATCGTCGGTGATCAGTTCGACAACTGTGCTGTCGAACACTTCGACGTACTTGCCCTCAGACCAGGAATAGCGGCCTTCAAGCAGCGGCAGGTCAATCTGGTAGACCTTTATCGCGACAATTTTCACGTTGCCCCCTCATTCTGTTAGATTGTGGCCAGCCGTTTGTGCGGCGCTCTTCGATTAAGAATAACAACACAGGAGCGATACCATTGAAAGTTCGCGTTGATTCCGGATACCAAATCCTTCGCCACGCATCGCTTGGCGTGATTCTCATGACGCTGTCGACTGTTGGCTTCGCCCAGGACGCACCAATCGTTCAGCCTGGCGCGCCCGGTGAATCGTCGAAGACGATTACGGCCGAAGAAGCGAGCAAGATCGCCGCCAATAGCTATTCAAAGGACGATGTGAAGTTCGTTCAGGACATGATTCCACATCACAACCAGGCCGTGCAGATGTCCGCACTCGTTGCCGAGCGTACGAACCGGCCCGAACTTAAGGATGTTGCCGGGCGTATCGACGCTTCTCAGGCAGACGAGATCGACTTTATGCAGCAGTGGCTGCGGGTGCGGGGCGAACGTGTGCCGGAACCGACAGCTCATTCCGCGATGCACACATCGCATAAGATGGCCGGTATGGCATCGCCCGAACAGATGGCCGAACTGGCCACCCTGAGCGGCACGGATTTCGACCGCCTGTTCCTGCAATTGATGATCCCGCACCACGAAGGCGCGGTGACAATGGTCAAGGACCTCATGAAGCAGCCGGGTGCGGCATACGATCCGGTTCTCTACGAGTTCACAACGGATGTCGTCAACGACCAGACAGCCGAGATTGAACGCATGAACAGCTTGCTGGTGAGTCTTTCTGATGATCCGCGCGCAACGCTCACAGCCGGCTTCATGGATGCCGGTCAGGCAATCCTGAACCTGGAGCTCGTGGCCGCATTGCCCAAACCGCCCGGTTTCTTCGATCCGGACAACCCCGCTGGCGTGCCGCCGGCAATGCCGTCGGAAGACTCCGACGAGGACAGCGACGGTGAGCCGGAGCTCAGTGATCGTTCGCCGCCGCTCGCATTCGATAATACTGACATCGCATTTTCGGGCGACGTCATGGTGACGGGCAGTTATCACGGCTTCAATATTCACCGACTGAAAGATGACGGCGTGCCGGAACTTATCAGTTCAGTGGTTTGCCCGGGCGGTCAGGGTGACGTATCCGTCGTGGGTGACATATTGATCATGTCGGTTGAGCAAACATCAGGGCGAGTCGACTGTGGCCTTGGCGGCGTGAGCGAAGACATCAGCGCGGAGCGATTCCGCGGCATTCGCATCTTCGACATCAGCGATCTGGCACAGCCAATGCAGGTCGGTCAGGTCCAGACCTGTCGTGGTTCGCACACCCATTCGGTCGTGTCGGGCCCAGGCGAAGACGGCAAGATCATTGTGTACAACTCCGGTACCGGTTCGGTGCGCGATGAAGAGGAACTGGCAGGCTGCGTCGGCAATGTTGCAGGCGATGAGCGCACCGCGCTGTTTCGCATCGACGTGATCGAAATCCCGGTTGATGATCCGTCCAAAGCACGTATCGTCGACAGCCCCGCGGTCTTTGCCGACCCGGAGACGGGCGTACTCGCTGGCCTCTGGAGAGGCGGTGATCACGGCGATGAAACGCAGGAGACTTACGAGACCAATCAATGCCACGACATCACGACATTCCCTGAATTGGGGATTGCCGGCGGTGCCTGCTCTGGCAACGGTATCCTGTTCAATATATCTGACCCACTGAACCCGACCCGCATCGATGAGGTTGTCGACGCGGGATTCGCGTACTGGCATTCGGCGACGTTCAACAATGACGGCAGCAAAGTCATATTCACCGACGAATGGGGCGGTGGCGGCCGGCCGCGTTGCCGGGCCTACGACCCGCTGACCTGGGGTGCGGACGCCATCTACGACATCGTCGACGGCAAGCTCGTGTTTAAGAGCCACTACAAGCTGCCCGCACCGCAGTCCGACCGGGAAAACTGTGTAGCACACAACGGCTCGATCATTCCGGTTCCGGGCCGCGATATCTTCGTGCAGGCCTGGTATCAGGGCGGCATCTCGCTGGTTGATTTCACCGACTCCTCCAATCCGGTCGAGATCGCCTATTTCGACCGTGGTCCCATGAACGCGGACCACCTGGTCTTTGGTGGTTACTGGTCTTCCTACTGGTACAGGGGCAAGATCTATGGCACGGAAATTACTCGCGGAATTGACGTACTGGCGCTTAAGCCCAGTGAATTTCTGAGTGAAAACGAGATCGCTGCGGCGGCGATGGCGGACGAGGGCGGCGTGTTCAATCCACAGCAGCAGACTCGCCTGACCTGGCCGGCAAATCCGGTTGTCGCGCTGGCGTATATCGATCAGCTCAAGCGCGCAGATGCCCTGTCAGAGTCGCTGGTCAGCGATCTGTACACGGCGCTTGATATGTCTGCAGTCGAACTTCAAAGTAACAATCGCGACAAAGGTCTGGCCAATAAAATTGAGGCGCTGGCCAAGAAGGTCGCAGTCGACGGTGACCACGCAAGCGCTCATCGCAGCCGAATGGCGCTGGCTGAGACATTGACCGGGATTGCGGTCGCGCTGCGCTAGTATTAGACGTTTCGGGCGTGGTATTTTCGCCCAAATTGATCAGGGGACTGAATGTGAACAGAGCAATATTGAAAGTAGCGGCGTTTGTTTTTTTGTTTTCCGTGCCGGCGGCCTTCGCAGCGGATCACGAATTCATCGAGTTCGACTCCAGGGGCAATATGGTCATCGCCGGCCCGTTTAACGCCATCATTCCGATACCGGATGGCGCCCGGGTCGGTAAACCGAAGCACACGAACGAGACCTTTTTGGCTGAAGACCTCAAAGTTTCGAAGGCCGGATATTTCGCTGACGATCGTTTCGTCATAGTTCAGGTTGAAATAACGAATGCTGCTCCAGGAACGCTGACAAACGAGAATCTGCCAACCTATGAAATCGGCGACAGGGAATTTCGAGCTCGCACGCAGTGTATTGATATTAGCCAGGAAGAGCTGGACTCAGATGATAATGCGTTGTTGGAGTATGTTGAAGATTACAACGTCCAGATCGTACCGGCAGTGCAGTCGGTGCAACTTTTTGTGATGACGGAAGACGGTACCGGCGTGGGCACTGTTCTTTTCATGCGTAACGTTCCCGATGGCTGCAACGGCATGACGCCGGAGTTCAAAAGCGAATTTGACGACGCTTTCGGCCGATTTATTCAGTCGATTCAAGACAGGAACTAGCTTTACAGGCGAACGCGGAAGTGACCTAAATGGGCAGGCCGTTTCTTTCAAAGTCGCGCCTGATATCCGCGTGGCAGTGCCCTAAGAAGTCACATCTCGAGAAGCACCACAAAGAGCTCGGTGTCATTACGAGCCAGATGGAGTCTGCATTTGCGGGTGGTCACCGGGTTGGTGACATCGCCCAGCAACTCTACGGGAGCGATGCCTCCGTCGAGATAGCCTTCAATTTCAGGACGATGGTGGCTGACACCCGGCGCCTGATTGAAAACGGTGCCGATTTTCCGATCTTCGAAGCGACTTTTCGATACGAGAACGTGCTGGTCCGTTCCGACGTGATGATCCCCGAGGGGGACGGCTGGCACGTGATCGAGGTGAAAGCGTCCACCTCGGTCAAGGACTACCACGTACTCGATTGCGCGATACAGGACTGGGTGCTGCGAAACTCAGGCGTCAATGTCCTGTCGATCTCACTCGCACATATCAACAATCAATTTACCTACCTGGGCGACGGCAACTATGACGGGCTGTTGCTGGAAAACGATCTGACAGAAGATGTTCGGGCGATGGAATACACCGTTCTCGAGCTCGTCGCCAAAGCGCGCGAGGCCCTGTCCGGCCCGATGCCGATAATCGATGTGGGCGCACACTGCACCAAGCCGTATGAGTGTCAGTTCATATCCTACTGCTGGCCAACGGACGCTGAGTATCCTGTCATGGGTCTTGGTGGCAGCAAAGCAAAGCTGGGCGAGTTCGTATCCGCGGGTGCAAGGGATATTCGTGATGTTGACGCCGATGCACTGACGGCTGAGACGCAGCGGCGAATTCATCGTGTCACCGTGTCTGGTGAAGCCGAACTCCTGCCCGGCGCAAGAGCTTCGATCGATGCCTTGCCGTACCCCCGCTATTACCTCGATTTCGAGACGATCGCGCCGGCGATTCCGGTCTGGGCAGGGACGCGGCCTTACGCGGCCGTGCCGATTCAGTGGTCTATCCATATCGAGGAAGCCAGCGGCGAGTTACATCACGAAGAGTTCCTGGATCTGTCTGGCGAGCCGCCGATGCGGGCGCTGGCCGAGAAGATGATCCGGTGTCTCGGGGAGTCCGGGCCGATTTTGATGTACACGAATTACGAGAAGGGGGTGATTACTCGCCTGATCGAAACCTATCCGGATATGGAAGGAGTATTGAGTAAAGTAGTGAATAGACTCATAGACTTACACCCGATAGTTAAACAAAACTATTACCATCCGAAGATGCTCGGATCGTGGTCAATAAAGTCGGTCCTGCCGTGCATAGCGCCGCACAGGGACTACTCGACGCTCGAGGGTATCAATGAGGGAACGGCGGCGTCAGACGGCTTTCTGGAGGCCATAGACCCCACCACCGATCCGGATCGAAAGCTTGAGCTTGAGAAGCAGCTGCTTCGCTACTGCAGGTTCGATACGGAGGCGATGGTGGAGATTGTGAGATTTTTCCGAGGCCCTGGTTCCGACTAGTCGCCCGCCAGATTCTTGATGATGATGCTCCAGTGGTCCAGCGCGCCGTAAAAGGCGTCGATGGGCACACGCTCATTGAGGCCGTGCGCATAGGCGTCATTCGGGTTCATGACAATGCCGCCCATTCCCCAGGTCGGGATGCCGGCTTTCCGAAAGTGCATGCCGTCCGTTCCACCCGAGGACATGTTGCCAAGAATTCGCACACCCGGGTAGCGGGCGTGGATTGCCTCACTGGCGGCCGCTCGGATGTCCTCGCGCAGTTCTGAAACCGGGCTTTCTGTTGGGCTGTAGGTTTCGACGAATTGCAGCGCATCGTTGCCGATCGCTTTCTGCAGGGTGGCTTTGACCTCTGCTACCGGGACGCCCGGAAACACGCGGCAATTCACGGTCACCGTGGCGGACTGAGGCAGTGCGTTTTCGGCATGTCCGGCACTGAGCATCGTGGGTACGCAGGTTGTTCGCGTGGTGCCAACGAACGACGACTCGATTGAAAGACGCTCTGCGGCGGCTTCATTGCCAGGGTCTTCTGCAAACGCTCGCATCGCATCGCCTAATTCACCGCCCAGGTGTTTCCCGGTTTCGTCGAAATACTCGAGCGTCGTATCGCTCCAGCGAACGGGAAACTTCAGCGCTCGTATTTTGCTAATGGCATCAGCCAGGTCGAAAATAGCATTGTCGGGTCGGGGTCTTGAGCTGTGGCCGCCGGGATTTCGCGCAGTGATCTCCCAGGTGACGTAGGTCTTCTCGGAAGTCTGTATAAGAAAACTGAGTATCTTTTTATCGTCGCTGAGCAGGCCACCGCCAGCGTCGGAGTTCAATGCGAACTCGGCCTCGGCCAGATCGGGGCGATCGTAGGCCAGGGCGCGGGTACTGATCATGGTGCTTTCTTCATCTCCGGAAAATACGATGATCAAATCGCGGTTCGGAACAAAGCCCTCTTTCTTCAGGCGGATAAACGTCGATGTGAGCTGCGCGACGCCGAATTTGTTGTCTATCGTGCCGCGGGCGAAGAAGAATTCGTCATCCCGGGTCAGCTTGAACGGTGGGCGCTCCCAGTCCTCGGGTCGCGCTTCAACAACATCCATGTGCCCGAGCAGGAGTATTGGCGCCTTGCCTGAGGAGCCGTCACCCCGGTATCTCGCGATCAGGGCGGCCGTGCCGTCTATCGGCATGATCTCCACGTCGGCTTCGGGTATTCCTGCGCTGATCATCTCGTCGGCGAGGTAACGCGCCATGCCAGGGACATTGCCCAGGTTCTTGGAGGTCTCCATCTCGATGATATTGGTATAGATTTCGAGGGTTTTTTCCGCATGCTCGGAATTTCTGTCTGCAGCGGAAACTCCGGCGGGAAACAGTGACAAAACTAGCGCACTCAATAAAACTCTGATCATTTCTCAATCGACTCGTCTGGCATAGTATGTTCGCCTATCGTAGCTCAATCGGATGCAAGATATGAACAGGCGTTTACTCCTGAAGTTGATCGCGGCCGCGACCGTTGCCGGCTGTGGTCCCAAATTCTCTGACAGCAGGAAGCTGCATGTCGTTGTCGCAGGTGCCGGGATTATCGGTGCCTCGATTGCGTATCACCTGGCAAAATCCGGTGCCACCGTCACAGTAATCGACAAGGAAGGACCGGCATCTCATGCCAGCCGCGGGACTTTCGCCTGGATCAATGCGACCTGGGCCAAGACTCCGCGCAGCTACCACGCACTGAATCAGGAAAGTGTGGCCAACTGGAAAGACCTGCATCGAAGCTTGAATCTTCCTGTCCGCTGGGGAGGCTCGCTCGAGTGGTTTGACGATGAGTCTCGGCAGGAAAAACTGGATGACCAGATCGCCGAGCAGTTTGCCTGGGGCGAGCGTGCTCGCATGGTGGATGCCGCGGAGCTGGCTGTGCTTGAACCGAACGTAGACTTTGGTGCCGCGAACAGAGCGGCCTTCTCCGAGAACGACGGCACGGTCGATCCGGTGCTGGCGACGCATCTGCTTTTGGCGGCGGCACAGGAGCTCGGCGCGGTTGTCAAATACCCCTGTGAGCTAAGCGACGTTTCATTGAGCAAGGGTAAATTGATGGGGGTCGAGACCAGCCTCGGCAGCATCAAGGCGGACAAACTGGTACTGGCAACAGGTGCTGCGCCGGACGCAGGGCTGCGTTTCGCCGAATCCGATATCCCGCAACGATCGACGCCGGGTGTGATCGTAACCACGAAGCCAATGGCCCCCTGTATCAACCGGATCATTGCAGCGCCCGGGATTCACATGCACCAGCGCGATGACGGCCGCCTCGTAATCGGCGAGCAGGAGGGGGCGCCAAAAAACGAAGCACATGCCCTGCGCCTTGAGGGGCGTCCGAACGATTTTCCGGAGCAGTTTATTGCTGATCAACATGCCGGGCGCATGCTGGAAGTTGCAAAGCGCTTCGCGCCCTGTACCGGTGGTGCTGAGATCGAGAGTGTCCACATCGGCTGGCGACCGCTGCCGCTGGACGGTCATCCTGTTTTGGGGGCATCGCCTGCTCGACCGGACGTCTATCTGGCTGTCATGCACAGTGGCGTTACTCTGGCGCCGCTTGTGGGGCAGCTGGTGGACCGTGAGTTAACCCAGGACTTAGCCATTGAACAACTGCAGGAGTTTCGGCCGGGACGGGATTTCGAGTTGAAAAAGCGTTATTAGAAAACCTCTGATCAATTCACATCATGTCTGCGTCGCAGGTCGTAGAGTGATCGACGAATCAGAATTGGTCTATCGAATCCAGTGGCTGGCGAATCCAGGAGGAACTATGGCGCAAGGAAGCAAAGAGCGTGATCAACTGGTAGCCGGCTGCCTCAAGGCTATGCAGATCCGGTGGCCGGAATGCCTTGCTGTTGCCAGTCAAATCAAGAGTGACGGAAGTATTGATTGCCTTGCCGAGCGCAGCGATAGCAGCCTGGTGATCGCTGGCAAAAAAAAGGGGAGTCGACTCACTCGGAATTGGGAGCTGGCGAACGCCGCACCTGAAGCCCTTAAGGCAATCCTGCAGGCTTTGAGACTTAAGCGCCCGATTTACTTCGTCAGCTACAGCGCGCGCGGAGTCCTTGCCAAGACAGAGTCGAAACTGAAGTGGGAGCAGATTTTCCCCAACGACCCTTTGCCCGAGGCATTCCAATGGACCATCGACAAGCAGGAAGTCAAAAAGCGCGGTAAAAACCTGGTGGTGCTACACCGCTTGAAAAACGGTCGCGCCAGGCAAATTAATGAATACCAACTGCCGCTGAAGCACATATCGATGGCCGTTTATGAGTCGACGATGCTGTACAACACCTTCCCATTCAATATCCCCCACAGCCACAAGGTCACCGAGAACAAGGAGGTCACCTATGATCGTGGCATCGATCAATGGCAGGAGCACTCCAGCCAGAAAGGCCTGCTTGAGAATTCGACTGTCCAGAAAAAGACCTGCGATGCCTGCAGGGTCCAGTTCTACGACACGAGCACGCAGGAGTTCTGCTACGGCTGCATGATCGGACGGCAGGACGACTCGAAAAAAGAAGCTATCAAACTGTGCAAGCTCGCAGAAAAATACGCTAAGGGAAGTGACTGGAAAGAAACGGCCGACAGGTTGAAAGAACTCCAGCAACAGTGGCAACAGTTAAAGAATATCCCTCGCGATCATAACGAGAAACTATGGATCCGGTTTCAAACCGCGAATCAGGGCTTTTTCGATCGGCGCAGCAAGTTCTTCGACAAGATGGACAAGCAGCGCGAGGGCAATTTCGCCAAGGCGAAAAAGCTGATCAAGGCGGCAAAAAAAGCGGTGTCGAACAAAGACAAGCACCAGGCGCGTGAAGATATCAAGGCGCTGCAGCAGCAATGGAAAGAAGTTAATCCGCTACCCAGGGAACATTCGGATGCCTTGTGGAATGAGTTTCGAGGAACTTGTCAGGCTGCGTTTGGCAATGATTAGTGAAGCTGACTTTTCCTGCCTGGAAAGACATAGCGTGGCCATGAGTATTCTTGATGTTTTGAATCCATTCATCACTTGGTCAAACATAGATACAGCCTTTTCTTCTGACCGTTAATTTCGGCTTCAAACTCATCCCTGGAGAACCAGTGGAACTTCGGGTCCTCTCTGAAGTTGCCCAAATGGCTCTTCTTTCCAAATTCTCTAACGGCAATCCGGCAACCATATACAGCGCATGCAGCGACCTTGTAAGAGTCCCCATGACTTTCAATAGCAATAAGTAAAGCGTCTTCATTGGTGCAGTTCTTATCGTCTGACCAGAGCGTGTATTCAACCTTCGCTTCAGAGCCTTCAACATCCGCATCTGTTTCGGCGCTAACCTGAACTGAAAATAGCAGCAGTAAGATCGAGAAGATGACTGTCTTGCCGTTACACATGTGGTTTCTCCGACCGCCTGCGATTGCCAAAATAGAATCAGGTTTAGCGCAATTAGTCTTCTTGTTTACGTCGGATAAATTTCAGGCATTCATTGCACAAGTTAAAACCGGATTCGTGCTTTGCCATTCCTCTAACTTCGTTTTCCCTTCTTAAGCAAAATGAGCATTCCGGTCCGTTCGGGGTGCGTTTTTTCCTGTGCGGATACAAATGATTGAAGGACTCACGCAGTGTTTTCAGATTTCTTTCTGACGTTTCCCTGGTTGCCTCTGCAAATGCCTTGATGGATCTTGGCTTAGTAAGGTCGAGCTTGAATATCTCCTTCAGAATGCTCAGATCTTTCTGACTAAGTGCAGGTTTGCTTTGTTTCATGCGATGGTCCGTTTGCCGAATGGCAGGTTCAACTAAGAAATTGATAGACAACGTAAGCAATCAACAAACCAGAGACAATCAGCACGAGGCCATTACCGCTGGATTTGTTTTGCTGCGGTGAAGGGTTCTCCCGCATGTAAGCGTCGACGGCGTGCTTGGCTTCCTTAAGGCCAATGCCGCGGGCCTCGCGGAGCAACTTAATTGCCTGTATTTTTCGGCCCGCACGAATTTGACTAATGACCTGTTCGGGAAGCCTGGGTGTTGAATTCATTGGTGCTTTCTCCTGTCACTGCCGGTGACGATAATGACATAGAGTGATTAATCGACGCGGCGATCCGTATCAATGATAACGCGGTGCATTCGACGATAGGCGGGAAGATAGTCGGCAACTGCGAAATGTTGGGTTGTACGATTGTCCCAGATAGCAACAGACCCTTTTTTCCAGCGAAAGCGAACCTGAAGATTTGGTGACTCGAGGTGACTGAAGAGATACTGCAGCAAGCGGTCACTCTCTGCTTTTAGCATGCCGGCTACGGACTGTGTGAAGGAGCGATTCACGAACAACAAGCGCTTTCCAGTAAGCGGATGTAGTGGCGCCATCGGGTGCACGGCTGATCCCATAGCCGCCATTCCGGCGTTCAGCGCGTCGATGTCGAACTCTTCACCGAGGTAGTTATTCCGAAACGCACCCATGTCATGCACCGCAGACGATCGGGCCAGCAATGCCTGTATTTCCTCGGGCAGCGTTTCGTAGGCCGCGTACATGTTCGACCACAAGGTGTCGCCGCCGGTTTCGGGAACTTCGATTGCGTGCAACACCGACACGAAGGGCGGATTTGGTTGAAAAGTCAGGTCCGTGTGCCAATCGTCCGTGTCGGGCGGCCGGTCACCATCATTCTCGAGAACGACGACACGATCGAAGTCCGGCACGTGCGGATAGATGGGGTGTTTTGCCGCAGGGGTGCCAAACGATTTTGCGAATGCGTACTGCGTTTCTGGCGACAGGTCCTGGTCCTGAAAGAAAAGGACGAGGTGTTTCATCAATGCGTCGTAGATTTGATCCTGCGTAGCTGGATCCAGCGGCTGCGATAAATCGATGCCGCTTATTTCAGCGCCGATCGTTGGTGTGACCGGATCAATGTTCACGCCGAGTTCCTAATAAAGGCATCAACAGCAACGGCGCCGCCTTCGAGCACGCAAAGCGGGTTCACATCGAGTTCCAGCAGGCAGTGCTTGTTGGCGATCGCGTAGCGCACGATGGCCTCGACAGCATCAACGACGCTTTCCAGGTCGCCGGCGGGCTTGCCTCGAAAACCCTGGATCAGTTTGTGTACTTTCAAGTTCTGAATCGCGGCGTGAATGTCATCACGCTGTACCGGCAACAGCAACGACACGCTGTCATTGACGAGTTCGACCAACAGGCCACCTGCACCGATTGTGAGCGTCAGGCCGAAGCTGGGGTCGCGGGTAATGCCGACGATAAGTTCACAGACAACAGATTTCGCCATCGACTCGACAAGGAATTGATCGTGCCCGGACATGCGTTGTGTCGCATCTTGTACCGCTGTGTCGTTGCTGAGATCTAACGCGACGGCACCCATTTCACTTTTGTGTGCCATCTCGCTCGACACCGCTTTGAGTACGACTGGGTAGCCGAGCTCATTCGCAGCGGCTACTGTTTCTGCCGCTGTGCAGGTCTTGCTTCTGGGAATCGACAAACCGAACTCTGCGAGGGCCCGCTTGCTGCTCGGTTCATCGAGTGTTACTGAGCTGTCCGCTACGATGTCGCGCGGCATCACCGCCGACACTTCGTCTGCTTTGCACTGAATCATGCCTACCGACGCAGCCGCTTTAATGGCGAACAGGCAATCTTCGATTCCCTGCATGGGCGCGATACCGGAGGTCTTCAGGCGCTCGCGAACATAGTCGGGCAGGTTCTCCGGGAGCGATGAAACGATGACGGCACGACTACCCGTATCGGCGATTGCGCTGAGCAATGCACGTTCGGATACCTCCCATTTCGCGGCCTCGTCGCCATCGCCGGGCGGATAGTCCAAAATCAATAAGGTGCAGCCGAACTGATTGCTCAGCACGTGGTGAAAGCATTCTCTGAGTTGTTCGTAGTTGCCCCAGATGTAGAGGTGGTAGTCGAGCGGGTTTGAGACGTTGACGTTGGGCCCGAGAAGGACCTTGAGCTTGTTGGCCGACTCGTCCGATAGCTTCGGAAAGACCAGCTGCAGATAATCGCCGAAATCCGCCGCCAGCGATGCATCGCCGCCCGAGCAACTCATCGATGCGACCGTGGCCTCGGGTAGGGGTCCGACGATTGACAGAAACTTGATGGTTTCCAGGAACTGCGTAACAGTGTCGCAGCGGGCGATGCCGAGGCGCTTAAACAAGGCCGAGTAGAGGGTGTCGGATCCCGCTAAGGACGCCGTGTGGCTCATCGTGATTTCAGCGCCGCGAGACGATCGGCCGGTTTTGAGTGCAACGATTGGCACACGCTTTTTCAAGGCACGAATGGCTGCCTCGGAGAATGCCGCGATATCTGCGATGCCTTCGATGTGCAGGGCGATAACGCGTACCCGCGGATCTTCGAGCAGAGCGTCTACGTAATGATGCAATCTCAGTACGGTGCTGTTGCCGACCGAAATGACGTGACTGAAATCGATCTGACGCTGCTGCATGGTCAGGTTGATGGCGATATTGCCACTTTGCGAGATCAGTGCAGCGCCACTGTCGACGCGATGGCCGCCATGCTGATCGGGCCACAAAGCGACACTGTCGAGATAGTTCACATAGCCATGACAGTTCGGTCCGAGAATCGCCATGTCACCGGCGGCATCGCGCAGACGTTGCTGCAGCGCGGCACCTTCTTCAGCCCCTGTTTCCGCAAAACCTGCGGCAAAACAAATCGCACCGGGCGCGCCTCTTGACGATAATTCGCCGATGATGTCGAGGGTTGATTCGGGTGGTGCCGCGATAAAACTTGCGTCCGGTACGCCCGGTAAGTCTGCAACGCTTGCTACACAGGCTATGCCTTCGATCTCGGATCGATTCGGATTTACCGCCCAGAGTTCGCCGTCAAAACCAATGGACCGACACTGTCGGATGACCTCGGCGGCGCTGTTGCCACCAAATACCGCGACCGTCTTCGGGGACAGTAAGCGCTGCAGAGATTTGGCTCTCGTCATGATGGGCTATGCGGGCCTACTTGCCTTTCCACACCGGGTCGCGCTTTTCAGCGAAGGCGCGCGCACCTTCCAACTGGTCTTCGCTGGAGTAGAGCGTCTCGACTGTCTTGAATTCGCTGCCGGTGATCTTTCGCAGCGCGTCCAGAAATTTCATGTTCTCCGCCTCTCTGACCACTTCCTTGATCGCCGCGTAAACGAGCGGCGGGCCGGACTCGATAAGGCGGGCAACCTCCCAGGCCCGCGTCATGAGATCCGCGGCAGGGATAATCTCGTTGACGAATCCCCAGCGATGCGCCTCGTCCGCATCCAGCCAGCGACCCGTCAACAGCATTTCCATCGCGATGTGGTAGGGGATACGTTTCGGTAGTTTTATCGAGGCCGCGTCAGCAACCGTACCCGAGCGAATTTCAGGCAGCGCAAAGGATGCAGTGTCGGCGGCCAAAATGATGTCGGTGCAAAGAGCAATCTCGAATCCACCGCCACAGCAGATACCGTTGACCGCACAGATGACCGGCTTGTTGAAGTCCTCGAGCTCCTGAATTCCGCCGAATCCACCGATGCCGTAGTCGCCGTCAACTTCTTCGCCACTGGCTGCGGCTTTGAGGTCCCAGCCGGCCGAGAAGAACTTCGGTCCACCGCCTGTCAGGATGGCGACTCGAATATCCGGGTTGTCACGGAAGTCTGAGAATATTTCGCCCATTCTTATGCTGGTCGCGCGATCAATCGCATTCGCTTTTGGACGATCAATGATGACTTCAAGAATGCCGCCTTCAATACGGGTCCGGACTGCTTCGTTACTCATTGCTATGACTCCAGGGGACGCAGTAGTTCGCGACTGATGATATGGCGCTGGATTTCAGAGGTACCGTCCCAGATGCGTTCTACCCGGGCGTCGCGCCAGAGACGCTCAAGGGGAAGGTCGCTCATCAATCCCATTCCACCAAATATTTGCAGGGCCTCGTCCGTTACGCGTGCCAGCATTTCCGTGGCATAGACTTTGGCACTGGCGATTTCACGATTCGCCGGTTTGCCCGCGTCCACTCGCCAGGCGGCGGCTAAGGTCAGCCAGTCCGCTGCGTCGATTTCCGTCACCATGTCGGCGAGTTTGAACGATACGCCCTGGAACTTGCTGATCGCCTTGCCGAACTGCTTGCGTTCGACCGAGTAGTTCAGCGCGAGGTCCATCGCGCGTCGGGCGCGACCGACGGACATCGAGGCGACTGTGAGCCGCGTCGCATGCAGCCAGGTGTTGGCAAGCGCGAAACCCTGATGCACCTCGCCCAACATTTGCTCTTTGGGTAAGCGGCAGTTGTCGAAATTCAAAATGCAGTTGTGGTAGCCGCGATGCGACACCGAGTTGTAGCCCGGACGAATCTCAAAGCCGGGCGTACCGCGATCGACCAGGAAGCAACTGATTTTCTTCTTCGGGCCGCGCGATGTTTCCTCTTCACCCGTCGCAACGAAGACGATGACAAAATCGGCAATGTCGGCATGGCTGATAAAATGCTTGGTGCCGTTGACGACCCAGTCGCTGCCGTCCGCTACCGCTGTGCAACTCATGCTGCGCATGTCCGACCCGGCTCCCGGTTCCGTCATTGCGAGCGCGTCAAATTTTTCCCCCGACACGGCCGGCAACAGGTACTTTTCCCGTTGTTCGCCGGTACAGGCTTCCAAAATGCCGGACGGCCTGCCAAAGAAAACCGACAAGGCCATGGAGGCGCGACCCAGTTCTCTTTCCAGCAGCGTGAAGTCGAGTTGACCCAGACCGCCGCCGCCGGCATCGGTCGAGATATTGGGCGCAAAGAAGCCGATGTCCTTAACTTTCTGCGCTATCTCCTGACCAAGCTCCTTCGGCACGACACCGGTTCGCTCGACTTCTTCTTCGTGCGGATAGAGTTCGTTTTCTACGAACGCACGGACGGTATCGACGATCATTTGTTGTTCGTCGCTCAATTCGAAGTTCATGGTGTCGTTCCTGATGGGTTGCCCTGGTTCTTTTCATGTTCCGCCAGTGTTTCGCCGGCGCCCCAGTTGTTGGCCTTTAGCGCTTTCAAAATCCCAACCAGGTTATCGTCACGGATGCGCGCGAGCTCCTGTATCGAATGATGCCCGGACTGCGCGTCAGACTGCGATGAAATCAATTCAACCAGTTCCTTGTTGAACTCCGGCACATCCGTGAGTTTTGACCAGGGCCATTCCAGTGTCGGCCCAAACTGCGCCATGAAGTGACGCATACCTGCTTCGCCTCCGGCGAGGCGATAGGTTTCAAAAAGCCCCATTTGCGCCCAACGCAGTCCAAAGCCAAAGCGAATGGCGTCGTCGATTTCTTCTGTGGTCGCGATACCGTCCTTGACCAGCCACAGAGACTCACGCCAAACCGCTTCCAGTAGACGATCGGCAACAAACGCCTCTATCTCTTTTCGGATATGCAAAGGTCGCATGCCGATGGATTTGTAGAACTCTGCTGCTCGCGGAATGATATGCGAAGCCGTTTTCTTTCCCGCAACCAGCTCCACCAGCGGCAGGAGATAGACGGGATTGAAAGGATGCGCCACGAGAAGACGTTCGGGGTGCTTCATGTCTTTCTGCAGCGTGCTCGGCAGTATGCCGGACGTTGACGATGCGACGATTGCACTGGCGTCCGCAGACTCTTCAATCTCGGCGTAGACGGCAGCTTTGATGGCCGGGTCCTCCGGGACAGCTTCCGTGATCCAGTCAGCATCACCGACAGCGTCGCCTATTGACGCAACGAATCGTATTTTGCCTTTGCGCAGGGGGGCGACAACCGACAGTTTCGAGTAGGCCGCTTTGGCATTCTCAAATACCACACTCGCCTGGAGCTCCGCATCGGGCGCCGGGTCGTAGACTAAAACGTCAATTCCGTTTTCCGCAAAACGCGCAACCCAGCCAGCGCCGATGACGCCACCGCCAATTACCGCAATCTTCTTTTGTTTAACATTCATTTGTTATTCCAGGTCCCCGTTTCGTGTTGAGACTAAGCCGACTGCCATTAACTGTCACGAAAATTTCTTGCCACATAGACTGGTGCATCTGACGGCGGGAGCGGCGTTCTGCCGGAAATAATATCGGCCGCCTTCTCGGCGATCATTATTGTTGGTGCATTGAGGTTGCCGCTGACGATCGACGGCATGATGGACGAGTCAACAATGCGCAGCCCGCTAAGTCCCCGGACTTTGCATTCCTTGTCCACAACGGCCATCTCGTCGCTGCCCATCTTGCAGGTGCAGGACGGGTGGTAGGCGGACTCGACGGCGTCTTTCAGGAAATTGTTGAGCTCTTTGTCACTTTGCACCGCCGGGCCTGGCGATAGTTCGTCGCCGCTGTAAGGTGCGAGCGCAGGCTGCGCGAAGATCTTCCGCGTATGTCGAATAGCCGCACGGAATTGCTCCCAGTCGTCGGGCTGGGACATATAGTTAAAACAGATTTTGGGGTCGTCATCCGGATCCGCGGAACGCAGTTTGACCCAGCCTTTGCTTTGCGATCGCATCGGCCCGACGTGTGCCTGGAAGCCGTGCGAATTATTCGGGCTCTTGCCGTCGTAGCGAACCGCCATGGGGAAGAAGTGATATTGAATATCCGGGTGTTCGACGCCCGGCCGGCTGCGAATAAACCCACCTGCTTCGAACGAGTTGCTGGCGCCGAGGCCCGTCCGCGTCAACAGCCAGCGCGCGCCGACCCAGGCCTTGCCAAGTAAATTGTAATACCTGAACAGCGAGACCGGCTGCGTGCAGGCCATTTGCAAATAGATTTCCAGATGGTCCTGCAGGTTTTGTCCGACGCCCGGCAACGCGTGTGTCGGCGTAATGCCGGTTTCCCTGATGTGCTCCGGCGGGCCGATACCGGACAGCATCAGCAGTTTAGGGCTATTGATCGGCCCACCGGACAGAATGACGTCCTTGTTCGCAAATACTGTTCGTTCCCGGCGCTTGTGCGTGAACTCCAGTCCTTGTACCTGCTTGTCCTGCAGAATCAGGCGACGCGCGTTCGCGCCCGTCAGTACGGTCAGATTGCGACGACGCATGGCGGGCCGCAGGTAGGCAACGGCGGTGGAGTGCCGGATACCATTACCGGTGGTTCGATCCATCGGACCAAATCCTTCTTGCTGGTAGCCGTTCATATCGCTGGTGGGGGGGTAGCCGGCCTCCTGTGCCGCCTCTGTGAAGGCGCCGCAGAGCGGATTTTCGCCACGGCCACGAGTGACCTTCAATGGTCCCGCGCTGCCGTGATACTCGTCGCCACCGCCTTCTCGTGATTCTGCTTTGATGAAGTAGGGCAGGCAGTGCGAATAGTCCCATTCGCCGAGCGACTCGTCTTGTGCCGCCCAGCGGTCGTAGTCGAGCGCGTTGCCGCGAATGTAGACCATGCCGTTGATTGACGATGAACCGCCAAGCACTTTACCGCGGGGACAGTGCATGACGCGCCCGTCAAGGTAAGGTTCCGGTTCTGTGTGGTAGTCCCAGTTGTAGCGCTTGCCGTTCATCGGGTAGGCAAGGGCGGCGGGCATGCGGATCTTCCACTCCCAGAAGGGGTCCTTGCCGCCGGCTTCCAGAAGCAGTACCGACGTATCGGGATCTTCCGTCAGCCTGTTTGCCAGGACACAGCCGGCCGATCCGGCGCCGACGATCACGTAGTCGTATGTTTCTTCCATTGAGTTGATCCTCTTTGCCTGCGTAAACTACCACGCATGGCGCGCATGAATACATACAGGGAACCGTCCCGGGAAGTTGATGTTATCCACGAGACCGATGTTCTGGTGGTCGGTTCCGGTCCCGGCGGCCTGGCGGCGGCCATCGGCGCTGCCCGCGCCGGCGTATCAGTTACCTTGCTGGAGCGCTTCGGCTGTTTCGGCGGCAACATCACGGCAGTAGGCGTCGAGGGCTTCGCCTGGTACCGGCACGAAAAGACAGTCGATACCGAGGGCGTGGGCATCGAATTTGAGGAGCGCGCCAAGGCAATGGGTGCGGCGACACCGGAGCCACAGTCGGACAGCCATGCGCTCGATGCCGAAGGATTCAAATGCGTCGCCGATGCGCTGGTTGAGGAGGCGGGTATCAGGCCAATGCTGCACCGCCTCTTCGTTGCGCCGATCATGGAAGGCAACAAGATCGTCGGCGTTGTTACTGAAAGCAAGGCCGGGCGCGAGGCGATACTGGCGAGTCGGGTGATCGATGCGACTGGCGACGCCGATGTTGCATTTCGTGCCGGCGCGCCGACTCACAAGACGCCGAAAGAGGACATGATGGCCGCCTCGGTCATGTTCTCGATGACGGGCGTCGATAAGAAGAAATTCATTGAGCACATCAAGTCGGATCCACAGACCTACAAGGACTGGGAAGGCGGCGAGTGGACGATCGAGACGACGGGCAAAGAGGACAAGATGTTCTCGCCGTTCTTGCGGAAGCCCTTCAACAAGGCGCGCGAGGCCGGGCTGATCCCGGAAAATCTCGACACGATAGCCGGAACCTGGGGTGCGATTTACGACACGGGCGACCTGACCTATCTGAATCTTGTGCATCTGGCGGGCTGCGACGGCACCGACCCGGATGATCTCACGCATTTTGAGATTGAAGGGCGCAAGCAGGCGATGCTCGCAGTTGAGGCGATGCGCCGGTTCAACCCGGGTTGCGAAGCGGCGAGACTGCGGAATTTTGGTATGACCCTTGGCGTGAGAGACACGCGAAAGATCGATGCGGTCTATAACATGACCTCAGCCGACGTACGTGATCAGGGTCGTTTCGATGACAGCGTCGGTATATTCCCCGAGTTTATCGACGGCTACGGCATTCTGATATTGCCAACAACGGGCCGGTATTTTCAGGTGCCGTATAGAACGATGCTGGTCAAAGAGGTGGAGAACCTGCTGGTCGCCGGGCGTGCGACCGGTGGTGACAGAGACAGCCATGCTGCAACTCGCAACATGATGTGCTGTACAGTGACCGGGCAGGGCGCGGGGGTGGCAGCGGCGGTCTCGATCAAACACGAGCGAAGTCTTTCAGATATCAGTATCGATGCATTGCAAGAAGAGCTGCATCGTCAGGGAGTGCGGTTAACGTGACAGGAAATTCAAGAGGTTTATTGGTCATCTTTTCGCTGGTGGTGCTGTCTGGCTGCGCGAGTACGGCGAATGCGCCGACGGCAACGCCGAAAGCGATCTTTATTATTGTTGACGGTATTCCAGCGGACGTCCTGGAAGCTACGTCCACACCGGTACTGGACTCGATCGCCGGCAAGGGCGGCTACACGAGAGCCTACGTCGGGGGAGAGGTCGGAGGTGAGTCCCAAAGTCCGACGTCTTCGGCTATCGGCTACAACAATTTGCTCACCGGGACCTGGGCCAATAAGCACAATGTTTATGATAACGAGGTCGGTGATCCGAACTACGCCTACTGGGATATCTTCAGGATGGCCAAAGAGCACGACCCGTCATTGCAGACAGCCGTCTTTTCGACCTGGACGGACAATCGCACCAAGCTGATTGGCGACGGCCTTGCGGAGGCTGGCGGCAAGAAAATTGATTATGCATTTGATGGCTTCGAGCTCGACCTTGAGCGCTTCCCGCACGATTTGATGTACAGCTACATCCGCAATATCGACGATCACGTCACCGATGAAGCGGCGAGATACGTTGAGTCCGACGGACCGGATTTGTCTTGGGTTTATCTTGAGTACACCGACACGGTGGGCCATGGATTCGGCGACAGCCCGCAAATGACGGCCGCTGTGGAACACATGGACGGTCAGATCGCCAAAATCTGGAGCGGTGTTAAAAAACGGCAACAGACACATGACGAAGACTGGTTGATCGTGATTACGACCGACCATGGTCGCGACGCCGAAACGGGTCAGGGTCATGGTGATCAGACGGACAGGGAGCGCACGACCTGGATTGTGACCAACAGCGATGACCTCAATGAGCGCTATCATAAGATGCCGGGTATCGTTGACATCATCCCGTCCATTGCGACACATCTTAATCTTGAGATTCCCGCGAACATCCGCGATCAACTTGACGGTCAAAGCTTCATCGACTGAATGCAGCGTATTCCGCTCATCGATCTGGCTAACAACGCCGGCTTGGCCGGAGAGGTCGAAAAAGCCTGCCGCGACATCGGCTTCATGTACGTGACCGGCCACGGGATACCGTCGGGACTCGTCGATGACGTTCGACA
>Ga0055584_100001246_pt1 | contig 24953 bp, 23 predicted proteins | sample OSDHelmetaG_FD_58716 | JGI IMG/M metagenome (GOLD analysis project Ga0055584, IMG submission 58716) | Pelagic marine sediment microbial communities from the LTER site Helgoland, North Sea, for post-phytoplankton bloom and carbon turnover... | ecosystem: Environmental > Aquatic > Marine >...
CCACCGGTTTTGCTGATGCCATTAGCGCGTCGCCCTGCAGCGTAAATCCAGCGGCACTTTTTGGGTACCCTTTGCTGAGTTCATTGCTTATTTTCAGTGCGGTTTCGGTCTCGCCGGTACGAACTGCCAGATTCCCCAGTGCTAGTTTGGCTCCGAAGTGTGTCGCTTTCAGTTGTAACGCTTTCTGTAAGCTATCGCGGGCATCGCCATTGTTACCGGAGCGTGCGTATGCGAGGCCCAACTGATAGTGGGCGTCAGATGAGCTGGATTGTTGGCGCGCCAAGTCTTCGAATACGGTGAGCGCACGCCGCTGATCGCCGTTTGCGGCAAGCGCTTGGCCCAGAGCGAGTAATACTTGAGGTGCTTGCGGCGCGAGGCGCGAGGCTTCTTCGGCAACTTTCAGTGCATCGGCTGGCTTACGCTGGCGCAGATAGGCGTTGGCTAGAGCCAAGCGTGGTTGTATCGCTTTCGGGTTCTTCGAGCGTAGAGATTCGAGCAACAACAAGGCTTCGTTGACTTTGCCGGAACCGCCGAGTATGCGCGCCAAGTCCATGGTGGCTGGTTCATGGGTAGGGTTCTTCTGGAGAGCACTACGGTAGGTCGAAATCGCTGCATCAAGCTTGCCTACTCGTGCATCCAGGCCGGCAAGATTGAGCATGGTGGGCAGGTAGTCCGGGTTTGCTTTTAGTGCTAATTCGTACTGCTCGCGTGCGGCATCGAGATTACCTTTTGCGGCCAAGGCAGCACCTAGAAGGTTCAGCGGCACAGGATCGTCGGGTTGCTTTTGGATTAGCGCACGTGCGGCGGTTTCTGCTTTATCCCAAGCGCGATTGCGCAAATGAGTAAATACCAACAACAAGTCGGCGCGGGTGAAACTCGGATCTAAATCAACCGCAGACTGCAATGCTGTCACTGCTTTCTCAGATGCGCCCGATGCGAGATGAGATATGGCGAGCTGCATGCGAATGGCAGCGGCATTAGGGTCCAAGGTGGCGGCTTTCTGCAATAGTTCGGTGCCGCGTTCCAATTGCTTGTTGCTAAGATAGGCGCTGCCCAGCATTGCCAGCAGCTGCGGATCTTGCGGCGCGCTTTTGACTGCCGGTTCGAGTGTCTCGATGGCGTCGCGTGGCTGCGCTAGTCGTAGTTGTACGGCTGCCAATAGTTTGCGTCCAGGCACATGCGTTGGCACAGATGCCACGAAGCGGCTCAACATGTCTTCAGCTTGTTGGAAATCGCCGGTTGAATATTGTATGGAACCCATCAACAACAATGTTTGCAGATGGTTTGGCTGCACTCTCATGACTTCGCGCAGTGCTTCTTGCGCACCCTGAAGATCGTTTCTCTGGCGTGCGGATACACCACGGAAGTAGTTGATCAAAGGGTGACTGGGACTGTTCTTGTGTAGATCGGCTAGATGTATATCCGCGTCTTCTGGCCGACCCAGCCCAAGCAGTGCCCGTGCCAGCCCGATACGTCCGGCCGGTGAGCGAGGGAGTAATTTTTCCGCGGATTGGAACGCCGTTAATGCAGCGTCAAAATCACCGCGAGACAGTTCAAGCTCACCTTTCAATAGCCATGTTTGGATGTCTTCACTATCGCTTTCGATACTGCTTGTGAGCTGTTTGTCAGCGGTATCAAAATCGCGCTTCGTGAGTGCAACTTGCGCTAGCCCGCGCTGCGCAAGCACGTTCTCGGGTTTTAGACCCAGTGCCTCGCGAAATGCGGATTCGGCGTCATCCAGGCGGCGTAAACCGAGGTAAGACTGCGCACCTAGGATCACTAAGTCGGCATTTGCCGCGACATTGTCCATCGTGCTGAGTGTACCAAGAACCTTCTTGAACTCACCCAAAAGTAGACGCGCGCGCAGTAACATCACCGGTAATTGTGCGTCGTCGTAGCCAAGGCGCTCGGCCTGCTCTAGCTCCTTGACCGCCGCGCTGCCTTGCCCAAGGCTCAGATAAATGTTGCCTAGACGCCAGCGCGCCTCCGCATGTGCTGGCACTTCTTGCAGCACGTTCTTCAGCTCAATCACAGCGGTGCGTGAGTCTCCGGCTGCCTGGGCAGTTTTGGCTTTGGCGAACTGCGCATCGACATCCGCGGCGCTGTCGCAACCGGCTATCGTTAGCAGCAGCAAGACCACACTCACCCGAATGCGGATGCTAGGCCTGAGTGATGAGTCCATGGCGCGGTATCCTTAAAGTGTTCTTTGAGCTTTCGGCGCTGCTACGTATTTAGGCTGACGCGTTCTCCAGTGAGGCGGCGCGGCGCGTCAGTTGATGGAGAAAGAAACATCACCACCGGCGTCGAAAAGCTTCAATGTCGGCTCGTCTTTTTCTGTCATTTCGAAGGTCGCACGAGTTCGGCCGGTCTTATCAGACAGGTCAATGAACGGAGTATCGTCGAAGCGTAGACCGAGTGACATGCGCGGCTTGCCGGCGGTATCGAGCAACTGCAATACGGGTACGCGTGAGTACATGCGCAGAAATAGGCGGGTTTTACCAGTGTTGTCGACCAGCTTGACCTCTTCAGACTCCATCAAGGTCTGTTTGACGATCGTGCTGTCTGGGAAGATCCCCGTAGCAGTCAGCGCGACACAGAAAACTACAGCGCCCAACACCGCGTAGCGTAGCCGCCGACCTTGGCGCTCCAGCGTGCCGATACGCGCATCCAGCGCTTTCACCAAGTCCGCGTTTCCGGATGAGGCACTTTCGGCATCTTCTGCCACAACGGCGTGCAACGCGGGCGCCATCGCGGTCTCGCTGGAAGGGTGCTCTTTTTCGGCCATGATGCCCTCTGGTATGGTTCAGACTGGGGCCCACAATTGGGCCTTTGGGAACGTAGTCGACGTAGCTACGCCAGAGCGCCGTATTGTCGCCGGAAAGTCGCATCTAGCGCTAATAAATCTGTCACAAAAGTGCTAAGAAATTAGCTTAGCAGTGCGTGTTCGCACATGCTCGACGTTATTTCGTTGCGCTCCAAGCTAGCAAGTGCGGATTTGAACCCACTAGGCGCAGCGTGCGCAAACTTATAATTGAGGAATGCAAAGTGGATATAAAGGACAAGAATATCGTAATTACCGGCGCCGCAAGCGGTATTGGTCGAGAACTCGCGCGCCGTTTTCGTGCCCAAGGCGCCCGCGCCCTATGCATTGCTGATTTGCAGGTGCAGTCCTTAGACGCAGTCGCGGCCGAAGTGGATGCGCATGCAGTGACGTGTAATGTTGCCAACGAAAGCGAGATTCAAAACCTAGTAGCGCAAGCCGAAGAGCATATGGGGCATATCGATATTTTCTGTTCGAATGCTGGGATTGCGGAGCTGGGCGACGAATTTGCGAGCAATGAGCAATGGCAGCGGAATTGGGATATCCACGTAATGGCGCACGTTTATGCGGCGCGCGCTGTGGCGCCAAAAATGGCCGAGCGCGGTGAGGGCTATCTTATCAACACCGCGTCGGCGGCAGGCTTGTTATCACATGTGCATTCGGCAACATATTCGGTAACTAAGCACGCGGCTGTTTCTTTGGCTGAGTGGCTGTCCATCACTTATGGTGATAGGGGCGTGCGCGTATCTGTGCTGTGTCCGCAAGCGGTACGTACCGCAATGACCCAAGGGCGCGAGAGTGGGGTCGCCTCGGTCGACGGGATGATGGACCCTGCGGTGCTGGCCGAGTGCGTCGTTGCGACCGTCGAGCGCGAAGAATTCCTTATATTGCCGCACCCGGAAGTGCTGGAATACTTACAACGCAAGACCGGTAACTATGACCGCTGGTTGCATGGCATGCGCAAATTGCGCGCGCGCTTTGAGGCATCTTAACAACCGCAGCGACGCTAATGTTCTTGACCGGCGCCGGCACGGCGTCTTAGGTCTTAACCCTCAGCACTGCACGACTTTGGAGACTTCGTAAAAGTGACTAACACTGCGCAAACGAGCCTCAGGGGCTGGCTAGCACGCCTCGAACAAACCGGTCGTTTGGCGCGAACGCGTCCCGGAATCTCGCTGCAATTCACACTTGCGGCGTTGGCTAAACGCTTGGATGGTGAAAAAGCCACATGGTTTGCGCAACCAGATGGACACCCCGTCGATGTAGTCTCCGGCTTGCTCAGCACGCGCGCTTGGGTTGCTGAGGCGATGGGTGTAAGCGAGGGTGAGGTTGCTGATCGCTACCAAAACGCAATCGATGCGCCGCTGCCGTGGCGCGAAGTCGACGGCGCGCTGGGCGTGCAGCAGGTGGTCAATAGATCACCCGATCTAGGCCGTGATTTACCCATCCCTGTGCATAACGAGCATGACTCTGGCGCGTATATAACGGCCGGCTTGGTGATTGCTAGAAATCCGCAAACTGGGGCGCAAAATGTCTCTATCAATCGTTTGCAGGTCAGTGGTCCTGATCGGCTGGGCATACTTATTTTGCCGCGCGACCTGCATCGTTTTCATGACCTGGCGGAGCGCTCCGGCCAAGCGCTGTCAGTGGCCGTGGTGATCGGTGTCGACCCCTTGACCATGCTGGCGTCACAAGCGATCGTACCGATGGACCTCGATGAGTTAACCATCGCTGGCGCGTTGCACGGCGCGCCACTCGCGGTGACCAAATGCATCACCAGCGAAGTGCGCGTGCCGGCCGATGCAGAGATCGTGATTGAAGGTGAAATCCTTGCTCTAGAACGCGCCGCAGAAGGGCCGTTTGGCGAGTTTCCGCAATACTACGGTCCGGCAGGGCAGCGTCAGGTAATTCAGGTGAATGCCATTACGCATCGTCGCAAGCCGATTTTTCATACCATTGTGCCCGCTGCAATGGAGCATCTGCTACTCGGCGCGATCCCGCGCGAGGCGAGCTTGCTGGCGCTGCTTCGGCGCACCTTTCCGCACGTACTGGAGGTGCACCTGTCGCTTGGCGGTGTGTGTCGCTATCACCTGAACGTGCGTATCAAAAAACGCTGGGATGGTGAGCCCAAGAACATCATCTTGGCGGCAATGTCAGGGCATGCTGACATTAAGCGCGTAGTGGTGGTGGATGAAGATGTCGATGTGCGCGATCCCAATGCGGTGGAATGGGCGCTCGCTACACGCTTTCAAGCGAGCCAGGATCTGATTGTGGTAAACAACACCCAAGGTTCCCGGCTGGACCCGTCTGGGCGTGACGGTTTAGTCGATAAAATGGGTTATGACGCTACCGTGCCAGTTGTCGCAGATCCGTTTCGCTACACCGTTGTGCACGTGCCCGGCGAAGATGACGCGAGCACCGATGAATGGCTGATTTGAATTACGCTCAAGGAGATTCACCGGCGAAAATTTTGTGCGCAATTTGATGACACCAAGAGAACGCACTCAGTCACCGATACCGTGAACAGCGCGGCACCGGTGACCAGTTTTTCAAGCCGATTGCTGACTAGGCGGCAAACAGCTGTGCTGCGAATGCGCCGCGTCGGTCAAGCGCACTGGTGTATTCGTCTGGAAAACTCTGCGCAACCGAGCCTGAGACTATTTCACTGCCGAGCAGCGCTTGTGCCCATGCATGTACGCGCGGAAATTCCGCGAGCAAGCCAGTTTGCAACTTATCTTCGACGAACTGAAAGCGTTGGAAAAACGGTGCATACGCTGCGTCTACCAGGCAAATGTCGGCACCACTGAAGAACGGTCCACCATTGGCTTGCGTCGTCTTCAATGCTGCTTCAAGTTTCGCCAGCGCCACTCGTGCTGCCGCCATTGCAGGTTCTAAGTCAGCGTCCGCTTTGCTGTAATAGACACCACCGAGTAGCGACGAAAAAGTCGGAGTGTAGTCTGTCCAGGCTCGATGTTGGGCGCGCGTTATAGGATTCTCTGGATGCAAGCGCGGTTGCACCACTTCATCCAGATATTCAGCGATGGCGCTCGATTCAAACAATGAAACGCCTTCGACTTGTAGAACCGGAACCTTGCCGTGCGGCGAAATCGCTAGGAACCAGTCTGGTTTCTCACGCAGGTTGATGTACGTCACTTTGAAATCTACGGCTTTAGCACGCATCACAATCACGGCGCGCTGAACCCAAGGTCAAGTTACTGAGCTAATCAGGTGATAGGCAGGCATCACTTTCTCCCATGTTCGGTGAGTGTCTAAGTATACGCACTCTCGTTGAGCAGGGGATTGATGGGCACCAACGCGACTGATGCAAAGCACTGCGGGTGCTGCTTGCGCCAACATACCCGCGCTTCCTAGCGCACCGCTAGACTTGGGGGCAGATGCGGTTTAGCGTGCCGTATCAGATTGTGTGAATTAACCCCGTAGGAGCCGATGTTGCACAAATTTCCAGCTGCGCCCGCTTGCCAAGTCACCTTAGCCAATTGGCGCACCGCGCCGTTTAATCAATGGGGTTTCAGGAACGTACGCAACATTGTTCCGACGGCACCTATTCGCCGGCCCGATCGCTACCGTAAATTGGCGCGCGCGAGCCGTGGTCTCGACCGACTCGAATATGTTGATCGTCACGGCCAATCGCAACGTCTGGACGCCGTACTGGCGCGCACGCACACCGATGCGCTGCTGGTGATGCACGCTGGCGTTATCATCGAAGAGCGCTACTTTGGTGGCATGCGCCCAGATGATCAGCACATTTTGATGTCGGTCTCGAAATCCGTCACCGCAGTGCTAGCGGGCATTTTGCAGGACCACGGCTATGTGGACTTCAACGCTTCGGTAGCAAGCTACATCCCCGAAGTTGGCGCTTGCGCCTATGCGCAAGCGAGCGTGCAGCAGTTGATGGACATGCAGGTGGGTGTGGCGTTTGACGAAGACTACTTGGCCACTAGCGGCGCGATGATCGCGTATCGGCAGGCAACTGGGTGGAATCCCGGTGCCGATGGCGTGGCGCCGAGCGATCTGCGCTCGTTCTTGCTGACCTTGCAAGCGCAGGGCGAATCTGGTGCGCCGTTTCGCTACACCTCACCTAATACGGACTTACTTGGGTGGGTGCTAGAGCGCGCGGCTGGCAAATCGCTAGCCGAACTTTTCTCAAGCTATTTGTGGCAGCCGCTGGGTGCTGAATTTGATGCCTACATCACGGTTGATCGCTTGGGCGCACCGCGTGCTGCAGGAGGCATCTGTATGTCGCTACGCGATCTCGCGCGCTTTGGCTTGATGATGTTGGAGCAAGGTAGCAGCGATGGTAACGCAGTGGTATCCAACGATTGGGTATGCGAGACAACAACATCGGGTGATCAGAATGCATGGGCCGCTGGCAAATTTTCCAGCTTCTTTCCGGGCGGCTGTTACCACAACAAGTGGTACCAAACACGTAATGCGCTAGACGCTTACTGCGGCTTAGGCATACATGGCCAGTTTGTGTACGTTGCGCCAGGTTCGGGGACCGTCATCGCACGCTTTGGCTCTGACCCCTCACCGTTGGATCCGAGCGCTACGATGACGCTCATTGACATGCTCGAAGGCATAGCGAGTGAGCTTGGGTGAGACTCAATATTGGTGAGCGATACACTGCATACTTTTCCCGGATGGGGTCCACACGCAGCAGCCCTGAATCGTCCTTGTTTCAGGGCTGAAAGCGAGCAGGTTTTACGCTGACCATCATCAGCGCGCCTTCTTGCCACATATCAACAACGAGATTGTTTGCGTTGAAGCGTGTTGGCAATGACTTCAACATGCGTTTGTCCATTGGTACCTGATACAAGGTGTGGTGTTGACCCGATGCACTGCATACCGCCGTTGGGCGGCAGCTTGGCTTTGAATTGAGCAATAACGTCCGCCTAATAATTGCGCACTGGCGAAGTCTGCGCCTGGAGGGCGTGGCTTAAATGTTAGATTGTGAAAGTAGTTGCTGATCGACGTGACACTATTGCCTTTGACTTCGAGCGGCATATGTAACTCGTGATTGTGGATTGATTCCTCAACAATTCTCTGTGCGAGCGGTGCCGAGTGTTGCATCCGGTCTGTTACGAAGCCAGTCGTCACGCCGACCACTAAGGCCGCCGCAATTGCTAATGAGCGTAGCCGCTTAGGAGGCTGTGCAGCATGACTCGCTTGCGGCTCGAGATGCGCTTGCGATGGTGCGGGCGCACTTTTCTGCAAGTCGAGTAGCGCTTCAAGTTGTGCCGATGATAGCTCTACCGAGCGCGAATGCGCGCGCACAGCCGCGTTCAACTTCAACGGAGTATCAGCATTCTCGATATCGTGCTCACTCATGGTGACACCGCGCCGGACGCGAACATACGCACGTCGATCGGTCCGAATTCGGCCTGTAGTCGCGCCCGCAAGTGGTGCACGATAGATAGGACACTTCCACGCGGCATTTCAAGTTCTTGTGCGACTTTGCGCATGCTGAGCCCGTCGACGGCCCACAGAGTGCCTACTCAAGGGACCGGCTTTTGCTTGCAGATTCTTCTGTGCGTAGTTCGCGCGGCTCACGCGCTGGATGCTCAACACAACGACACACGGCTAGGTTTAATCATCTTGGCTTGATGCCTGCGGTCAGCGGGCCGCCGAGCAAATGCAGACCGCCCACCTTGCACTAGGCTTTGGCTGGCTTCTCATCAATCACAGATCCGCCGTTGATTTTTGCGCAGCTGCCTTTAGGTACATAAACCCACTCATCGGCAGCGCTGCTGACCTTTGCTTAGCCGGTACACGCATGGTTAGCGGTGCCGCAACCATTCTTGCCAGCCATCGCTACGCCCGCATATTTCTCCCAAACTGCAGGATCGTCCGGCACTGCAAAAGCGTTAGGTGCAGCGACCGCGATAGCGGCGCCCGAGGTAGTTTGTTTGCTTGAACGGTTCATCTTTAAGTTCCTTTGCGGTTAAGGGAGGGCCCAAGCGAATGAGCCCTTACCGGTAAAGACGAACGCCACTAGCTTTTGATTGCATGTACGTGCAAATAAATTAGAAGTATTTGGTATTTTTCAGTGCTGGCACTGTTCTCGCCGTGTGCTGCGGTTACCGGCACTGCCACCCGTGCCGTTAATCGACGCAGTAGTGCAAAAGCAAACAAGGCAATGTCACTAGGTAGTGTTGTCGCTGAGCTTAAAGATTGCCGCTTGTTGTGCCACCATGCAGGTAACACCAAATGTGCAAAGGGATGAATAGATGGGCGTACACGTGTTGTATCTAGTCAAATACAATGAAGACCAAAAGGCGGCGATGGTAGCGCGCCCAGATATGCGCGATCGCGCTGCGATCCATCGTGCTGCGATTGCGGATTTTGGTGGCAAGCCGATTGCTCAATTCGGGACTTATGGCGAATACGATATGGTTTATATCTATGAGATGCCGGACGAAAGTGCCGTAGCGGCGAATTTGCACTTGACTGATTCGTTCGGATTGGCGAAATATTCGAAAGTTATTCCGCTAATTACACCTGAACAATTTAGCGCGTCGATGGCGCTGGCTGCTGGTACCAGCACAGAATATAGCTCGGCATTGGACTAGCTCTGCCGCGTATCAATTACTCTTGGTGATGACCACGCGGCGGTCCTTCGCCGCGTTCACAGCGCGTGGCGTAATCGGCGCAACACTGTACTAGCGTCGCGCCAGATTTCGGCACGCGCGATATGACAGCCTGCACGCACGACGTGGCGACCGGCGGCCCAGACATTCTTAACCGGCTGATGGTCAGCACTAAAGACGAACGCATCTAGCGCGATATCGCCGCTTAGACCCGTAAGATTTCCGCTTTGAGTGTTCAACTCCAACAGGTCGGCGAGTGCGCCAGGCGCGATTCGTCCACTGTTTCGCCCAAGCGCACGTGCGCCGCCAGCGGCCGTCGCATCGAACAAGGTGCGCCCGGTAGATTTTTCCGTCGTCGCCAGCATTGCGCGACCTTTGTCGCGCAGACGCTGGGAGTATTCCAGCATGCGCAATTCCTGATTGAGCGAAATTAGGATGTTGCTATCTGAGCCGATGCCGAACTGTCCACCTTCGTCAAAGTACGCGGTGCCATTAAAGATCCCGTCACCCAGGTTTGCTTCGGTAATAGGGCACAGCCCCACGGTGGCACCGCTGCGTGCAAGTGTCGCAGTTTCAGTGCTGGTCATTTGCGTCGCGTGCACAAGGCACCAACGCGGGTTAAGCGCGTGTGTATCCAACAGCCACGCTACCGGCGTAGTGCCGCAGTGCGCGACAATCTCAGCAACTTCAGCGTCTTGCTCGGCAATATGGATGTGAATGGGGGCGAGCGGTCGCATCTCACTGACTGCTTCAAGTGCATGCGGCGCAACCGCTCTCAAGGAGTGCGGTGCGACACCAAGAACACAGTCCGCAGGCAGTTTGGCAAGGTGTTGGGCCGCGCTTTCGAGCAAGCGTTGGAACTGCTCTAGCGAGTTGCCAAAGCGTTGTTGATTGCCATCCAGGGCGCGGTTGTCACAACCACCGCGCATGTATAAAACCGGCAGGTGCGTGAGCCCAATACCGGTGCGCGCTGCGGCGGCGCAAACCTGCGCCGACATTTCTGCTGGGTCTGCGTAATGCGCACCACTTGGCTGGTGGTGCAAGTAATGGAACTCAGCGACGCTTGCGTAGCCTGCTTCCAACATCTCCATTTGCACCAATGCCGCGATCGCTTGGACATCATCTGGCTCAAGTTGATCGAGAAACGCGTACATCAGGCGCCGCCAGGTCCAGAAACTGTCGCGCGCGCCGTTGCGTGATTCAGTCAGGCCCGCCATTGCGCGTTGAAACGCGTGTGAGTGCAGGTTGGCGGGCGCTGGCACTATGCAATCGGCGACATAGCCTTCAGGCGCGACGTTGGCGACCACCTCGCTGATACGGCCTTGTGCATCGATGCGTAGCCGCGCCCGCGCGCGCCAGCCATCTGCCGTCAATATCTGTTTCGCCCAAATTGTTGTCATGTCATAGGGACCTTTGCGATGTGTCGAAGCCGACGCAGTGATGCAATTAGCAGCAAGTCGCGACGGTGGTCAACCATGGCACGACACGTTTACGGCTGCAGTGATTGCCTGGCGGCTTGTGTTGTAGCGGCTTACGTGCGCGCTATCACTAGGGCTTGCAGCCGCGGGCAGCGGGCGTGCATACGCCACCCGTGCACTATCAAGCTGCTAAACTAGCGCGCTGATCCATCTGGCCTCACCATCCCTATGCAAGCTGAAACCTTATCCCGAGACGGCTCCGCTGTCGGTCCTATTGTCATTGCATACGCCATCGAAGACGCCGCGCTGGAGGCGTTCCGAACAGGCGTGGACGGCGCCGCCGAAGTCGTGGTTTTGCCTGCGCCTCCTGACCCGAAACGTGCAACATTGCTGCGCTCGGCGGTCGCTGTGATGACGCGCAATACGGCCAAAGATTTTTCGAAAGAGGAATTGGGCCTGTTGGACAACGCACGATTATTGCAAAGCTTTTCCGCCGGCGTGGATTTCATGCCGCTAGATATAGTGCCCGAGCATGTGCCGTTCGCCTGTAACGCGGGCGCCTTTGCGCAGCCGATGGCGGAGCATGCAGTGGCGATGAGCTTAGCTGCGCTCAAGCGCTTGTTGATCGAGCACGATGCGGTCAAGAACGGCGTATTTAACCAATACACGCGTAACCGATCGCTTGCTGGTGCGACTGTAGGTATCTACGGTTTTGGTGGTATTGGCATTGCTACCGCGCGTCTGATGCGTGCCCTAGGCGCACGTGTGATAGCTATTAATCGGCGCGGTCAAACAAGCGAAGCGCTTGATTTTATAGGCTCGATGACTGATCTGGACTGGTTGTTGGCACAATCCGATGTATTGTTGGTAAGCGCGCCCTACACTCAGGAAACCGCAAATAGTATTGGCGCGCGCGAGTTGCAATTGATGAAACCCGATGCGGTGTTAGTCAATCTGGCACGCGGCGAACTGATAGATGAAGCCGCGTTGTATGCGCATCTGTGCGCCAACCCTGCTTTTACCGCGTGTATCGATGCTTGGTGGATAGAACCGGTGCGCCATGGAGAATTCCGCATGGACTATCCGTTCATGGCACTGCCGAATGTCATCGCCTCACCGCATAATTCAGCAAGTGTGGTCCGCCCTGGATCGCCGCCGCATCGCCTGGCCGGCGAAAATTGTCGGCGCGTTGTTTTAGGCGAGGCGCCATTGCACGTGGTTGATCGAGCGTTGAGTCCGTTTCTGAGTTGATGCCTGGTTCGCGCTGATATGATCGCGTCGCCCAATAAAACAATTCCGATTGGCATTAGAACTAAAGCGTATAGTCCCTGTACCGCGGGTTTAACGCCCGCCACTAAGGACCATCTATGTATCACCCAATTGTCATCGGTCAGTTCAGTAAAATGCTCGGTAATCTAGTCAATATTCTAGACAAGGCCGCTGAGCATGCGAACGCTAAGAAATTCGACATGGAGGTGCTACTACAAGCGCGTCTGTCACCGGATCAGTTCACGCTCATGCGCCAAATTCAGGTGGCCTGTGACACTGCGAAGCTTGCTGCTGCACGCCTAGCTGACAAAGAGAAAGACGCGCCAGAACAAGCAGATACGGAAGTGACCCTAGCGCAGGCGAAGGCGCGTATTCAAAGTATTATTGATTACCTGCAAACGTTTAAAGCCGCAGACTTCGATGACGCCGCCGGGCGTCGCATCACGCAACCGCGCTGGAAGGGTAAATCGCTATCTGGCGAAGAGTTCTTGATTCAGCACGCAATGCCGAATTTGTACTTCCACGTGACTACCGCGTATGCGATTGTGCGTCACAACGGTGTCGCGGTTGGCAAGATGGACTTTTTGGGTGTGTTACCTTTTAACGAATAAGTTCTTCGTTCTTGCAGCAGCGCTGCGATGCGGCGCGCATGGATTAGCCGTGTGCGCGGCGAGGTTTAAGGTCTTATTGCCCTAAGCCATCGACTTAGATCGGGATCCATAGGCTCGGTTCAGAAGCTCAGCAAGGGCGGCAAGTAATTTGCCTGGCGCAATTCGATCTGAAAATAAGGCAAGCGAATTGAAACATCATCAACAAATTTATGCATCTCGCGAAGCGTTGCACCTAATCTCGCCTGCTAGTCCTAAAACCTGTTGGTTTAGCCCGACGCTACGTTTCGGGCATCTGGCTCATAGTCTGACAAAGAGGGCACTCTAATTTCTTATCCTGGCGGTAACAATGGAAATGGCGGTCCGTGGGGCGGCCAAAACACTCCTCCCGACATCGACGATCTCATTCAACAAGGACGCGACAAACTCAAGAACATGCTGCCCGGTGGCGGCTCCAGCGGCGGGCTCAGTGGTTTGATTGGCATTTTGCTCGTAGTTTTGGTCGGTCTCGGCGCATGGACGTCGTATTACACCGTACCCAGCGACTCCGTCGCGGTGGTGCAGCGCTTCGGCAAGTATTTGAAGGACGTGCCAGCAGGTTTGCATTTCAAGCTCCCGATGGGCGCTGATACAGCCACCATCGTGCCGGTTAAGCGGCAGCTGAAACAAGAGTTCGGTTTTATGACGCCAGGCGCACGCGACCCCTACCAAGGAGCCCGTGACGGTAAACGCGAGACCAAGCGCGAAACAGAAATGGTTACCGGCGATTTGAATGCTGCGCTGGTGGAGTGGGTGGTCCAATACCGTATCTCTGATCCGGCAAAGTTTCTGTTTGAGGTTCGCGAACCCAGCGAGACGCTACGCTATGTATCCGAATCGGTGATGCGCGAAGTGGTCGGGGACCGCACCGTGGATGAGGTCATTACCATCGGAAGGCAAGAGATTGAGTCCGAAGCACTGACTAAGATGCAAGCGCTGTCGACCAAATACGCTATGGGTATCAGCATCGACCAAGTGCAATTGAAAAATATTAATCCGCCGCAGCCGGTGCAGGAATCTTTCAACGAGGTTAATCAGGCGCAGCAGGAAAAAGAGAAGCTCATCAACGAGGCGCGCCGCGACTACAACAAAGTCATTCCGCTGGCTCAGGGTGAGAAAGATCAACGCATCCGCGAGGCCGATGGTTATCGGCTGAAACGCATCAATGAAGCGGAAGGCGACGTGGCGAGGTTCGCGGCGTTGTTGTCTGAGTACACCAAAGCGCCGGAGGTCACGCGTCGGCGAATCTATATTGAGACCTTGCAAAAAGTGATGCCAAGCATTCGTTCGAAGGTGATCGTTGATGATCAGATGCGTGGGTTGTTGCCGTTATTGAACCTAGACTCATCAGGCGGAGCGAAACCATGAGCAAGAACATTCAGCTAGTGTTCATCGCGGTGATGGGTCTCGGTAGTTATCTGCTGATGAGCTCGGTCTACACCGTCAGCGAAGTTGAGCAAATCATCATCACGCAGTTCGGTAAGCCTGTCGGTGAACCGGTGACCACCTCGGGTTTGAAATTCAAGGTGCCGTTTATTCAAGATGTGAATCCGATCGACAAGCGTGTGCTTGAATGGGATGGCAGTCCGTCGGACATGCCTACCAAAGACAAGTTGTATATCTCGGTCGATATCTTTGCGCGCTGGCGCATAACCGACCCACTGCAGTATTTCTTGCGCTTGCGCGATGAGCGTAGTGCGCAATCAAGACTTGACGATATTTTGGGAAGTGAAACGCGTAATGCGGTCGCGAAGCACGAGCTGATCGAACTCATTCGTACGACCAAAGAGCGGGTGCCATTACGCGATGCTCTGCTAACCGATGCAGAAAAAGAACTGAACATGGGTTCACTGGTGCCAATTCAGAAAGGGCGGCAACTCGTTGAGCAGCAAATTTTCGCGGCTGCGGCTGAGAAAGTCCTGGTGTTTGGTATTGAATTGCTTGATATCCGCTTCAAACGCATCAACTACAACGAAAGTGTACGCCCGAAAATTTATGATCGAATGATCAGCGAGCGGCGTCAGATCGCTGAGCGATTCTTATCTGAGGGTAATGGTGAGGCGGCCAGAATTCGCGGTAATCGTGTGCGCGACCTGAATAAGATTCAGTCAGAGGCTTACCGGCAAGTGGAAGAGATCCGTGGCGTTGCCGATGCTAAAGCAACCGAGATTTATGCCACCGCATATAATCAAACTCCGGAAGCGATCGAATTTTACGAATTCACCCGCACGATGGAAGCTTACAAGGCGATGATCGCGGAAAACACTACCTTGGTACTTTCAACCGATAGCGATCTGTTTAAGTTTTTGCGTGGTATGAATCCGGATCGAGATCGTGCAGCAAAGGCGGTCGCGCGCGACAAGCCCTAAAGACGCAGTGCGGGCCTGCTTAGCGCAACGATTGCACGGGCAAAGCCGAGGCGGGAATAGACCGGCCCCGGCTGCGCCCCATGGTCGTGCCGCGGGCGGTAAACGCTCGCGGCCTAGTTCGGACTTACTATAGACTCACGGACATAGCTGTTCGCCGCAATAGCCGTCACTCTGTCCAGATCACCCATCTCTGGATGCTGCGGGTCTCTGATGGGTACGCGCAGAAGGACCGTCAGTCCTGCCTGTGAAAGGCGAGCAACCGTGTCTGAGAGCGAAATAGACGCGACGCAACAAACCGACTTCGGCATCACAGTGCGGGTGGGCTGCAGCCTGGTCTGCGAAGTCACTGGCGCGGCTTCGCTCTTGCTCAATCTGAAGCTGCATCCCGACGATCGTTATAAAGTGCTGTTCGAAGCACTAGCGTTGGGCGATAACCTTGCTTCGCAAGACTTCACTGACAGTCATGGCAATCGAGTTTCAAGGGTGATGCTGGCTCCGGGCACAAACTGTTTCCGCCATGATGCCTTCGTCACCTGTTTCCTCTCAGCCAGATAATCACAACTGCCGAGATTTGCTGGCGCAAACACCTGCTGAAATCCCAGACTCGTTACTGCGCTATACCTTGCCGAGTCGCTATTGCGATTCTGACAAGCTGACCGACTTTGCCTAGCAGGTTTCGGTCATGTCGAACACGGTTTGTCGCGCGTGCAAGCCATCAGTCGCTGGATCCATGACAACATCGAATATCGCTACATGTCCGGACGATCGGATTTGTCTGCCTGGGATGTGCTACAGCGCGGCTACGGCGTTTGTCGTGATTTTTCCCATCTAGCCATCGCCTTCAACCGAACATTTAATCTCCCAGTCCGCTACGTGACCGGGCACATGCCAGATATTGGCTTTCCAGATGCAGAAAACCACATGAACTCCCATGCTTACGCTGAGGTCTATGTCGGCGGCACGTGGCATACCACAGACGCGCGATTCCATGTTCCGCGCATCGGTAGGATTCGGGTTTCTTGCGGCCAGGATGCGGTCGATGGCACGTTCTCTACGATTTACGGTGGCGCAATGATGACCTATTTTGAGGTTTGGGCATAGCAGGTGGCACCCGGTACTGTGGGTGTTGGTGATCCGGCGGATCTGTCGGCGCGTCTCGATAACCAGTGGGCGGTGATTACTGACGCGCAAGCGTAGTGGTGGAGTTGGGTTACAGCCGCAAGGCCGGTGATCTTAGATTAGCCCCACACAGCCTCTGCCACCCGCACGAAGTTATCCCCCAACACCGCCTCGACCTCTGCGCGGTGTCGGCCACGACGCAATAATTCGTCGCTGAGTTCACGCAGTTGCTGCGGCCGTGCGCAGCGCACCTTGCCGCCTGGATACTGCGCTGGCGGCCAGTAATCCTGGTTGCCCGCCAACACCTCGTTGAAGCCTTCGTTCGCTGGCGTGCCAGCCTGCGATTCGTCACCGCGCTCAGCGCCGGGAAAATAGTCCAGGCCGACGCCGACATGTTGAGGCCCGAGCAAGTCCAGGTAGTGCTCGACATGGTCCGCTAACGTCGCGGTGCGGATGTCATCGTCACCCAAAAACAAGCCAATGCCATTCACGCCGACAACGCCGCCCGTAGCTGCGCAGGCTTTGGCCTGCTCATCAGTAATGTTACGTTCATGATCGCGCAGTGCGCGCGGATTGGAGTGCGAGAAAATGACCGGTGCTGAGGAGTACGCCATGGCTTCCATGCTGGTGCGAAAGCCGCAATGTGAGCAGTCGACCAGCATACCTAGGCTGTTCATTGCTCTTATCGCCGCGCGGCCGAAATCGCTAAGGCCGGTGTCTTCGTCATGACAGCCGCCGCCTGCGGAGTTGTTGCGGTTGTACGTAAACACGATTTGGCGCACGCCCAAGCGATGATAAAGATGTAGCAAATCTAGCGAGCCGTTCAGCGCATTCATACCTTCAAGATCAAATGCGACCGCCATGCGCCCCGCGGCCTTGGCTGCGCGTACTTCCGCGACTGTCCCGGCCAGCACGTAATCTGTCGAGGTTTGCAACCAACGACCATAAGTGGCTAAGACCTCTACGGTGTTGTGCCACGGTTGCAAGTCATAACCGACGTTTACCGACAAAAAATCGACCCCAGCACCTTTCCACAAATCCAGGCAAGACAGGTCCGTGGTAGGCCAGGATTCGAATCCGCAATGCGCATCCCAGACCAAGCTGGTGCTGTAGAAGTCTTCCGCCATCGGCAGTTTTTCGGACATTGGTGTCAGGCTCCGTTTCTGCGCGCCACAACCAGATAGCCGGGGCGGTCCAGTTTTGCCATGTAGTTCGTGCGTTCGCTTCGTTCTACCGTCCACAGACCTGCTTGCTCCAAGCGTCGCAGGTGCGAAGCGTAGTCGTCCGCTACAAACGGAATGCCATTGGCGTACAACACAATTGCGCCGCCCGCGCGCACTGGCCGCACGAAATATTCGAGATCGCCTGGTCCTACGTGTCCACCACCAAAAACCCCGACCGCAATCGCGGCGTCATAACTGTCTGCGGTGAGCGCATTTGGTGCGCGAATGTCACCGATCATCAACTGACGATAAATGCCCTTTGGGCGCGCTTGCTCGAGCATCTTTTCAGACGCGTCAAAGCCATCAATGTTATTGAAGCCGTGCTCCGTTAACGCCTGCCCAACTAAGCCCGTTCCGCATCCTAAATCTAAAACACGTGCGTTACGGTTGGCGCAGGCTTCAGCCAGCGCCTGGGCAGACAACAAATGTGCGTTGTACCCATAGCCAGCGACCAGATCGTTTTCGTAGTCCGCAGCCCAGGCTTCATACACCGCATGCGCGTCATCGGTAGCGGACATCGCGGTTAGGGTTTTCACGTAGCCGTCCAGAGCTTCGGATTTGTTGCTGGTGCCCATCGACAATACTCCTGTGGTGCGCCGCGCATGCTGCCTCGGCTACTTACGCACACTTTAGGTCAAATGTGATTCTCGACCAAATCCGAATGTAGACATTCACATGGGCATCTGGGGCAGGGCTCGGTGGTGACACGATGCGCACAGTGCTTAGCTTTTGGTGGATGAGCGCTGAGCACCGATGGGGCCGCGTTGACGCTAACCGGCATAGCGGTTGGAGCCAATGCTGCGGCGGTGCCCCGTTGTTTAGAATTAACTGGCCGTACAATATGGGCTAATAAAAACTTCTCCATTTCGAATCGAATAGGAAACTCCAATGAGCGAATCCAGTTACGTACCGCCCAAAGTGTGGCAATGGGAGGCTGGCAGTGGCGGGCGTTTTGCGGCCATCAATCGACCCATCGCCGGTGCCACCAGTGACAAAGCACTGCCGGTCGGTGAGCACGCGCTGCAGCTTTACTCGTTGGCGACGCCCAACGGTGTCAAGGTCACAACCATGCTGGAGGAGTTGCTCGAGCTCGGCATCGAGGGCGCCGAGTATGACGCGTGGCTGATACGCATCAGTGACGGTGATCAATTTGGCAGTGGCTTTGTTGCGGCTAACCCAAATTCGAAGATCCCGGCGCTGGTTGACCACAGCACCAGCACACCGACCCGGGTTTTCGAGTCCGGCGCCATCTTGCTGTATCTGGCTGAAAAGTTTGGCGCGTTCATCCCAACACAGCACGCCGCGCGCACCGAGTGCATGAATTGGTTGTTCTGGCAGATGGGTAGTGCGCCATATCTGGGGGGCGGTTTCGGTCACTTTTACGCGTACGCACCAGAGAAAAATGAATACGCAATTGATCGCTTCACGATGGAGACCAAGCGGCAATTGGACGTGCTGGACCGCCACCTGAGTGCGTCTGAGTACATGGCTGGAGACGAGTACTCTATTGCGGATATGGCGATCATGCCCTGGTATGGCGCTTTGGCGCTCGGTTTGCTGTACGACGCTGGCGAATTCCTCGAGGCGAATTCTTACACGCACGTGCTGCGCTGGACTAAACAGATCGCTGTACGCCCGGCGGTCAAGCGCGGGCGCATGGTCAATCGCACCTGGGGCAAACCGGAATCGCAATTGCACGAGCGACACGCCAGCTCAGACTTCGACACGCGCACGCAGGACAAACTCGAAGATGAGAGCGGTGACTAACGCTATGTCGAACACGGCGAGGCCAAACATGGCGGCAGTAATTCATAGCAAGGGCGCGCCTGATGTGTTCAGTTGGGAGGCTTGGCCGGTGGGCAACCCGGCGCCTGGGGAAGTACGCATTCGCCATGGCGCGGTCGGCGTAAACTACGTCGATACTTACCATAGGCGCGGTATGCCGCATCCCTGGCCAGTGCCCGAATTGCCCTTGGTTCTCGGCTTTGAAGGCGCCGGCGTGATAGAGGGCATTGGCGCTGGAGTCACAGATTTTGTCGTGGGTGAGCGGGTTGGCTATGCCTACCCGCCACATGGTGCGTACAGCCAGGTGCGCTGCTATCCGGCTGATCGCTGCGTCAAGCTTCCCGATGAGATCGATGACATCCAAGCGGCTGGAATGATGTTGAAAGGGCTAACTGCCCAATACCTCATCCGCCGCACCTATGCCGTAGCGCCCGGAGATACGGTGCTCATCCACGCTGCCTCTGGCGGCATGGGCTTAATTCTATGCCAATGGTGTAACGCGATCGGCGCGACGGTGGTAGGGACGGTCAGCACGCCGGAGAAAGCGGCGCTTGCGGCCGCCCACGGTTGCCACTACCCGGTGGTTCGCTCGCAGCGCAGCTTCGTCGATGTCATCAAAGAGGTGACGGGCGGGGTAGGGGTGCCAGTTGTATACGAATCCATTGGCAAGGATACATTCATGGATTCCCTCGATTGTCTGCGCCCTCTAGGGATCATGGCGAGTTATGGGCATGCCTCCGGAGAGCCTCCAGATGTGAATATTGTTGATCTGGGGCGCCGTGGGTCACTGTTCGTCACGCGCCCGGCCATCATGCATTATATGGCGGAGCGACGTCACATTGTTGCTGGCGCGAAAGACTTGTTCGACGCGGTGCTGAATCAGGGCGTCAAAATCTCGGTCAACCACACGTGGCCGCTGCGTGAGGTTGGTGCTGCGCATGCGGCCGTTGAAGGCTCAAAAACAACTGGATCGGTGGTGTTGTTGCCGCAGGAGTAACCGCGATCTTGCCGTTTTGGAAAGGCGCTAAGCACAGCCGCTTGGCAATGAAAATATATTGAAACTGAATCGCGGCGACAACGACAAAAGTGGGCGCGATAGTCACTGAAGTGTGCGTCTCGCGAGCTTAAGTGTAGGCATATGGAAGGTCCGGGTTCGCGAGACTAGCGTCGTCATGCATTGCCGCGGCCAATTCCAACAGGCGTTTCGCGGCCATCTGCAGGGCCGCTTTGTTTACGATCTGCGGATCCCGATCGTCGCCAAGCCCGATGGCAACGCGGGTGGCGTCGTGAGTCGGCGCAGCAGTGAAAAAATACGGGAAATCACGCTCATCCAACAAAAGACACGGGCTGAATTGTGGATCGGGCACGGCTTCAAACTCTCTTAAACGGTGAGCTGTAGATGGGACTAAGTGCAGTTTCTCATCCTTGTCACAAGCAGGTTTCGAGACGAAATCAGCTCTTGCGCGAGCGACCCAACTGGAAGCGTTGGTGTGGGCGCGCGTTCCAGGTGACATCGTCTTCAGTGTCGGCGTCGTAGCGTTTGCGTTGTTTGTACTGCAAGCCTTGCTTGGCAAACGCCGCGCAGAAAATGAAAATCAGGCGGCACCAAATGCCAGCGAACAGCCGCCTTTTTAAGTGGCACTAGAGTGAAGTCTCAAGGAAGCGAGTGGGGCGGGGCGACGCAAGCTGCCCCGATTGCGCGATAGGAATTAGCGAGAGCTTGCTGGTATGGAGGTGCTGGCGTTACACCGCAAGCACGGTATTTCCGGCAGCGCTTGATCGTAGTGGAAAGCTCAAGTCCTGCGGCATCGAAGCATCTGACTTGCTGCGTGTGAGCGAGTTGGAATCACTAACGGAGCAGGCGCGGCGGCACGTGCGTTTGTATCTAAACCCAGCGCTAGACTGGGCGACAAATCACAGGCAAGGCTTGCGAACTCAGGCTTGCGCTTCGGCGACCTGCGTTGACGCAATTCGAGGCACCAGCGCCTTTACCAAATCGGTCATTTCCAGAGTGCCCACCGGCTCACCTTCACGCGTTACCAGGAAGCGGTGCGCGACGTCCCCCTGAGATTCCGCTATGAGGCTTTCCAGAGTCTGATTTTCATCAACCGCGCCATAAACATCAGGCGGGACCTCGCCTGCAAGCGGCTGCATAACTGAGCGTACACGCAAGACCCGCGCACGATTAATGTCGCTGACGAAGTCTTCGATGTAGGGGTCAGCCGGGTGCAGCAAGATGTGTTGCGGCTCGCCTTGTTGTACGACGTAGCCGTCTTTTAAAATGACCAAATGGTCAGCCAGCTTCAGTGCTTCATCCAGATCGTGAGTGATGAAGGTGATGGTTTTGCGCAGATCGCTTTGCAACTCCAGCAACAAATCCTGCATGTCGGTACGAATCAGCGGATCAAGGGCCGAGAAGGCTTCGTCCATCAACATGATTGGCGAGTTGGAGGTCAGCGCACGCGCGAGTCCCACGCGTTGCTGCATACCGCCTGACAGTTGATGCGGATAATGGGATTCGAAGCCGGCTAGGCCGACCCGCTCTAGCCAGCGCTGCGCTTCTGCGTCTGCGACTGATTCCGGCTCACCGCGGGTACGCGGCGCGAGCCCCGCGTTTTGTAATACCGTACGATGCGGCAGGAGCGCAAACTTTTGAAACACCATCGACATTTGTGACTGGCGCAACTCACGTAGTTGCAGCGGCGAGAAGGTCATTACGTCAACGCCGTCGACTTGTATTTCCCCGGCACTCGGTTCAATCAAACGGTTGAGGTGACGGATCAGCGTGGATTTGCCGGAACCCGACAAGCCCATGATGACGGTGATCTCACCTTCATCCATTGCAACGTTGATATCGCGCAAACCCAGCACATGTCCGTGGTTCTCGAGTAACTCAACTTTTCCCACGCCGTGCAGAACTTGGCGCAAAGCAGCTTCTGGATCCGGCCCGAAAATTTTATAGAGCCCGCGAATGACAACTTTTTGAGTCATGGAAAAATTCCTAGCAGCGTGTCGGACTTAGGCGCTTGTATTAATAAGCAGTGGGCCTGAGACGCAATCGAGTGACGCTCGTTTGAGGACAATGCTTGTTCCTTTTGACGAGGGCGTTGCTCGAGTTGCGCCGCAGACACGGGTTTGCAGCGTAAGGGATGAGTTACACCCGACACAGCACTAGACGCTCTGCGCGGAGTTGATCCGCGCGAGAGAGGCTTTGCTAACTCGGTCCAAGATCCCAGCTAACACCACGATACATAGTCCGGAAACTATGCCCACGCCGAGTTCCAAATTGCGAATGCCTCTCAACACCAAGGTGCCAAGGCCTGGCGCCGACACCAGCGAGGCGATCACCACAATAGATAGCGCCATCATGATGGTTTGATTGACGCCCGCCATGATGTTCGGCATTGCCAGTGGCAACTGCACGCCTAAAAGTTTCTGGCGCGAACTCATACCAAAGGCGTCAGCGGCTTCGAGCACGTCTTTATCGACCAGACGAATGCCGAGATCAGTGAGTCGCACTACCGGCACGATTGCATAGAGAATGATGGCGATGCCGTAGAGCTTTGACTCTGTCACGCTGAACAAAAAGATCAGTGGAATCAAATAAACGAATGACGGCAAGGTCTGCAGCAGATCCAGTACCGGAATCATGGCACGTTGCAAACCGTTACTGCGCGACATGGCGATGCCCATCGGAACCCCCAGCATGATACTGATCATAGTACAAACGAAGATGATGGATAAAGTCTGTACCGCATACGAGTAATGGTCGATGAATGCCAAGCCAGCAAAAGACACGGCCACAAACACCGTTACTGCGACATTTCGCGATGCGTAAAAACTCGCGATGAGAATTGCTGGGATCAACACCCACCACGGCATGCCACCAAAGAAACTGAGTGCACCATCAAGCAACCAGCTTAGCGGTTGGGTGATCGGGTCCAGCACAAATTTCAGACCATCTTTGATGTACAGAAAGAAATCTTCGACCCCAGCGGTGAAATCACGCGTACGTGAAACCGCATCGCAAGATTTATGCAAATTGTCGAGGGATGGGAATGGAACATCCCACCAAGGCGTTTCTGCAGTAGTGCCTTTGGCCTTGTTGAGTAATTCCAACATGGTCATAGGACCGTCTTGTTTGTCGGCGTCGCACCAATCGCGCAAACCAAGCGTCTCAAAGACCTTATCGTAATAGGCCATGTGGCGTCCTCCCAGACTGTAGCTGCGCGCAGGTGCTGGCGCTTTGGCGCGCCGCGTGTTTCATGCTCGGTCCGTGAATGACCGGTTAACTGCTTTGTTTCAACACATCCTCGCAATGTTTACATTGAAGAGGATGAACACACGGGCCGCGACTGCGACCCGTGTGTGCTTGAGGTGGGGTGCTTACTTCAACAATGCGGACAGTTTGTCGCGCGCACCATCACTCAGCCACGGACCCCAAACTGGTTTGAAGTTGCCGAGGAAATATGCGGCTGCTTCGTCAGCAGAGGCTTTGTTGTCCTTTTTCCACGCCAGGATTTTGCCCATTTGCGCATTGGTAAAAGTGACCTTGGACATCAACTCGACGATCGCTGGGTTCTTCGCAGCAAAGGTAGTAGTGATGGCGGTAACGACTGGTGCACTGGGGTAAGAACTCTTGGCCGGAGTCGCGCACTCTTTCTTCTGATTGCAGGTATGAACGTCGGCCACATACGGCCCCATATCAACCTTCACCATCGGGTATTTACCAAGAATCGCGGTCGGAGCCCAGTAGTAGCCAAACCATGGTTTTTTGTCGGCGAAGGCAGAACCGATGGATGTGGCAAGAGTCTCGCCTGAGCCGTGGTCGAAGACTTCCAAACCATTCTTTTCCAACTCGAAAGCAACTTTCAAATTATCGTTGGCAATACGGCAACCCCATCCTTCCGGACAGTTGTGGAAGCGCCCACCAACCAGCTTGGGGTTTTTCAAAACGCCTTCGATGGTTTTAAGTTGCGGGTGTTTTTTGACCAGATATTCCGGCACCCACCAGCCCTCTTCGCCACCATCCGATAGGACCTTGGTGAGTGTGCGGACTTTGCCTGCCTCAACCAAACCGGGGTAAGCCGCGGCTGAATTGATCCACACCTCAGTGGCAATATCAGGTTTGTTGGTTTCAGCCATAGACGTTACGGCTGGAATGGTCGCTGACGGTATGGTGACTACCTTACAGCCGTAGCCTTGTTCCATAATGAATTTGGACACAGCGGTAACAACTTGTGATGAAGCCCAGTTCATCTCAGTCATGGTCACCTCACCGCAATCCGCGGCGTTGGCTGCCGGGACCATCATAGATGCGCCAGCGGCTGCGCCCAATATGCGAAGTAAATTCTTACGTTTCATGCTGATATTCTCCTCGAGATAATTCTAATTGATGAGTATGAGAGGCGTAGTAGGATGGGTTCGAGGCGCGGTTCTAGGCGCATCAGCCTCAATGTCTCACCGCCCTTGGGGGGTAGCTTGTCGCAATACGGATGTGGGTTCGACGCTGCGTCTCGGCATCGGGGACTGCTGCATTAACAGGCGAGCCCGGTAGGCGCCCCTCGCAACACCGCACAATACGAGTGGCTAAAATCAAGCGGCACACGCTAGAAACTGATTGGCTTTCATCGGTACAAAGCGTCCACGTAAGCCATCTCAATAATTAGGTCGTGCGCCGAGACAAATTGTCTG
>Ga0055584_100001247_pt1 | contig 24943 bp, 24 predicted proteins | sample OSDHelmetaG_FD_58716 | JGI IMG/M metagenome (GOLD analysis project Ga0055584, IMG submission 58716) | Pelagic marine sediment microbial communities from the LTER site Helgoland, North Sea, for post-phytoplankton bloom and carbon turnover... | ecosystem: Environmental > Aquatic > Marine >...
TTATAATCATCCAAGGTTTAAACTCAAAGTCTTTTTTAACTTTCTCTTGATCAATCAGCACAAACCCTTTTATTTGCTCTGGTTGACCTTCTATATTTAAATTAATTTGAGCAATAGGAAACTCGGTCTCGCCAAGCTTTAATTTATGCTTATCTTTTTGAGGATCAAATGGTTTAACCATCACACCTAGCCAGCGGGCCTCAATAACATCAGGATTATTTTCTGATAGTTTTATATCTATGATTTCTGAAATAAATAACGATTCAAGAATAAATTGACCTTCAAGCCTCAACAAAGAATTATAAAAACTTGGCTCTGTGGGGTGTACCGTTATCACACCCTCAAAAACTTCCCCAAGCTTTAACGTTTTATCAATATCATCCTTCATCCCAATTTTTATACTCGCCCCGTATACTGCTGTTGCATGAATAAAAAGGATACAAAAAAGAATGAATTGCTTTACCATCCTACAACATCTCCTTAACGAAATCTTCTAAGTATCTACTATGAACTTTAATTGTTTTAAACCTCTCTTCTCTCGCAAAGCTACTTGTTTTATCTTCTTTGGAATCTATGTAATTAAGCTTTCCTTTGCCTGAAAAATAATCTGTTATTGAAAAAATAGAAAATGGTATCTTTTCACCTAAATCTATCGGTGAAAGAATTTGAAAGCAATGTAAGTGACTACGATATAGAATCTTTTCTAAATGTTCCTTATTTAAAAAATAATTAAAATCAGAGAGAAGGACTATTTCCTTGTTTCGTTTAAGCTCAGGTAAAAGCCCCATTAAAATCTTTTCACTTGGTGCTTGATAATTTCGATTATAAATCAAATTAATCTTCCCATTTTCATTTAGTATTTTTTCTCTCTCTAAATACTTAACCAGAGTAAAGATTCCTTTTTCTCCAGATGATGTTGGGAGCCTAACTAATTTATCTGTCACCAAGATAGGAGTGACATAGTCATGGGTTTCTTTGGCCAAAAGGTTTAAAAGACAACAAATTTCTATCGCCGCCTGTAATTTTGAAACACCTTTGTAACCGGTCAGCATCGTTGCAGATGTATCTATTACAACAACAATTTCTACATTTCTTTCTTCCTCATATGTCTTTATGTAAGGGTCACGTTTTTTGGCCAAGAGTTTCCAATCAATATGGCGGATATCATCCCCATGAGTATAGACTTGATGTTCTTTAAACTGTAATCCCGTGCCTCTAAAGTGAGACTTTAACATCCCTATTGAATAGGAGTTTGAGTTTTTAAAGATATTGGCCTTAATAGAACCAACAACTTTTCTGACCTCTTCAAAATTCATTTAAACTACCGATTGAGCAATTCTTAAAGCGACATCTCTGCCATTTATTTTATCAATTGTGGCCTCGTAACTTAGAATTATTCTATGGCCCATTACGGAAGGAATAATCTTCATTAAATCATCTGGAGAAACGAAATCTCTTCCTGCCATAAATGCTTCAAATTTACTTATCCTATATAACCAGATGGCCGCCCTTGGAGATGCCCCCGCCAAGATTGCACCATCAAATTCTTTAAGAAAGTTTTTATTTGAGGGCCGGGTAGCTTGTACGATATTTATTATAAGATCTTTTATTTTTTCATCAACGTACATTTTATCAATAAAATCTTGGGCCTCAAGTAAGTCCTTAGTGTCTAGGATTGGGGTTAATGCTTTAATTGGGTTTTTATTCAGGTCTAAAATACTTTTTTCAGCTTCAAAGCTTGGATAATCAACAAAGATTTTCATCATAAACCTATCCATTTGTGCCTCTGGAAGTGGATAGGTTCCTTCTTGTTCAATAGGGTTCTGGGTAGCAAGAACAACGAATGGTGATGATAACCTATGACTTTCTTCCCCAATAGTTACTTGCTTTTCCTGCATAGATTCTAACAAAGCAGCTTGTACTTTAGCAGGTGAACGATTTATCTCATCTGCCAAAAGTAGCTGAGTGAAAATTGGGCCAAATTTAGTTGTGAACTCTTCATTTTTTTGACTATAAATCATCGTCCCAATAAGGTCTGATGGTAATAAATCAGGTGTAAATTGTATCCTTCTAAAAGTTAGATCACAGAGCTTACTCATAGCAGATACACTGAGGGTTTTACCTAGCCCAGGCATACCTTCAATAAGTAAATGTCCCTCACATACAAGTGCCGCAAGGATAGAGTCCAAAAGTTCATCCTGTCCAAAAATTATTTGTTTGGCATTTTCCAAAGCTGAATTCATTTTTTCTCTAAGTTGATCACTCATGAAAATTACTCCTTAATCAACGAGGTATAGAATAAATTTAATATAAAAACCCTTATCTAAAAAGTCCCTAAAAGGATGGTCATGACCTTGAATACCCATCTCAATCATCTGGGCCTTTTTACCATGATGTTTAAAAGCCTTTTTTACGCTCTGATCCAGATCCGTAAAATCTACATTTTTTGTACAAGACCCTACCGCAAAAAGGGCCGGAGAATTGAGAAGACCAACACATTTTTGATGAATACTATCATAGCCTCTTAATGCGCTCGTCTTTTTATCTTTGCCTTTAGAAAATGCTGGTGGGTCAGATACGATAACATCAAACTTTCTTTGTTTTTGCTTACACTCATCTAAATATTTAAACACATCAGACCTAACACATTGGGCCGCACCATCAAAACTATTTCTCAAAACATTTTCTTTAATTGATTCAACAATAGGACTTTGATCAACAAATGAGACTTTTCTAAGACCAGACCTTAAAAGATGCATTCCCCAACTTCCACAATAACTAAAAAGGTCTAATCCATTATCAAATTTAATATCTAACTCATTAATGGCCCTCTCCAGTTTTATCCGGTTTGGCGTATGGTCAAAATAATATCCATTTTTTTGAATGATATCTCGTGATAATTTATATTCTATACCTGCATCTTCTATAATTATATTTTCTAACTTTTCGAATTCAAAGTTATCATATTGAGGCAATCCCTCTAATGATCGCTTATTTGAATTATCAAAAAAGTATACTTTATGATTTGAAAAGCTTTGATTTAATACAGCTTTTATTTGCTCTCTTAACCTATCTAATCCGGCCGTCGATATTTGTACCAGTATTATGTCTTTATACATATCCACAATAAGACCCGGTAGATTATCAAAACTTCCATACACTAAACGTGCACCGCAAAGGGAAGATTTAAACCTTTGCCTTCTCTGAATTGATTTTTTTAACGCATCATCCACAAACTCTGTTGAAAATTCACTCTCGTTTTTATCCTCTAATTTTTTTGTAGGAACAATTCCTGCTATTTTTAAACAAGCTGATTTATCCACAAAAGGATTAACCATTCCTACATAAGAATAGTTTTTAGAAAAGTGAGGAATAAATACCCATTCACCAGGTATAAACTGTGAAACTGACTGATCAATTTCTTTATGAAAGAAATCGGTTTGTCCTTTCTCCAGAAATTTAAAAGAATCTTTTTTTAATTTCAACTCTCTCAATATTTACTGTCCTACTTAATTTTGTAATCAGAAAAACTTACTATTGAGATGACTTCCTGCTTATTGGAATCTTTTTTATCTTTATCCTGAGGCATGACTAACTCGTAAATAGTTTTGATCTGAAGCTGATCGAGAAAATAAACGTCCTTAACTTTTTGGTAAGATAAAGTATGAATAGTTTTTGAGGATTGAATCCCTTTAATCGCACTTACTGTGTATTCATCAAGAACATATTTTCCTTTACTCCAATCCGTTTTGAGAAATTTAAAATTAGAATTTAGAGTACCCACTGGACTCTGGGCCTTAATTTTCTCTAAAACACCTTTTTTATTAAAAGAGAGATACATCTCTGATGCTATCTGCTTATAAGTAGGGTCAACAGCTTTTAAAGTTGTTCCTTTTTTCTTTGAATAGTAAGAAAGTCGATACCCTTTAAATTTTTCAATTAAAGGTAGAGGGACAACAAAATCTATCCTATTTGATATAAGAGAAATAAGCTCGTTCTTTAACTCAATAAATCCATCTGGTAATCCATGAACTTCTATTTTGAAGTTTCTCTTTGGTCTCCATTGAACTTGAAAATATACATCTTTTCTAGGTTCCCAATTAAATCTCTTATTTAAAACTTCAACAAGGTTTGAAACTCTAACCTTAAAACTCATGGCCTTAATTTGTTTTTTAGTAGGGTTATAAAGATTGTTATCAAAGCTTCTTAACAGACTAAGCTCATTAGACCAAACTGCAGTACTAAAAACGAGCAAGAAAAAGGCAATAATTTTCATAACTTATTCTCTGAAATAGTTTAATAAAGCTTAACATTTCATTACCCCTTATAACAATAAGTTGAAAGATATTCCTTCCAGTCTTCAATATAAGGCACAACAATATGCTTCTCTTTCTTATATAAGACTTTCCCCGCTGCTCCTTTTACACCTTTAAGGTTTTTTACTTGAGTATAAACAAGGGGTATTTCTAAAATATTTAGCCCGCCTTGATCTCTTAGTGCAGAGCCAATAGCGGAGAAAAGCTCAAAGTCTAAGTTTTGCTGAGGTGCTAACTTTAAAATCAGGTGAGAGCTAGGCATACCATCAAGGTGGAACCAGTAATCTGTTTTCTTGGCCCACTGTGACCTAATATAATCATTACCTTTACTGTTTTTTCCACATGCTAAGCTCATTCCAGACGACACTTTAATTTCCCAAAAGTTATCTTCATTATTTTGTTTAGAAGGCCCTATTATTTTTGCTTTTTCCCAAACAGGAGAAATAGTTTTTATACTATCGATGGATAGATTGATAGGAGATGACTCCTCAATATTTTTCATTTCTCTTTGGGCCTGATCTAACCTTTGCTTCAATAGATTTGATGCTTTTTTAAGCCTTTTGCATTTTGAAAAAATAAGATCTCTTTTTTGGTAATAATTAAGGTAGTGAGGCAATTTTATTTTGAACTCTTTATATCTAAAGACCTCTTGAGCTAACTCTTTTTCACCTATTGATTGAAGATATTTTTCTATTTCAAAAGCAAGCTCTGTTTTTTCAAAATCTTGTTTTATTCTTTTTACTTTAGTTTTGATTTTTTTTAATTGTTTCTTAGTGTTTTTATTTTGTGTAAGTTGCAGACTAAGGTCTTTAAAGTAATTAGATATCCTATTTTCTATGATTTTTTTATCGGAAAAATGCTCAAATTCTCCTCTGCCAATTTCATCAAATACACTAAAACTAAGCTGATCTTGACTTTCATACTGATTAGTCCAAGACTTAAAAATCTTAAACTCCCCTCTTTTATTTTTTCCTAAAAAACAAAAATAAAACTTTCTACCGCCCCAAAAAAAACCTAATTTTTTAGGTTCCTTTTTAAGATTAAAATGAAAAATGGCTGAGCGATCCTTAGGATCTAGCTCAATCTTTTCCATCATACCTCCTTTAAGGTTGGCCCTTAAAAACTCCAAAAATGTATCTTTAATTCTATATTCGGCCTTAGGAGCATCGTCATCTAAGAGTATTCCCTCATGTCCTGCCCCTCTTCCTAAATATAGAACTTTCGAAAGTTGAGGAAACCTTAAAAGAAGTGCTATATAGTGTGGTGTTGATTGAATTTTTTGAATAGGTACGACTTTAATACCTTTTTCATCAAAGAGGTCATTGATTTTATTAACGTTAAATTTTAATTCCGAGTATGATTGGGCCATGGCAATTAATATATTAGATCTCAATAATTTAGAAACCTTAAAATTTCTGGATTGGGGCGATATTTCATCAGAAATAGCAGCTTTTTCTCATTTTGAGCCTACATATGAGCGACTATGTGCGCCACCTAAGTATAGAGGGACTCGATTCATTGACCAAAGAGTTGCTGCAATAAGTTATTTTGTAGAAACAGAAATAGATCATATTGAGCCTACAATCTCACTTTTACGAGAGCTTCCCTACCAAACAGAGTACTTCAAACTAACTGATCATATCTCTAAGGCCAAAATATTTAATTTTAAAGAACTTAACTTCCTAGCAAACATCATTAGTGTTCACTCAGAGATTAAAAGGCTCATAAACAAGGCCCCATTTCATCATAGATTTGAAACTGACTCTACGTTTGGCCGTCAGATTAGAAACAACTTCATTCGTCCCCTTAGAGTTTTTGTCGATTCAAAAGGCGAGGTTGATTATAATAAGCACCCTGAGCTTTCTAAAATTTTTGACCAAATTGTTAAAATAGAGCGCGCCATTAGAGAGAGAATTAAAACAATATCCCAAAGCTCTTTGTATAAGGATGCACTTCAATACGCAGAACATGATACAATCAACGATCATTTCGTTCTCGCAATTCGATCTGATAGCTATAGGGCCGAACAAGGACCTATTGTTTCGAGAAGTTCAAGCGGATTGACATTATTTGTTTCACCACCTGAGCTTTCAGAAAAAAACAGTAAAAGACTCTTTTTACTCGCTGAACTAGAAGAGATTATTTCAAAAATATGTGCCCACTTTAGTGAACAAGTTCATCCCTACGCTGACCAATTTAAAAAAACTCAAAATAACCTTATTTATATTGATGAGATTGTCGCAAAGTCACAGTATTCATTAAAAAAAGACCTCTTTAGGCCAGAGCTTACCTTTGATAAGGAGCTGGAATTAAAATCTTATTTCCATCCTCTAATAGAAAATCCTATTCTAAATGACATTAATGTATCCAAAGATAAAAAGGGAATGCTTATCTCAGGTCCTAATACGGGCGGGAAGACAGTTACCTTAAAGTCAATTGCTATAAATTATTTATTTCTTCATCTTGGTATGTTTATCCCCTCAAAAAAGGCAAAGCTTTATCCCTTTAAAAAAATATTTTATTTTAGTCATGATCAACAAGACCTCAAAAGTGGTCTTAGCTCCTTTGCTAGTGAAGCAAAAAATTATTTATACCTTCTAGAAGAAATCCGTAATGATGAGGCCCTTATCCTCATTGATGAAATATTTAACTCTACAAGCTCTGAAGAGGCTTCAGCACTAGCAATTGCACTTATTGAAGAAATTTTTAAAATAAGCCAATCTCTTGTATTCATTTCAACACATCACCAGTTTTTAAAGGCCTACACTCATCAACAAAAACAACTTATCTCATGTCATGTAGGATTTGATTCTGTTAAGCACACTCCTACATTTAAACTCGTCTTAGGTACCCCAGGCGGTTCCATGGCCTTCGATATATTTCAACAGCTATGCCAAAATTTTAAGCTTCATAATAATATTGGAAATAGGGCCAGAGAAGTCCTCGAGTCAGATAAGTTGAATTATGAAAACCTCATTAATGAGCTTATTAATAAGCAAACTCACCTCGATAAGGTTATCGAAGAAAATAAAAGAACCCAACAACAACTTGAAAGAAAAAAAAGACAACAAGATGGACTTCTCTTACTTGAAAAGGAAAAGATTCTATCTGAATTCAATAAAAAGCTAGATAAGCTTCTCGCTGAAGCACAGTCATTATCTATTCAGGTTAAAAAAGGCGAAATTGGAAAAAAAGGATTACAAAGAAAAACTTCTTCTTTGCAAGGCCAAGCAAGAGGCATAGATTCGCCTCAAGATTTTGAACAAAACTTAAAGCCTTCTCTCTCAATAGAACAACTTAAAGAGGGTGATACTGTTTATTCTCAGCTTTTAAAGAAAAATGTCCAAGTAGAAGGCCTTAAAACTAAGCAGAAACGTGTTTATATACGCTCTGGTAATAAATCTCTTTGGTGTGATGTTGAAACACTCTCCTTGCCTCAAAAACAAAAATCTAATCAACCCAAAGTTCATATTTCAAGAAATATCCCCAATAGAGTTGAATACGATTGTCGAGGCATGAGACTTGATGAATTTAAAGAACTTACTGAAAACCTTGCTATTGCTGTTGAAAATGAAGACATTCCCTATGCCCTTATCATTCATGGCCATGGTGACGGCGTTCTCAAAGAGCATATTCGCAAAAGATTTTACCGTGACCCCCTCATTAACTGTGAGCCTGACCAAGGTAATGATGGGTGTAGTAAACTAGAAAAGAAGTAATTATCTAATTACTGTTCCAATTCTCCACGGCCTAAATTTAAAAGCATGTTCTCCAAATGGAATAATCATAGAAAACCAAACAAACATGGCCTCCCCTTTAATTACTTCTCTTGGAACAAATCCCCAAAACCTAGAGTCGTAAGAAAAGTCTCTATTATCACCCATGACGAAAAATTGACCCTTAGGAATGACCCTTTCATCATAATCAACTTTAAAATAATTATCACTATCAAATTGAATAATATGCTTTGCCTCTCCAGTCTGAGTCTCGAAAAACTTTAAGTTATAGACCTTATATTTCTCATCCATATCATCAAAAAACTTTTTACCATCAAGTTCTGTAGTAGCGATAACTTTGCCATTTATATAAACAGTTTTATTTCTTATTTGAATTGTATCACCAGGAAGACCAACCACTCTTTTAATGTAATTAGTTGATCTATCTTTTGGATATTTGAATACTATGACATCTCCCCTTTCTGGGTCAGACTCACCAAACATATACTTTGGGTTCGAATCAAATCCAAAAAGATTAATATCCGTAAAAGGAATTTTAAATCCATAAGCAAACTTATTAACTAATATGAAATCTCCAACCATAAGAGTTGGAATCATAGAGCCTGAGGGAATTCTAAACGGCTCAAAAAATGTAGAACGAAAAGTAAGTACAAGTAGTAAAATCCAAAAGATAGACTTTGCTTCTTTTTTTAGCTTTTCGCCTCTTGTTAGCTCGACTTCTTGTGCTTGTTCTTTCATTTATACCCCAGGTTTATTTTCTCTTTGCTTCTGTTCAGAAAGCATCTCTGTGATCGGATTCACTTTGCTAAAATAATAGGAAACAATTTGTTTGGCCAAATATGTAGACTTCACATACCATTTTTTTAAATTAATATTCATGACACATATGGATATACCGGTATTAGAAGGCCCTTTTGGTGACGCATATGCTGTAAACCAATCTCTTTTTCCATAAGGTAGCCCACCGGTAATACTTCCTGTTTTACCACCTAAATCCAAACTCCTTCTCAATGAGCTTCTCATTCTTTTAAAGCCTCTAGCAGTCCCTTTTTTTACTGCTAACGTCATCATTTTCTGAAGTTCTTGAGAAGTATAAGGAGATATCGCCTGGCTAGAGTTATTACCAGGCTCCCAAACGACTTTATTTTCTTTCAATGACTTCACACTAGAAATAATTCTAGGGGCCTTAAAAATACCATTGTTAGCGACAATACTAGAAAGAACGGCACCATGAACGGGACTAATTGTTGTTTTCTTATTAAAGCCTGATGCCAACTCGGCAAGGTTATACTGGGACTCTGGCATTCGAAAAATAGACTTACTTAAATGTATATCGGCCATAATCTGTTTATTAAAACCAAACCCAACTGCAGTCTGAAACATATCTTCACCTGTGGTATTATAAATAGCCGCTTTTCCAAAAATAACATTATTAGAATGAGCAAAGGCCTTCTCTAATGTTTGAAAACGGTGCCAACGAGTTCTGCCTTTTTTAAGCTGATATTTGTATAAAGTGGTTCCTTTTCCTGAATAAGAAAACCTCGTATCAGGATCTATATTTTCTTTTTCTAATAAATTGGCACTCGTAACAATTTTAAAAAGAGAAGCTGAAGGGTGAGATACTGTAAAAGGAAGAGCATTCGTGAAACCATTTTTCTTTCTTTCGTATCCTACAGCAGAAAGAATATTACCAGTTGCATTTTCAATTACAACGACAGCACTATAATCTGATCGATATCTTTTTAATATTTTCTTAATATATTTAGTTAAGTCTTCATTAAAGGTATATTCAACTGAATACTTGTTTCCATCTATATCAAAATGATCAGGAAGCGGATTATCACTCACAAGCTTAGCAGTAACTTGGTCTTTTATTTGATCTATGCTTATTTTTTTTTGAGCTATTAATTGTTCTTCTTTAGCTGACTGATAAAGATATATAGACAAAAGAGATACACAAAGAAGTAAAAGTAATAGGTTCAGTCTTTTCATTGGGCTATTATGCCTTAAAACCTTTTCCTATGACAAAGTATTCCTTACTAACCGTTCGCGTCGATTTAGGTCTTAAATAATGGATACTTTTAAATAGGTTTCTTTTTTCTTTAAAAAAGTCTTGAGCGTCTTGTGACTCGAAAACCTTAATTACAAAGTCGCCACCATTTTTTAAAAAAAGAGGAAGAACATCAAAAACCTTTTCAACTATCTCAAGGCTTCTGGCTTGGTCTACAGTCTTAACTCCAGTAGTTTTAGGTGCCATATCTGAACAAACGACATCAAAAGGCTGATCTATATCTAGATCACTGAGCTGCTCTATAGAAAATATATCTTTTTGAAAAAGCTTTGTATTGGGCATTTGAATCTTACTATTTACTTCCTGAATATCAATACCAACAAGAATTCCTTTAGACCCTATTTTCCTCTGGATATATTGAGACCATGAGCCTGGATAATACCCTAAATCAAGTGCCCTCATAGCTGGTTTAATAACCTTATATTTGTTATCAATTTCTTCTAATTTATATACACTTCTTGCCAAAAAGTTTTCTTTTTTCGCTTTCTTGTAATAGTGATCTTTAATCTTAAATACCATGTCTATTTGCTTTTATTTTGGCCTTGATTTCCCAAATATTAATACCATATTTCTTGATCTTGGCAATCAAAGTGCTTTTTGAAATGCCTATCCCAGAACAGGTTCTATTGACACCCCCTTGAAATTTATACAGGGCCGATACGATATACTCTCTTTCGAATAATTCTAGTGACTTACGATAAGAATTAGATGTTTTAATGCCTCCACCAGGGCCTTTTATCCAGCTTGGTAAATCAGAAATTAAAACCTTTTCATTGGCCATAAAACAGCAGTACTCTAGGCAATTTTTAAGCTCTCTAATATTGCCTGGCCATAGGTAACTCATAAAGACTTCATAAACAGCTGAATCAAGAACCAGATTTGGCCTATTATAGAGTTTTTTAAATTCGTTAAAAAAAGAATTAATTTTATCTCTTAATATTTCTTCAGAAAATCTAAGCGCCTTTAATTCAATATTAAATAACATAAGTCTATAATAGAGATCTTCACGAAACTTTCCTTGCTCAACTCTTTTTTTTAAGTCTCTACGAGTTGCCAATATTAATCTGGCCTTTAGTTTTTTTGGTACACTTGCACCGACACTATAAAAAACTCCTTCCTCTATAAGAAAGAGAAGGTTTTTTTGTGCCTTTAAAGAAATATCCCCTATTTCATCAAGAAATAATGTTCCTGTGCCAACTTCTTCTAAATAACCAGAGGAACTATTTATCGCACCCGTAAATGAACCTTTCTTATGACCAAATAATTCACTTGCAAAAAGATCATCTTGTAGAGAAGTTAAATGAACATGACAAAATTTTTGATTATGTATGTTTGATCTCTCAAAGATGTGCCTCGCAAGTCTGGTTTTCCCTGTTCCAGTTTCTCCCGTAATGAGTATTGGTCGGTCTAAATTATAAAATTTTTTTATATTCTCCATGAAGAATCTATAGCGATTAATGAAGAAGATAATGAAACTTATTCACTCAGTTTTTCAAAATTGAAACTGATCAAAAAGAAGATCTTTATCACTTGGTTTGCACCATAAAAGTGGGCCATCAAGACGTTTTTCGGAAAGCTTATTTAACTCTTGCTTTTGTTGATAAAGGTGAATCCCTCTTTTACGGCAAAGGATACTACCTGCAGCTATATCCCAAATACTTTTAGGTCTTTTGGTTATAACAAAATCTATAGCTCCTGTTGCGAGTAGAGCAAGTTTAAACGCTATGCTCCCTTTAGGAATAAGAATAAGCTTTAATTCATCATAACCAGCATAAAGTCCTCTCTTCCATTCGCTACGAGAAACCATTCCTTGAAGCTTTCCCTCAGCTCTTCCTTCTAAGTGTATAAAACTATCCTGGCAATTGATCTCCAGACCCGTAAATGGATTGAATATCCACCCCCAACCATGACCTAGACCTTTGTCATCAAGATACCCTAAAGACACGGCGCACTCTGGAATTCTTTTTATCAACTCTCTCGTTCCATCAATGGGATCAAGAATAAAGCTTGGGAATACTAATTTATCGTGATCTTCTTCACTATAGAAGTTAACTAAAGGACTAAGATGCTCTTTAAATATATTTGAGACTACTAAATCAATCTCTGTAACCAAGGTATTGTCTTCTTTTTTACTGATATCAAGCTCTGATTTCGCCAGTAAATCTCCAACAGTCTCAATAATTTTTTTCTTTATTTGCTCTCTGGTACTTTGATTTATCATATCTATCAAACCTCTTTACTGTTCATGCTTTTAAAAGTTTTCCACAATTCCAAGCTTAGTTTTCCACAAAGTTTTTTTGCAGACAACAATACTCTGTCATTGTAAGAGAACTATAATTTCTGCATTAATATTAGTAACTTATGATATTTTTTGAAAATTAAGTTTTTTTCTTTTGTCATTCTCTTAATAATTTGAAACTGAGTTTTCCACATTTATAGATCAAAAAACTTTAGAAATATTTTAACTCTTCCCTCTAAATGGGAGTCTAATAAACAAATCAATATATACACTACATAAATGATATTTCTCTTAGATCTTAACCTTGTTAAAGACTGAAATAAAAGCTCTAGTGGGATAAGACTTAGAAATGTGACTACCCAAATAATACCAAAGCTTCTCATCAAGTTAGGGGCCCAGTAGAGTAAAAAACTCACAAGAAATAAAAAATAAAATATAAGTTGATAAGATCGCCCGAACTTAAAATCAAAGCTCTCAAGAATATGCACTTTCCTCATAAGAGGTTTTAACAACAGAATCAATACCCCAAAAACGGAAATAGAGAAGAAGGCCTTCCCCTCAATTAAGCTTGAAATCTTAGTTAAAAAATAATTTCCAAACTCTGGGGCCGGTGTCCATGAGTACTCACTATTTAACAATACGCCTAAACTCAAAAAGAAACCGAATGAGGCGTAGCGCAAAAACTGAACTCTATACCACCTTGTGTTATGGTTTAAAAAAAAGAAATATAAAGAACTCAGCTGAAAAATGCTTATTAAAATATATGAGCCGTTTATGAGAGTTCCTAAAAAACCAACTAGTCCAACAAATAAACCGGCCCTGTAGGTCGAGCTTTTAACGGCCCAAAAACTTGACCAAACAAAAAGTAAGGAAAAAGTTGTTAAAACTGAGTCACCATAATTAGAGGCCAAAAACTTAGAGAAAGACCAAGAAGAAATGAGAGCGAAAATACCTAGTAAAGAAAGACGTCTCGAGAAGAAGAACCTGAAAAGTGGGTAAAGAGTCAAAAGATACAGCCCCATACCAACCACATAAAAATGCATTGACCAACCAACTTTAAAAAGCTCTGGATACTTTAAAAAGGGATAATAATTTACGGTAAGGTAATTCCATAGAGGCGTTCCGAGACTTGATGTAGGGTCAAAAAATAGTTTAAGCGCTTCTTTATCAACTAATTTAGGAATTTCAGGAATTGAAACAATAAAAAAGAGCATAATGAGACCAAGAAGTGTTTTTTCAAACCGATCTAAATATTTAAACTCTGTTAAGTGCGAGCTCACCGACTCCTCTATTATCTTTCCTCTGGTTGGCCAGGAGTAAAACAAACCAAGCACCACCCAAGTGACCCAAAACATATTATTTATCCACTTAGGAGGAAATAAATAGAGAATATTAAAATAGAGGATAAAAAAGACCATTCCCAGCAAGAGTCTGTAAACAATTCTATCCAGTGAGGAGTTCACCCTAAAATAGATTTTCAGCCTATGATCAATTTCTTTTCCTAAGAGGAACCACTGGCTCATTAAGAAAAGAATAAAAAATAAAGAGAGTCCATGTTGGAACTCTTGGGGTAAAAGTAAGGACTTTGGGAGTAAAACGGGGACTAATAGAAATATTGAATAAGACAGTGCCCTATAGATGAAAAATTTGGACTTAAGTGCCAAAATGCTCGATTTTTCGTTAAGAACTGATTCCATTACCCGACCGTTTTAATCAATAATATAAACCGTATCTCTATCTTTTTAACACGCTTGCCACCGTTAGTGGAATTTTCCGAGAAAATTGTGCCCTAAATAGGAAAATAAGGCATATATGCTAGAATTGACATACTGAGCCATCACTGAGTCAGGAGGACTTTTTGGCCATTTCTTTCGGATCTATAAATACGGGACTTCCCAAGGATATTGTTAAGCAGATTATGGAGGCTGAGAAGATTCCTATTAAGAAAATGGAAGATAGTAAGGGTAAAATTGGTGAAAAGAAAATCCTCGTAAATGAGCTCATACAGCTAGTTCGAGACGCCTCAAATGTCATTGCTAATAATTCAACTGCACGAAGCCTTAGAGAATTAAGTATAGAAACAAACGAGGATATCATTGGTGTTACCGCAGATAAGAATATTGCTGAGCCGGGAAGCCATCAATTTGAAGTTACACAATTAGCACGAAGATCTTCGGCCATGACAAGCGGCTTTGAAGACAAAGATGAAAGCTATGTTGGTGTAGGTTTTATTCAGTACTTTCTACCCGATGGTGAATCACGTTCAATATATGTTGATAATGATAGTGCAAGTCTAAGTGGAATTGCTAGGCTTATCAACTCTGATCCATCAAATGGAATGAAGGCCAACGTTGTAAATGATGGAAGTGGCACAGAAGAACCATACCGACTTATTATAACTCTTCAAGAAACGGGTGATGAGAAAAGGGCCGATTTTCCATACTTTTATTTTGTTGATGGTGAAAAAGATTTTTACTTAGAGTTTGAAAGAGAAGCAGTCGATGCCAAAGTTAAACTAGATGGGTTCGAAATTGAGCTTCCTGAAAACAAAACGAGTGAATTAATTCCAGGGCTAACAATAGATCTTAGAAAAGCATCTCCTGGGACTGAGTTTAGCATCAATATTTCTGAAAACATCGAGGCTATCCAAGAAAAAGTTAGTGACCTTGTTGTAAAGGTAAATGGAATCTTAAAATTTATAAAGACCCAAAATACATTAGATGAAAACACTGATACATCAAGAACTCTTGGTGGAGACATAACTCTTCAATCATTAGAAGGAAGAATCCGTTCAACTGTATTTGCTACTATACAAACTGAGTTTGGAGCTAGAAGGCTTGGAGACCTTGGTATTAAATTTCAGAAAAATGGTCTACTTCAGCTAGAACCGAGTGAATTAAGTGCGAAGATAAGTGCCAACTATAAAGAAGTTGCACAAATCTTACATGGTCATATTACGGAGGAAGGAATAAAAACAGAAGGTTTTGTTAATAAAATCGATGATGTTTTTAGGGCCATCCTTAGAATGCCTGATGGCCTTTTGCAATCAAGAAAAAGAGGTATCCAAAATCAAATAGATCTAATGGATCGAAGGATACAAAATCGTCAAAGAGTTATAGAGAATAAAGAGAGAATTATAAAAGATAGGTTCGCAAGACTTGAGGGCGAAATTGCAAGAATAAAAGGTCAAGGCTCAGGCTTATCTGCCCTTCAAGGGGGAGGAGCTGCGGCCGCCAATATGGTCACCCAACTAGGTTAAAGATATGAGGAGTAAAAAATGAGTTATGGTGTCGGGGCTTACAAAAAAACATCCGTAAATACTGCTAGCAAAGAACAAATTCTTTTAATGCTTTATCAAGCAGCGATTAAAAACTGTAAAAAGGCAATCGATGCCATAGAAGAAGGTAATGTAGCAAAAAAAGGTGAATATATTAGTAAGCTACAAGATATCATTGTCGAACTTAATAACTCTCTAGATTTTAAAGTGGGTGGAGATATTGCAAATGAGTTAGCTTCCCTCTACGATTTCGTATTATTTTCGAGTACAAAAGCAAACTTAAATATTGACTCTAAACCACTACAAGATTGCTTAAATGTCATTAACACTCTCTATGATGGATGGGTCGAGGCCATTAAGTCTTTAAAAGATCAACAGGAATAGAAAGTGAGCCTACCCGAATCCATCACTATGAAAATTATGATTCATTTGGACTACCTCGATAGTCTAGAAAATGCGACTCAACAAATTTTAAGAGCTGGTGAATCAGAAAGCATGGATGGATTAGGTCATTTAACTGAAAATCGAGAACGTCTCATAAATATCCTTAAAAATTATCAGACGATTTTATTAACTGAAATAAAAAACTTTATTGAAGAAACAAAACCCGCAGATGAGGAGACTAAAGGTATTTTAAGATCTTGGGGACTTGATACCAATCAGATTCTTGAAAGAACAAAAGTACTTGAGAAAAATGTTTCTCAAACGTTAGAAAACAAAAGAACTGAACTAAAAAAAGGTATTATAGATATCCAAAATGAGAAAAAGTTAACGGCAAAATATAACCTATCAAGCGTTAAATAATTACGGCCCTTTTTGACAAAAATTCTCTATCATGGTCAAATATAATAGGTCTAATGACTAGACCACCTTTGATACCTACAGGAAGAGGTTTCAGTGAATTTCATTATTAAAAAAAATAACCAGGATAAAAATTGTGAGTACACGATTTAAGATTACTTCTTATGAAATAAAAGAATCAAAAACAGGTGAAAAAGTCCCTGTCGTTAATGGTATCCATCTACATTCAATCTATAACCCCATAAAAGAAGCAGAAAACTTTATCGAAGAGAATAAAGGTCTTCTAAAAGAAAATTCAAATATTTTAGTTTTAGGGTTAGGCTTTGGTTATCATATCAAAGAACTTATTAAACAATTAAAAGAACTCCATAACAATCAATTTGAATTATGTATTATTGAGCCAATCCATCAACTGGTAAATGATTCACAAGAGCTGTACAACTCATTTGAGAATACAAAAATTCTTGCGGAACTAACAATTGAAGAGCTTTACAGTGACAGGACCTTTATTAATTTTCTTGTCACTAAGCCTGCTCTTCTCGCACATCCATCATCTTTTAATCTATCTAAATCATATTTTACAAATCTACTAAAATATAAATCTGATAATAAACTCGATAAAACAAGGTACCTCTTACAAAACCCTATCTTAAAAAATATTTTCAACGATTATCCACAAGAATTAAGCTTAGATGAGCTCGTCGAAAATAAATGTAACAACAAGCGATCGATTGAAGGTGAAATAGATTATATTTTTCATATATACAATGAACTATCAAAGCAAGTTGGCCCAAAAGAGGAACTAAGATGAATAACACTTTAATCATTAATCTAAAGCGCAATGGTGATATTTTAAGTTTGGCCCACCTAATAAATTCTATCCATGCAACTAGCAAAGGACAAATTTCAATTCTTATTTTTGAAGAATTTAAATCTGTAGCAAAGTTATTAAAAAAAGTTACTAAAATTTATACTATCGATAGAAAATCATTTCTTGCTCTTAAAAAGAATGCTCTATTTCATGATATTTTTTCACTTGAGAACCTTTTCTTAGATCTCGAAGAGGTAAGAACACAAAGGTGGAATCAAATTATCAACACCTCAAATGACAGAGTATCAAGCTATGTATCATCTCTACTGGGCTATTCAGATCAAAAAGTAATTGATGGTACTTATTTTGATAAAAGTAACTGTGTTTCTTTTTCAAGTAAGTGGGCAAGAGTTTTAAACGATGTACTCCCATGCTACAAATATTCACCTACAAATCATGTCGATTGTTTGCACTACCTCATCGAGAATCTACGAGAAAAAGAAGGGCAAAAAATAAACTCTTCCCCTCAGCACAATACAATCGCTTTTGAGAATATAAATCGAATTAGAGAAAATGAATCTAAAATGGGTAATAAGATAAAGATTATAGGCCTACAACTAAAATCTTCATCTTTAGAAAAAGACATTCCATTTAATACGCTTATACAGCTTATTGATTTGATTTTAAATAACCCAATCTATTTCCCAATTCTGCTCATTGCTCCAACGAATGAAGAAAGAGAATTTGGAAATAAGATAAACAAATACTTCGATAATGCCCTAGTCTCTGTAGAGTCTGATTTTAAAGCTCTTCCCTCAGTTCTACTAAATATTGATCTTCTCGTAACTCCGGATACGGTTATAAAACATCTTGCTGATCTCTTAGACACACCCCTTGTAGAAGTCTCAACAGGATGGGCCCCATTCTTAAAACAAGGTACTTTGAATCCAAACTCAGTTATCCTTACGGAAAGGCCCTCTAAAAGAATATTTAATCAATCAGACTATGAAGATAGCGATACTTCAATCACTGGCAATGATATATACAATGCCATCAAATGTGTATTTGAACCAAGGCTTGATGAATCTCTAACATTCTCATCAAACATCAGTTTATACAGATCCAATGAAGACAAACTTGGTGTGTATTACCATAGAACTGGTGGCCAAAAAGATGACGAATTCAATCTCGCCTTACTCGTAAGCAGATATATTACATTCAAAATGATTATTCCTGGTTATAAGGACGAAGATTTTTTAAGTAAAGTAGCCAATGAATTTAAATACTCCATAAAAGATTGGCTAAACATTGAAAAGAATATCCTCCTTGATACGGCCAAGACACTTTTATCAGCTATTCGCCACCTAACGACTCAAGGATCAGAGAACTCTTATGAAGAGTTCACCTATTCATTAGATCAATTATTATCAGGCTGTGAAAATAACAATTTGGTGTCTATAGCTCTCCTCATTTTTAGAAGTTATATAGAAAATCTAAATACTTCGAATGCTCGCGATAACGCAGAAAAAGTAGAAGTCAGTCTTTACGATCTTAAAAAATCGTTCCAAAAAATCAGTCTGGGTATTAGAGAAATAGAAGAGGCCGTTGAAAAGATACGCAAAAACGATCTCGTTATGGGTAGAGAAAAAACATCTCTATTAGATAGTAGGTTATGAGTAATTTATCACAAGAATTAGAACGTGAAGTCCACAACATTAATAATAAAATTAAAGAAGGCATTGAGCTTAATGACGAAGAAATGCTCATCATGGTTCTCTCAGGCCTCTTAAGCGAAGAACAGAATGAATAAAAAAGGAACTATCGGAGTTTTACAAATCACAAGATTTGGTGATCTCATACAAACTCTTATTGCTTGCAAGGAACTAAAAAAACAATACCCTGAATATGAGCTTGTACTCATTTGTCGCGAAAAATTCGGAAAACAACTTGAATTTATATTAAATGAAACTTTTGATAAGATTATATACCTTAATCTAAAAGATATAATTGAGACACCTGATTCTATTCGACCAGGGCTAAAAAATATATCCCAATTCATTCAAGATATTAACAGCTATAAACTAGATATCTTAATTAATCTTTCATGGTCATTATCTTCACAATATTTAGCGACGATGATTGAAGCAAAGAATTATATGGGCCTAAAAGCAGATCGCTGTTTACGTCCCCAAACCAAAGATTATTGGAGTACATTAGTCTTTTCTTCAGTAATGAGAGGACTTCTTAACCCTTTTAATATTATTGATATATACAAAGGGATGCTCGGAGCAAAAAGAAAAGTTATAGAACATAATGAATGTCTTAATGATTCTAATACTATTATCCTCCATCCATTTGCATCCCAAGATGAAAAATCATGGTCAATAGATAAGTGGATTGAAATTATTTATCAACTCCTTAAAAGAAACCCAGACTTTAACATCCACATAGTAGGATCAAAAAAGGATGAACAGAAAAGTGAAAGTTTTTTAAGCTCAAAACTACTTCATCCATTTCAAGACCGTATAGCAGTTGATGTAGGTTTAAATACTATTGAAGAGACTTACAAACTTGCTTTGAATGCTCGCCTCTTTGTTGGCTCTGATTCAATGGTTGGTCAACTTTGTGCTCTTGCTGGCCTTCAAACATTAACATTATCTAAAGGCCCGGTTAGACCTCACGAAACGACTCCTTACGGAAGTAGAAACTATAATATAAAACTTAAAGATCAGAAAAAAGATCTCCCCTACCAACTTGTTTTATCATCCATCCAGCAGCTTATTCTTAATGGATCAATAAAATATCAGCAGTTAAAAAAAGAAGTTCCTATCAAGTCACTACGACTTACTAATATATATGAATCATATTTTTCCGAAGAAGGCTTTTTCTCTTTGAAAGAAATACAAGGGGATGAAAATCTACACAGTGCTTTTCGTGTCGTCTACAAAATATTATGGGCATATTATATAGATGGCATTGAATTAAACTGTACACCACCTAAGCTCACGAAAAAAAGTGTCGGCCAACTAAAAAGTTACATGCCTGCATTTGAACAACTTTTTGAACTTATCGACTTTGGCAAAAAATACAGTATTAATATTTATAATGAACTCGATAAAGATGGCCCTGAAATCGCCGTCCTCAAAGAATATTCAGAAAAATTAACTGAAATTGACCATCTACAAATCTATCTCAGAAATAATTTCCCAATGCTAGGGCCTATCGTTGATTTCTTTACTGTAAAAAAGGCTAATTTACCTGGAACCCATATCGAAGAGATAGCAGGTCAATCAGTACTCGTTTACGAAGACTACTCAAATCTTATAAGCGCTCTTTATGAACTAGTTATTGGTATTATTAAAGCAAATGATGACGATTTTAAAAAACAGATATCTCATGAGGTGAATGAATGACAACTATTATGATTAATGATGATAAGCTCAAGGATTTAAACCTAAAAGAAGATAATACCTTAAAGGAGCTTCAAGGTTTGGTTGTCGAAAGACTCAATAATAATGACCATGTTATTAGTGAAATTATAATAAATAAAAACAGGCTCGAAGAGCAAGATGAAGAAGCTACCTTAAACCAAAATATCTCTAACTTTGACTCTATAGAGTTTAAATCAAAGCCAAGAGTATTGATCGCTTTTGAAACTCTTGAAAGTTGTGAAACTTATATCAATGAATTGCACGCCAGAATACATGAGTTGACGGCCTTATACCGAGCAAACAAAGTAGATGAGGCCAATGCCCTCTTTGTTGAGGTGACCACTATTCTTGACCTCTTTATTCAGTTAATGACCAAAATTCAAAATATATTTTCACAAAACTTTGAATTTAAAAAAGATGAGCAAACACTACAACTAGAGCTTAATTTATTAGAGGTACTCAAACAACTTGTCCCGGCCAGACAAAATAATGATATGATCATGCTTTGTGACTTGCTTGAGTATGAGCTGGTAGCTAACCTTGATCAATGGAAAAGTCAGGTCATTCCTTCTCTTCGATCGTTGAAAAAATAGCTTTTTTCGATCAAATTAATAATAATTCGATCCAAATGAAGGTCTCTCCTGAGACCAACCTACCATCAAAATATAAAATATTTGAAAACGTTAAGCGTTTGGCCCATAAAAATAAATCACTCGTTGCTCTACCTAAAGATCTATTAGACCTAAAATTATTCTCTCTTTATGATGTTTGTGAAATTCACATCCATAAAAAAGGTGGTCTCGAATATAAAGTCCTTAGTAAAACTAGAAATCGTGAACTTAGAGAAGAATCGCTCAACAATCTACAGCAATTCAATCATATTTTTAATCAAATAAAAAAAAGCAAAAACAAATTATTTGACGGTAACTCCTTTCCTGGGTTTACATCATTCATTATAGGTACTTTTCTGGCTAAAGTTTTTGAATTTCAACAACACAACGTCATATTAATTATTTCTAATAGTGGCTTCCTTTATCCAAGTAAAGAAGAGCAATATCTCTTTGATAAGTTCTTTCAAAATGTTCAATTTATAATAGAGTCTAGAGTTAACTCATATAGCTTTTTACATAAATATCAAACCCTCGCCAAAACAATTCAAAATATACCTCTACAATTTGAAATCCTAACCCAAGACTCAACTCTGCTTTTTAGAAGTACCTCTGATTTTCAGGATGAGGGTAAATTACGATCACACGAAATTGAAATAAGCGATAATAATTTTCTTGTTATATATGAAAATAATAGTGAAAAGTGGGCAACCGATATTCTCCACTTTCAAAGAGTCAAACTTCTTGGAGAATTGTTAAATACACTAAAGCATGAGCTCAGTAATCCTCTTTTTGGAATTAAACTCTCATCTTCCATTCTGAGCGAAGAAGTATCTGATAGTGATGACAAAAAACTTTTAACTGAAATCACCGTTAATTGCCAGCGGTGTCAAAATATTATCCAGGACTTCCAATATCTATATGATGAAAAAAATGAAAATGTCCCTATTGATCTTGAAAAACTTATTCGTGAAGTACTAACTTTAACCAAAAGCGAGACTCGATTTATTCAAAAAAAGTGTATCATCCCTGATGATCGGGCCATCCAAATCATAGCGAACCCCACATTTCTTACTCAAATTCTATTTAACCTCATTATTAATAGCGCTCATTCCATCCAGGAGCGTGAATCTGACGATAGGCACTGCATTACAATCAGTATCCTAACACCTTCTCCCGATAAACTTACCATCACGGTATCAGATACCGGCACCGGTATTGGGCCACAAAAAAATAAAAATATCTTTGATCCCTTTTTTACAACAAAAGAAAAGGGAACTGGTTTAGGGTTACCCATATGTCAGAATCTAGCAAAAAAATTGAATGGTCATATTGAGTTTAAAAATAATACACCTTTGCCAGGCGTAACTTTCTCGCTAAACTTATCTCTAAATTATTATGACGAAAAAAAGGTTACTCATCATTGAGGATGAATTTCTCATCCAGCATTCTTTAAAGAAGCTTTTTGAAAAAAAAGGGCTTTTGGTTGATGTGACTAATTCCGGTAAAAAGGCCATCAATCTTATTCATACCAAAGACTATGATAAAATAATATGTGATCTCATGTTAAAAGACATAACAGGTTTTGAAGTTATTGAAGAGTCAAAGAAAAAGTTTACTACTGAAGATATAAAAACAAAGTTTGTTATAATGACCGCATATAGCTCTGAACAAATACTCGAAAAGGCATCATATTATCAATGTAAAATAATCAATAAGCCCTTTAATATTTTCAATAACCAAATTCTAGATAACTTCTTGGACTAATCATGAAAAAAAAGAAAATTAAATCAGTAGGCATAGTTCTTAAACCAACAGCAACGAGAGATGTGAATCGCTTCTCTGCGACCCTTGCCCAATGGCTACTTAAAGAAGGTGTTTCAGTATCCATTCCTAAAATTGATCATGATAATTTGGCCAAATATATTCCTAATATTGATAAGAAAATCTCCATCTCTACTATGAACAATATCCATACCGAAACTGACCTTATTATCTCCGTTGGTGGTGATGGTACGATTATAGGGGTCGCAAGAAATGCAAAAAAAGATGGCCCCTCTATTCTAGGTGTGAAGATGGGGGGACTTGGTTTCATAACAGAGTTTACTAAAAAAAATATCTATGAAAATCTTCAAAAAATTCTAAAAGGTAACTATGACTACCATAAACTCAACCTCTATAGGGCCAAAGTTATTAAAAAAAATAAAGTTATCCATGAGGCTAAATTCGTAAACGATGCTGTTGTTAATAGGGCCGAAATTTCACGCTTGCTCAAATTTCGATTAAGCCTAGATGAAAGTCATATTTACGACATGTCTGGGGATGGCCTTATCGTCTCATCACCTATAGGCTCGACGGCCTATTCACTTGCGGCAGGAGGACCTATTATTCACCCTACAGTTAACTCAATGGTACTCACTCCTATTTGTCCTCATAGCCTTACAAAAAGACCTCTTGTCATTCCTGATAACCGCACTGTCCAAATTGAATGTAAACGCTCAGAAAAACAACCTATTCATCTTACTATGGATGGACAAGAAGAGTTTATTGTTCAACCTGGTGAAATTATACAAATCGAAAAAATAAAAAATATTCATGCAAAGATCGTCTCAAATAAAGATCGTGAATATTTTAGTACTCTTAATGAGAAATTTACTTACGGTAAAAGATAAAGTTGGTGTCCAACTTCACTCAAAAGAATACATTTCTTAGAGTGTGGTGGATATCCATTATTGAGATAGGTCATCCCTTCTGATATTGAATATTCATCTTCAATATGACTATGTCCACAGATAATATAATCATACTTTTGAGAAAGACATAACTGACGAGCATTGGATCTAAACTTTTGTTTTATCTGATTTGAAATTAACGGATCTAGAAAATAAGATTTATTTTTTTTCCTCGAGTGGCTACTCCATTTTGCCCCTAAATAATGAACAATAGTACCAGGAACCTTGTCCACAAACTTATTGAAAAGTCTGTTTCGTAAAATAAACTTAGTTAATTTGTATGCTCTATTATCCCAATCGAGATCATCGCCATGTGAGAAATAAAACGTTTTACCCCATTTTTTAAGAATAAAAGAGTTTTGATGATAAAAAAAGGACTTATCTTTAAAGCGCTCACTCATTAATTTCTTGAGATGAAAATCATGATTACCTTCGAAAAAGTGCACTTCTTTTCCCTGATTAAGCAAGGCCTCTAACTTTAAAAAAAATGCTTCAAATTTTTCAAGATAATACTGATGAGATCCAACCATAAGATCAAATATATCTCCAAGAAAAACAACTACATTAGAATTTACTACGTTATCTGAAAGTAAAAAGCTTTCCATTACTTGGTAAGCTTCATCTCCAGGAACCTTAATATGGGTGTCTGATATGACGGCGATAGTCATAGCTTTTTATATGTCAAAATATACTGAATATCAATATTTCTGTAACTCGAGCTGCTCAGTTATTATTTTGCTAATAACTTTAGAGTTTTTTTCATTTAGATTTAAGAACTTAAAGCTCACTTTAGCACCGCCATATGGACAAGCATCTATCATATAGGGGGATAACTTGAGATAATTTGTAACAAGGCAATCTAATTCATAGGTTTTTCCCATTGCCTTTAATTTAATTTTTTTGATTGTTGTTCCTGCAGG
>Ga0055584_100001248_pt1 | contig 24934 bp, 23 predicted proteins | sample OSDHelmetaG_FD_58716 | JGI IMG/M metagenome (GOLD analysis project Ga0055584, IMG submission 58716) | Pelagic marine sediment microbial communities from the LTER site Helgoland, North Sea, for post-phytoplankton bloom and carbon turnover... | ecosystem: Environmental > Aquatic > Marine >...
AGAACTAGCCTCAATAAAATTATTTTAAAGGTTTTAAAAAAAAAAAAAATAGATGAATGGGTTTTAGGGCTCAATAAACTGAATGTTCCATGCGGTCCAATAAATAATATCAAACAAGTTTTCGAGGATCCGCAGGTAAATTCACGCAATATGAAGATTAAAATGAAGCACAAAAAGTCAAAGAAACCTATTGATTTAATAGGCAACCCAATTAAGTTTTCTATAAGTAAAGTTAAGTATAAAAAAAGCCCTCCTACACTAGGTCAGGATACCGAAAAGATACTAATAAATTTTTTAAAATTATCCAAAGAAGAAGTTAATAAATTAAAAGCAAAAAAGATTATTTAACAAGTTTGTTGAACATTTTTTTTTTCAATATATTATTCACATTAATGAAAGAGGGATGTAAGTTAAAAATCTATCCTCACGAACATTTGCTTGGTACTGAGGGGCTGCTTCCAAACGAAATAAATTATTTATTAAATCTTTCCAATAAATTTGTAAAGTATCTTAAAGAAGATAAAAAAAAAAAATTTCATTATCTAAAAAATAAAATCTGTATAAATCTCTTTTTTGAAAATTCAACGAGGACTAGAACTTCATTTGAGTTAGCTGGTAAAAAATTAAGTGCAGATATTTTAAATATTGCAGTAGGAGCAAGCTCTATAAAAAAAGGTGAAACGATGATTGACACTGCTATGACGTTAAATGCAATGCAACCAGATATTATTGTTGTTAGGCATTATAATGCAGGTGCAGTAAAACTATTATCTGAGAAAGTGAATTGTGGAGTAATTAATGCAGGAGACGGTCCTCATGAACACCCTACTCAAGCTTTATTGGATGCTCTAACAATACTAAATAGAAAAAAAACAATTGCGGGTCTAAGAGTTGCAATCTGCGGAGATATTATGCATAGCAGAGTAGCGCGGTCAAATATTCACTTATTGAATACATTGGGTGCAGAAGTGAGAGTTATTGCACCTGCAACATTAATTCCTAAAAATATTGAATCATTGGGAGTAAAAGTTTTTTATGATATGAAAAATGGTTTAAAGGATGTAGACATAATAATAATGCTAAGACTTCAGCTTGAAAGAATGTCGGGTTCTTTTGTTCCGTCAATTCGTGAATATTTCAGATTCTATGGATTGGATCGAGATAAACTTAATTATGCTCAATCTGATGCTTTAATTTTACACCCTGGACCTATGAATAGAGGGGTTGAAATAGATTCAGAACTTGCTGATGATTTAGATAGATCTGCAATATTTGAACAAGTAAGGATGGGTGTTGCTGTTAGAATGGCTTGCTTAAAAGCTTTAACTGAGAACAAAAAAGTATAAAATGAATCTAAAAGATCCCTTTAATAACAAAAAAAATTTGAAGAGTTATCTTTTAAAAAATGGGATGTTTATTAATCTTAAAGAAAAAAAAATTGAAAATAAGGACTTACTTTTAGAGAATAAAAAAATTAAACAAATTAAAGAAAAAATTAATATCAACTCAAAAGATGTAGAGATCATTGATTGTAGTGGTTTGATGATAGCACCTGGCTTAGTTGATATGCGTGTCAATATTGGCGAACCTGGTTCTGAACACAAGGAAACGGTTAAAAGTGTCTCTATGTCTGCAGCAAGTGGAGGTATTACTTCCTTAATTTGCATGCCCAATACATCACCACCAATAGATCAACCAGCAATAATTCAAAGTATACAAAGGAAAGCAAGGGAAGTTGCTTTAAGCAAATTTTATTGTACAGGATGTATTACAAGAGGTGCAATTGGAAAAGAAATATGTGAATTACAACTTATGAAAGAGTCTGGAGCTGTAGGTTTTACAGATGGATATAGAAGCATTGCAAATGTAAGAGTTATGAAACGAGCGTTAAATTACGCCAAATCATTTAATGGGTTAATAATCCAGCATGCTGAGGAACCAGATTTAAGTGAAGAGGGCGTGGTTAATGAGGGTGAATACTCTACTAGGCTTGGCTTAGTTGGAATACCGAGTTATGCTGAAGCGATGATAGTAGAAAGAGATCTTTGGTTAGTTAGAGATACTGGATGTAAATATCATGTTAGTCATATATCTTCAAAAGATACTGTTGAGGTAATCAGAAAAGCTAAAAAAGAAGGGCTCAATGTAACATGTGATACGGCTCCACCTTACTTTCTACTTAATGAATTCTCTCTAGAAAATTACAGAACATTTTTAAAGCTTTCCCCTCCGCTAAAGACTGAGGAGGATCGTAAAGAAATCATTAAAGGGTTAATTGATGGTACAATTGATTCTATTGTATCCGATCATACACCTCATGATCAAGATGCCAAGAGACTTCCTTTTAATCAAGCAGAGTTCGGTGGGATCGGCTTGGAAACGCTTTTACCCTGTACACTTTCACTAGTGAAAAATAAATTGTTAGATATTTTTTCTGCCATATCTTTAATATCAGTAAAACCTTCCAGAATCTTAGGTTTGGATTCAGGTATTATTGAGGAAGGTTCAGAGGCTGATATTTCAATATTTGATATTGAAAAACCTTGGAAAGTTTCATCAGATTCTTTTTACTCAAAATCTAAAAATTCACCATTTGATGGAATGCTTCTGGAGGGAAAAAATATTATGACTTTTGTGAGAGGTAAGCTTGTCTATAAATCCTGAACTATATTTAATTTTAATATGCTATCTTTTTGGATCAATTCCATTTGGATTAGTTATTTCAAAAATTCTTAAAAAAGATGATCCAAGATCCTTAGGGTCAAAAAATATTGGAGCAACTAACATACTTAGAGTTAGTGGGGTGAAACTTGGATTTTTAACATTACTTTTTGATATATTAAAGGCTTTTATCCCAATAAAACTTATCAGTTTATCAGGTTCATTAAATCTAGAAATAGCTGTAATTTCAGTTTTTATTGGTCACCTCTTTCCATTATGGATAAAATTTAAAGGTGGAAAAGGTATAGCTGTTTTAATTGGAGCAATACTAGCCTATAAGATTAGTTTTGCTTTATTATTTCTACTTACTTGGATAATTGTAGCTGTCTTAACAAGATATTCTTCTCTAGCAGCTTTAATTTCATGTATTTTTACATTTTTATTTATGATAATTGAAGGTGACAAACTAGCTCCGGTAATGTTTATGATGTTAATATTAATAATATTTAAACATTTTAATAATATTAAAAGGCTTATTCGGGGAAAAGAAACAAAAATAATATTAAAAAAGGTAAAATAATTTTGACTTTTTTTATTTATCAATATAGTTAATTTCATTAATTATGAAACTTCTAGTAGTTGAATCACCTGCCAAGGCAAAAACAATCAAAGGTTATTTAGATAATGAATTTGAGGTTCTTGCAAGTATTGGTCATTTCAGAGATCTACCTGAAAAGGGTATGGGTATTGAGGAAAATGAAGAATTCTCAGTTAAAAAGTGGGAGATTGATAATAAAAAGATTGACCCAATAATAAAAACAATAAAAAAATCTGATGAAATTTTCTTAGCTCTTGATCCAGATAGAGAAGGAGAACTGATAGCTTGGCATTTACTTGAGATCTGTAAAGAAAAAAAACTTACTGATAACAGAAGCTTTAAACGCATTGAATTTTCAGCCATAAGAAAAGAAGATATAATTAATGCCATAAAAAACCCCAGAGAAATAAATCAAAGTTTAGTAAACGCAGCTATCACAAGAAGATTTCTAGATCGTTTTTTTGGTTATAAAATTTCTCCTATCACAAAAAGAAGAACTATATTCGGAAATTCAGCTGGAAGAGTGCAATCTCCGACTTTAAAAATATTATGTGAAAAAGAAAAGGAAATTGATCTATTTATTGAGAAAGAATATTGGGAACTTAATATAACTTTAAATGATAAACAAAATAAAAATATATACTGTGATCTAGTTTCTATTTTAAATAAAAAATTTAATAAGCTTTCAGTGGAAAACAAAACACAGGCTGAAAAATTGAAAGAAAAAATTTCTAGTTCTAAATTTCATGTAGATAGTATTGTTAAAAGAGAAAAACAAAGACAGCCATATTCCCCGTACTCTAATTCGCTATTATTACAGGATGCATCTTCAAGACTTGGTTTTAGTCCTAAATATACTAATGGTATTGCACAACAACTTAAAGATGGGGATGGATTAGGCGGATTGGGAGCACTAATTACATACCATAGAACAGATTCTAACAGAATGAAAAAAAGTGAAGTGTTAAAATTAAGAGAGATGATTTCAGATTCTATTGGGAAAAACTATGTTTCAGAAAAAGAAATTATATATAAAGAAAAATCTAAGTTCGTTCAGCAAGGGCATGAAGCAGTGACACCTACCCAACTTGAGAGAAAACCCGAAGACATTAGAGATAAACTCACTCCGGACCAGTTTAAACTTTATGATCTTATTTGGAAAAGAACAATAGCTTCACAAATGAAACCAAGTAAAAGTTTAGAAACAATCTATTACTTAAAAAGTGAGGGGTTTTTACTTAAAGCTTCCGGATCAATAAAAACTTTCGATGGATTTAAGAAAATTTATAATTTCTCAGATAATAAAGATGATTCACAAATTCTACCCAATCTTGAAAAGGGTGACCAACTTGAAGTCAAAGAACTTGATATAAAACAAAATTTCACCAAACCTCCTAACAGATATTCTGAAGCTGGTTTAATTAAAAAACTTGAAGAATTAGGAATAGGCAGGCCATCAACCTATGTTTCAATTTTCACTAAGTTAGAAAAGAATTCATATATTAATATTAAAAATAAATCATTAATCCCAACTGGAAAAGGTAAAATTCTTGTCAAGTTTCTTGATGGTTTTTTTGATAAGTTTGTTGACTATGGCTTTACCGCTGACCTTGAAGAGCAACTAGATCTTATTACCGAGTCAAAACTTGATTGGAAAAGTACATTAAATAAGTTTTTAGAAATATTAAATCAAACTGTAAGTCAGGTTGAAAAACAAAGTATCACCCAGGTGATTGATAAAATTAACGAAAATAGTTCCGAGATCCTTAAGGAAAAAGATTGTAAAAAATGTAAAGACGGGAAGCTAACGATCAAATTTGCCATTAGCGGTCCGTTCGTTGGTTGTACAAATTATAGTAAAGATGGTGATGGATGTACTTACAGTCATGCTTTAGGTGAAAATGATGAAAATAAAGAGTTATCAGGAGATGGAAAATTAATTGGAATTAATAATAAAACAAAACAAAAAATATTTCTTAAGGTTGGTCGTTATGGCAGGTATTTAGAAACTTTGATGGATGATGGTAAACAAAAAAGGGTTAGTGTGCCTAAAAAAATGAAAAACGAAGAAATCGAAGTTGATAAATCCATAAAGTTATTATCCCTTCCAAGAAAAATTGGTGAGCATCCCGAGTCCAAGAAATTTATTACCGCATCGATTGGGCCTTATGGGCCTTACTTAAAGCATGATAATAAATATGTATCGTTAAAAGAGGATGATGTAACAGAAATAGGAATCAATCGAGCTGTTGAACTGATTGATAAAAATACAAAATCAAAGCAAGACATCATAATTGGTGAGCACCCAACAACTAAGAAAAAAATTATTCAAAAAAAAGGAATTAAAGGTAGACCAGATTATCTTTCTTATAATAAGAAAAATTTTTCCATTACAGATGATATAAAAGACAAAAAAATATCACTTGAGGAGGCACTTAAGATTATCGATGAAAAGATTTCAAAGCAAAAAAAAGAAACAAAATAAAGAATTTGATATTTCATATGTTATTGATTCTGAGATTAAGGGAAATTCAATAAGGCAAGGTTTTTCCAAGGGAATACAAACTTATAGTCAAAGATTTGATAAACTCAATTATAACAGTCATGAAGATATGACTCATATCCCCTTTGTTACAATTGATGGTGAAAATAGTAAAGATTTTGATGATGCTGTATTCGCTGAAGTGAACAACGAAAAAATTAAAATACTAGTGGCAATAGCCGATGTAAGTTTCTTTGTAAAAAAGGGAGATCCAATTGATATTGAAGCCAGAAAAAGAGGGAATTCATTTTACTTCCCAGATAGAGTTATACCTATGTTACCTGAAATCCTTTCAAATAATATTTGTTCGCTAGTACCAAATCAAATTCGAGCTTCTTTAGTTTGTGAAATAATTCTAAAGAATGCAAAAGTAATTAAATATAAATTTCATAGAGCTAAAATACTTTCTAAGGCCAGACTAACCTATAAAGAAGTTGACGAAATTCATAAAAATACTAGGAAAAATAAGATATCTAAATTAGTTGATAATCTTTTTAAAGCTCTTGAAACACTCAAAAAAGTCTCAGAAAATAGAGGAAAAATAGAATTTAAAGTCAAAGAATATGAAATAAATTTTATGAATGATAAAGAATTTAAGTTTGAAGAAAAAGAAAATTTTAAATCATACAGACTAATAGAAGAATTCATGGTGTTAGCTAATAATGTTGTAGCAACACATCTCAATTCTAATGGTGTTAAATCAGCTTATAGAAATCATGAAAAACCTAAAGATGAAAAAATTAAAGAATTAAAAAAATCTCTTAAACTTAGGAATATTAAAGAAATTAAGGATTTTATAGCTCAAGAAGATTTTAACTTTTATTTAAAAAAAACGTTTTCTAAACAAACATCTTTTATTAGTGATTTAATGCTTAGAGCACAATCGAAAGCATACTATGATATAAAAAATATTGGACACTTCGGCCTTGGTTTAAGTCATTATACACATTTTACATCTCCAATCAGAAGGTATTCCGATTTGTTAGTACATAGAGATCTAATTGAAATAATCTTTAACAAAAAATTAAATAAAAATAATAAAGAACTTATGAATCATTTGACTTTTCAAGAAAAAAAAAGTGATGGGTTAGAAAGAAAAATTAATGATAGATTATGTAGTATTTATATAAAAATTAATAAAAAAAAATTCTTTACTGGTATTGTAGATGGAATTGAAAATTTTGGTATATTTATAAAAGCATTAGAGTTACCATTTTCTGCTCTTGCTAGATTTACTAAATTTCATAATAATGAGGAGAATATAAATTTTAAATTCGGTCAGTTAGTATCTTTTAAAATCATTAGAAATAATATTAAAAATGGAAAAATTCTTGCCGGGAATGTTAAATTACTAGAGAAAAATGAATAGAAGAAGTTATATAAAGCGAGGTTTTAAAAAGAAATGTCCAGCTTGTGGTGAAGTGCCACTGTATATTAAATTTTTAAAAACATACCAAAAATGTAAATCTTGCGGAATCAAGCTATCAAATTATAAATCTGACGATGGTCCGGCATATTTAACGATCTTCATCGTTGGACATATTATAATCCCGCTTGTACTTCTTGCAGAAAAAAAATTAAGTCCATCTATTTATTTCCAAATGTTTTTCTGGCCACTCTTAACTATAATTTTATCTTTATGGCTATTACCAAAAATAAAAGGTGCTTTTATAGGTTTTCAAATCAGCGTTGATGATAAAACATAAGCTTGACAGATGAATTTATTATTTTTATAAGATATCTATGGCAAAATCTAATACTATACAAGTTAAAATGGTTAGCACAGCTGATACAGGATATTTCTATGTTAAGTTCAGAAACCCAAAGACTAAGACAGAAAAGTTAGAACTAAAAAAATACGATCCTAAAGCAAGAAAGCACGTTATTTTCAAAGAGCAAAAAATAAAATAGTTACTTTTTTTTAATCAAAATTCCCAATTCCTTTAAATGTTTTTCCGATGCTTTATTAGGTGCTCCAAGCATTAGATCTTCTGCTTGTTGATTCATTGGAAAAGCAACAACCTCTCTTAGATTATCCTCGGCTGCTAACAACATTACTATTCTATCAATACCAGGAGCAGATCCACCATGTGGGGGTGCCCCATATTGAAAAGCTTCAAATAAAAATCCAAATCTTTCTTTAAGCTCGGTTTCTGAGTAACCAGCAATTTCGAAAGCTTTAAGCATAATTTCAGGTTTATGGTTTCTTATAGCTCCTGATGATAACTCAACTCCATTACAAACTATATCAAATTGATATGCGAGAATATCCAATGGATCTTGATTGTTTAGAGCATGCATTCCACCTTGTGGCATAGAAAAAGGATTATGACTAAAATCAAGTTTTCCTTTATCATCACATTCAAACATCGGATAGTCAATTATCCAGCAAAATTCATAAGTACCAGTTTTAAATAACGATAAATCATCACATAGCTTATTTCTTGCTAAAGATGCAAACTTTTGTGCATTTTTAGGTTGGTCGCAAATGAAAAATAATGAATCTCCATTCTCTAAATCTGAAACATCCAAAATTTTTTTTAAATTCTCAGCTTTTAAATTACCTGCAATCGGCCCTTTAGCTTCGTTATCATTGAAGATAATATAGCCAAGTCCTTTTTGACCGTTGTCTCTTGCCCATTTATTCAGTTTGTCAAACCATCCTCTTGGTTTATCAGCTGATTTTGGTGCAACGATTGCCTTAACAATACTACCATTTAATATATTTGACTCAAAAATTTTAAAGCCAGAATTTTTAAAACACTCAGTAACATCTATAATTTCCAAAGGGTTTCTTAAATCTGGTTTATCTGTTCCATATTTGGACATAGATTCTTTATAAGTTATTCTTTTAAATGGTGGCTTAGAAACTTCTTTATCGCTAAATTTCTTGAAAACCTTTTCTAAAATAGGTTCGATTTCATTAAAGATATCCTCTTGCTCAACAAATGACATTTCAAAATCTAACTGGTAGAACTCACCAGGAGACCTATCAGCTCGAGCATCTTCATCTCTAAAACAAGGAGCAATCTGAAAATACTTATCAAAATTAGATACCATAAGTAATTGCTTAAATATCTGTGGAGCCTGTGGTAGAGCATAAAATTTTCCGTTATTTAATCGACTAGGAACTAAAAAGTCTCTGGCACCCTCTGGCGATGATGCAGTCAGAATTGGAGTCTGAATTTCATTGAATCCTGCATCTGTCATCTGCTCTCTAAGTGTTTGGATAACATTAGATCTTAAAATAATATTTTCATGAATTTTTTTTCTTCTGAGGTCAATATATCTATATTTTAGCCTTAGATCCTCCGGAGAATCATCATCGATAGATACTTGAAAAGGAATTTGTTTGGAAGCGTTGAGCACTTCAAATTTTTCTACAAAAACCTCAACTTCACCTGTTTTTATTATTTTATTGATGGTCTCATTAGATCTCTTTAAAACTTTTCCTTCAATTTTAATTACACTTTCTAGCTTTACTGATTCTATAATTTCGTAATCATTAATTTTAGAATCTACAACACATTGCGTTACACCATAATGGTCTCTAAGGTCTATAAATAAAAGTCCACCATGATCCCTTTTCTTATTTACCCACCCTGATAACATTACGTCTTGATTGATATACTTACTAGTAAGTTCTCCGCAGTTATTTGATCTATATTTAGTCATAATTGATGAAAATGCTTAATAATGATAATAATTAGTGAATGCTTAGTTTAAATAATGTTAAATTACAACAATTCTATTTGAAATGTCAAAAAGATAAATTAATTGGTATAGATACTGAATTCTACAGAGTAAATACTTATCATCCAAAATTATGTCTTATACAAATTTCTAATTTAAGCCAGAGTATTATTATTGACCCAATTTGTGGTAAATTAGAAGAAGAATTCCTTGAAAATTTATTATTTAATCAATCAATAATAAAGGTTTTTTTTGCCGCAAGCCAGGATTTAGAGATTTTGTATAAAATATTTAACAAAATACCAAAACCTGTTTTTGATCTTCAACTTTGTATATCTTTACTTAATAAAAACTCATCTCTAAGTTATTCATCAGCCTGTAGAAATTTTTTAGCAATAAATATTAACAAAAGTAATCAATTTGTTGATTGGAGAAAGCGACCATTAAGTAAAGGTAAAGTTAGGTATGCTATCAATGATGTTAAGTATCTATTACCTCTTTATAATAAACTAAATTCAAAGATAGATTTTACAAAAAAAATAATCGATCTAAAAAAAATCCATGAAAAACTTGTAAATCCAAATACATATTCTGAAAAACCTTCAATAGCTTGGAAAAAACTAAGATTTATCCCTAAAAAAAGCGAAGACCTTGATAAACTAAAAAGGGTCTGTGAGATAAGAGAGAAAATTGCAATTAAAAAAAATGTTCCAGTAAAAAGAATTATTAAAAACTTTGAAATTAAATTATTTTTTAAAAATAAATCCTCATTAAAGTTAAAAAAAAAAATAATAAATAAAGTTCAAAACATTGAACTTAAAACAATATTAAATAATTTAATTTAAAATAGACCTGAGAAAAAATTTATTAATCTTAGTTTTCTTTTCCAATGACATGGTATCTATCTGTTTCGCAACTTTTAATGCTGATTTATAGGATCTTTCAATTCTATTAATTAAATAATCAAGACTTTCATTATTAATTTCTATATTTCTTTCACTTAAATATTTTTCAATAATTTTTTTTAATAAAAGTTCATCCGGATCTCTCATTTCAATAACAGTAGCAGATGAAATTCTAGAAGTTAAATCTTTTAAGCCTGAATCTAAGAATCGTGGCATTTTTCGAGATGCCATTAACAAATTTTTTTTTTTACTAGTTTTAATTATATTTATAAAGTTTAAGATCTTTTCCTCATATTTATTATCCTCAAAGCTAATTATGTAATCAGCATCATCGATTATCCAATTATGATTCTTTATATAAAGCAAGTCATTCTGAGAGATTAATTTTTCAAGAAAATTCTTTTTATTGATGTATATCCCAGAAGACAGATCCTTCCAGAGTTTGCAAACTAATGATTTGCCACATTTTTCTGATCCATAAATATAAACAACTGACGTTGGCCATTCTGGCCATTTTTTAATCATTTTATAGGCTAGTTCATTTTTATTACTCACATAAAAATCATTATTTTTAAATTTAAAATTAAATTTAATAATTTCTTGTTTCATTAATTTATTTCATCTATTGAAAAAGTATTCTTATTTCCAGGCTTAATAATCAAGCCGTATTTGCTTAAAGATAAATTAATTTTATCTATGGAAAATTTTGATATTACTTTGTAAGTCACAGAATCACCCTGCACTTGATGAAGTGTTATTTCATCATCATTAAAAACATTAAAAAGAGTTTTCTCAATAAGTAAACTTTTTTTCAAGCCATCATAATAATGCTCGATATATAGCTCATTAATTGTGTTTGAGTTAAGGTCAAGCTTATTAGCCTTCATTTTCCACCACATTTGTAGTTCATTAATTACTGTTTTTGAAATTAATTTTATCTGTGAGTTTGAGTTAATTTCATTGAACTTAATTTTATTAAGGATTTTAATTTCTTCAAAATTGTCATTACTAAAAACAGTTAAATTCAGATCTGATTGAAAACCACCAGCTTCTTTATCAAAGCTTTCTTTCAAAAAAATAATAATACCTTTTTTTTTTTTATGTATTCCTAGAAAATCTTTAATTGCTGCTATATCTCTTTTTATTATTTGACGCGCTGAAATCTTTAATTTATTTAAATGATTTTTTTCTGGAAAATATAATTTTAATAGCCCAACCTCATCATAGTCTGTTTTTAGATTATCGTACCAAATATTATTCATCTCCCATAAATATAAAGTATTGACTTTATCTAAAATTGGAAAGACTAAATATTCGTCTGAAACTAACGTTTGAACTCTTATTTCATTTTTTCTAAAAAACTGTAGTATTGACTTCTGATTAAAATTAACAGAAATATTTGCAGAATAGCTAATATCTGATATTTGTTCATCTGATATTTTATAATCATTTACGAGGTTATCAATTTTTGAATTATCTAATTTATTTACACTTTTTAAATCTTTGGGATCAATTATTTTTTTCATTAATATTCTAAAAGCATTTTCAAAGGCAATATTTTTTGCTTTTTCTCTGAGATCCAAAATATTGTTATCGTTTTGAAGAAAAACTTGATTATCTTGAATAGAATATAATGCATCATTTCCATATACATGAAAATTAATAAATATTATAATAATTAAATATTTAATAAAATTTGGCAATAAACTAAAAATTGTTAAGTTTTATTTGATTTATAGCATTTATTTTTTTCTAAGTAATTATTAAAGAAAATTAAGGAGCGACTAATTAAAATTACATACAAATCTTCAGGTGTTGATACGAACAAGGCATCAAAATTAGTAAATAATATTGAAAGTATAACTTCTAAAAATATTAGACGTGAGGTTATTGAAAATAAAGGAGGATTTTGTTCTCTTTTTGACTTAAAAAAACTAAAGTATAAAGATCCTATATTACTGAGTAGTACAGATGGTGTGGGAACAAAACTGTCTGTAGCAATAAATTATAATAAACTGGATTATTTAGGATTTGATTTGGTTGCTATGTGTGTGAACGATATCTTAGCAAGTGGTGGAGAGCCCCTATTCTTCTTAGATTATATTTCCTCTTCAAAAATAGAAAAAAAAAGTTTTTTAAAACTAGTCAAAAGTATTAACAAAGCCTGTGAATTTTCAAATTGTTCATTAGTTGGAGGAGAAACAGCGGAAATGCCAGGGTTATACAAAAATAACGACTTTGATATAGCTGGATTCTCGGTTGGTGTAGTGGAAAGAGAAAATTTGCTTAAAAAGGAAGATGTAAAAAAAGGAAATTTAATAATTGGTTTGGAATCGAATGGAATCCATTCCAATGGATTTTCAATGGTTAGAAAAATACTTGAAATCAATAAAATTTCGCTAGACGAAAAGTTACCTTTTAATACCAAGAAAAAAGTTGGCGATGAGCTCACTAAACCAACAAAAATATATGTCGATTGTGTATTACCCTTAATTAAAAAAAAAATGATTAAATCAATAGCACATATCACTGGTGGAGGAATATATGAAAATTTAGCTAGAGCTATACCACAAAAGTTAACTGCCATTATTGATTTTAAAAATTATAAAATTCCTAGTATATTTCTATGGCTTCAAAAATTAGGTTCAGTGGAAAATAAAGAAATGTTAAAAACATTTAATTGTGGTATCGGATTAATTTTAATTATATCAGAAAATTATCAAAAAGATGTCATAAGTCATTTAAAAAAAAAAAAAAGTAAATTCTGGGTTATGGGAAAAACTGTTGGAAATAAGAGTGATAGTCAAATAATAATTGAGAATTATGGTAAATGGGTTTTAAAATAGCTATTTTGATTTCTGGAAGAGGAAGTAATATGCTGAATATTATCAAGGCTTGTAATGATAAACGATTATGCTCTTCTGTTAATTTAGTTGTATCAAACAAATCTAATGCACATGGGTTGAAAATTGCGGGCAGATATAAAGTAGGAACTCACGTTCTAGATAATAAAAATTTTTCTAAAGAAATTTTTGAGAATCTTCTGGACAAAATTTTAAAAGAAAAAAATATTAACCTGATTTGCTTAGCTGGTTTTATGAAAATACTCAGCAAAGATTTTGTAAAACAATGGCCAAAAATGATTTTAAATATACATCCCTCTATTCTTCCTTCCTTTAAGGGACTAAATGCCCAGCAACAAGCCATAGATAATAACGCAGAATATTCCGGATGTACTGTACATTTTGTAAATGAAAAGATGGATGGTGGTGAAATTATTGATCAGAAAATTGTTGATATTTCAACTGAGGATGATGTTAATTCGTTATCAAAAAAAATATTGATGGAAGAACATAAATTATATATAAAGGTTATAAAGGAATTGGAGAAAAGTTTTGGAAAAGTTAAACAGTAAACAACACGAGAGTTTCTATAGTAAATTTATAAGATTCAGCATTATCTCATCGATAATTATTACAGTATTGTTAATTTTACTTTGGTTCTTTCTAATTTATTAAAAATTAAAAATCTCTCTTTTACTAAAAAAAAAATCGATTTCTATTTTTGCATTTTCCTCACTATCTGAACCGTGAACTGAATTTTCTTCCACAGATAAACCATATGCCTTTCTAATAGTATTATCCTCAGCGTTTGTCGGGTTTGTAGCACCCATAAGTTCTCTATATTTTACGATTATATCCTTGCCTGATAAAACCTGAACTACGATTGGTCCAGAAATCATATAATTACATAAATCTTGATAAAAAGCTCTATCTTTATGAACTGAATAAAACATTTGAGCATCTTCTAATGATAACTTAATCATCTTTTGGCCAACAATCTTAATAGACTTATTCTCAATCATCGTATTTATTTCACCTGTGAGATTTCTTTTGACTGCATCAGGTTTTATTATTGATAAAGAAAGTTTCATAATATCTCCTCACAATTTACATTGACTTCCATTTAAACGCTTTTAATTCTTCAAAGCCATTTACTACAAAGCCTAATGATCCTAGTTTATTTTTATAAGAGTCGAAATTCTGATAACTACCCTTATGGCAAAAAACTAAGAATCTTTTAAATAGTTTAAATGAATTTATACTTTTTTCAGGTGAAATAATCAACGTATCAAATTTTTTGTCTAAATAATCGGGTATTTCCAAGCTTTGGGATAATACAATTTTATCTTTTTCATAAATTTTTTGGTTAATTAATTTATGTGGTATAAAACTAATTTCATCCTTAACCCACAAAAGTCTATCTATATCATTTAAATCTTTGAGTTTTTCTAACAAAATTAGGGTTTTTTTTTTGCGACTTGTAAGCTTATCCCCCAATTTAATAAGTATATCTACAAAGTTTGAGGATATGTAGTAAAAGTCTATCTGTCCATTTTTTGCAACATTATTCATAATTCTCTTTAACAAAATTATCTAATAATCTTACACCAAAACCAGTTCCACCGGGTCTTGAGAAATCTGTACCTCTTTTAGACCATGTAACTCCTGCAATATCTAGGTGTGCCCAATCAATGTCACCAACAAATCTTTTTATAAACTGAGCTGCAGTTATGCTTCCTGCTCCCCTAGTACCAGTGATATTCTTCATATCAGCAACTGAGCAGTCAAGAAGTTTATCAAATTTGTTATCCATTGGTAGTCTCCAAACTAACTCCTGCGTAATAATTGAGGATTTATAAATCTTTTCAGCTAGGCTATCTGAGTTTGAGAAAAGTCCAGCGTATCTATCTCCAAGCGCGACAATTATAGCTCCAGTCAATGTAGCTAGGTCAATCATAAGAGATGGTTTATATTTTTTTCTCACATAAGTTATTACATCAGCAAGAACAAGCCTTCCTTCGGCGTCTGTATTTAACACTTCAATTGTCTGACCAGACATTGACTTCACAATATCACCTGGTCTTTGAGCATTACCATCAGGCATATTTTCTACCAAACCTACAATACCTACAACGTTAGCTTTAGACTTTCTGATTGCAAGGGTATACATCAATCCAGCAACAACTGCTGCTCCACCCATATCCCACTTCATGTCCTCCATTCCTCCTGAAGGTTTAATAGATATTCCACCTGTATCAAAGGTTACCCCCTTACCTATAAAGGCTAAAGGGTTGGAAAAGTTCTTGTCTTTTTTTCCATTCCATTTCATCACCAAAACTCTTGGTGGTTTTACTGAGCCTTGAGCAACTCCCATAAGAGCATTCATACCCAACTTTTTTATCTGTTTTTCATCGAGAACCTCAGTTTTTATACCAACTTTTTTTAGAACATTACACAATTGAACAAATTTCTCAGGATAAAGTACATTAGCTGGCTCTGAAACTAGATCTCTTGTTAAATAAATTCCCTTAACCATTTGAATATGACTCTCTAAAACTCTCTTTTCCGATTGTGTAGCTTGAAAAACAAATGATAATGATTCGATCTTGAAGTCTTTTTTCGTTATGGTTTTATATTTTTCAAATCTATAGTCTTTCATCAAAAAACCATATGTTAGAGCTTTGATTGATTCTAATAGATCCTTTCTTGTTGAATCTAGTTCGAAAACAACACTAACACTTTCTATATTATTTCTCTCTAGTTGATTTAATATTCTTCCTGCTAATGCTTCTATATCGGATTTAGATTCAGATTTTATTTTTGAAATTAGTACTTTTTTAATTTGTTTTCCCTCTGAAACACTAAAGAATTCTGTAAAAGACTTTTTAGATTTATTTAGCTTCTCAATTTTCTCAATTAAATTCTTTTCAACAGAATTTAATTTAACTTTTGCAAAAAGGTGGGGTTTGTTTGAGTAAATTATTACTTTATTATCATTACTATCAAATTTATTGGAAAAACTTATTTTCATTTTCTATATTAATTAAGATTAAAATTTGTAATAAATAATGTATATTGTTTTTTTAAAAATATTCAATGAATTTAATTGACAAATACATATTCAAACAACTTTGCTATAACTCGTTATTAATACTTTTGCTGATTATTTCTCTTTTTTGTTTGGCAAAAAGCGTTCAGCTTGTAGAGCTAATGATTGGTAGAGGACTTCCATTTTATATTTTTTTAAAACTAATAAGCCTATCACTTCCTCAAATGATTCCCGTAGTTCTTCCTATAATTGTTTGTTTGTCAACGTATTTTGTTTTTTCAAGAATGCAGACAGATCGTGAATTAATAATTTTGCAATCATCTAGTTACACTGTTTTAGATATAGTTAAACCAATCATTATATTTTCTTCCGTTCTTTGTGTTATAAGTTATTATTTCACTCTTTATCTTGCTCCTCAGTCAAATACTGATTTTAAAAAACTATTCTATACTCTTAAAAATGACTATTCCTCCACATTACTTCAAGAGGGTACATTCAATACGATTGGAAAGAATTTTACAATCTTTGTTAAAGAAAGAAAAGTTGATGGTCTTCATAATGTATTTATCCACGATACTAGGAATGATAAACAAACTTCCACCTTAATAGCTAAAAAGGGGGAAATTATTTCTGATGATTCCTCAACAAGAATTATGCTAGAGGATGGCTCACAACAATTTCAATCTCAAGATAAAAAGCTCTCTGTTCTTTATTTCGATAAATATTTACTAGATATTAATCAAAACCAAAGTGATAATTGGGCAGCAAGGTGGAAATCACCCTCTGAAAGAACTATTGATGAATTAAAAAATCCAAACCCAGATTCTTTAGATGACCAGAACAATAAACAAGCATTTAAAGCTGAATTAACTTTAAGATACTCAATGCCGTTAAATATTATAGGATTTAGCTCTTTAATAGCAGTTATATTATTATCCTTTAATTATAAGAGAACAGAAAATTTAAACAGAACAATATTAATATTCATAACAATAATCTTGTTACAAGTAGTTTCAATTGTAACCTCAAATCTATCTATCAAATACATGAATATGCAACTTTTTAATTTTATTCCAACAGTTTTATGTTTGTTTTTAATTCCAGCTTTTATTAATAAGTCAAAAAAAATATGATTTTTAAAAATACACTTGTTTTGAGATATATATTAAAAGAAAATTTATTCTCTTTTTTTATTATTCTTACATTTGCGTGTATTTTTTTTATTTCTATTGATCTGATTGAACTTATTAGAAGAAGCTCAAGTAAAAATATTGAGTTCACAGTCTTACTGAAAATGGCTTTACTTCATATTCCTTCACTCTTTCCTATTATACTCCCTACAGTTTTTTTATTAAGTTCGATGAATACATACATGAGGTTAAATAAGAATAATGAGTTAAATGTTTTAAGAGCATCAGGATTCTCAATATGGTCTTTAATAATCCCTACAATTCTAAACGTAACTATTGTTAGTATTCTATTTTTATTTATTTTCAATCCTGTTTTTTCTTACATGAATCTCAAATTTAAAAGTCTTGAAAATTCATTCTTTAAGGGTTCTTCCGGTTTATACTCAGTCTCACAAACCGGTCTATGGTTAAGGGAAAAAAATGACGAATTTGAATATGTCATAAACTCTAAATTATATATTCCTGAAGAGCAGAAACTTAAAAATGTAAAAATCTTTAAATTTGATTTAAATAATAAGTTTTTGCAAAGAATAAATGTTGAAAATATAATAATGTTAAATAAAGAAATTTGGGAACTCAATAATGGATATCGACTAGAAATTAATAAACTTCCGATGAAATTTGATAAATTAGAACTTTTTATAAATCTAGATGCGAAAAAGATTGAAAGAAACTTCAGACCGCCTGAATCAATTGGTTTTTGGGAATTAGATAATTATATAAAGAATTTAGAAAAATCAGGATTTTCTGTTAGAAAACACATTGTCTATAAGAACTATTTATATTCTTACCCTTTAATACTTTTATCTATGGTATTACTTGGTTGTTTACTATCTATAAAAAGAAATAGAATAAAAAAAAATTTTTTAATGATTGTTATTGGAATAATCATTGGAATTGTCTTCCACTTTACTGGTGATATAATCAAAACACTTGGACAAACAGGGAACTTGAATGTTTTCTTTTCAGTTTGGGCGGTACCAATCATTTTTAACCTATTTCTAATTAGCGCATTGATTCATATTGAAGATGGTTAAAATAGTTCTTCTAACCTTTCTTCTTTTTTACAGTAATACTTTCTCAAATGATGAAATAGAAATTAACGCCGATCAATTCACATATGACAAGAATAGTACAAGAATCTATGCAACAGGAAATGTTGAGATTATTGATAGACTTTTCAAATTAAATGCTGATAAAGTTTTTTTAAATAATGATACTAACGTTATTTCTGCGAGTGATAATGTTAAAGTTTATAACAAAAGTGATGGTACTTTTTTAAGAGCAAAAAAGATAGTTGCTGATAAAACTCTGGAAAATGCCATTATTCACGAAAAATATTTATATATTCCAACATCTGAAAACCTAGTAAAGAAAAACTACATAAGGATTGCCGCAAAGAAAGTTGAGAGAAGAAATAAGTATTGGGAAAAATTAGATAGTGGGGTTTTTACTGCTTGTGATATATGTAAAAAAGAGGGCACCGATAAATATCAAAGTCCACTTATTCAAGTTAAAGCAAAAAAAATTATTCATGATAAAAAGGACAAAATAGTTAAATTTTATGACTCATATTTAGATGTAAAAGGCAAAAGCATTTTTTACCTTCCATACTTTTCAGTTGCATCACCGTTAGTTAAAAGAAAAGCAGGGTTCATTGCACCTGGTTATAAACAAAATTATTATTTTGGTTTTTCAGCTGATATCCCATATTATATTCCAATCAATGATCATCATGATATTACAATTCAACCAAAATTTTCGCAAAAAAAAAATCCGGCACTATATATAGAGCACCGAAAAAATTTTAGAAATGGAGAAATTATTACTGATTTTAGTGGAACAATAGAGAATCAAGAGATTAATATTACAAAAAAAGATAAAAAAAGAGGACACATTAGATCCCATTCAAAATTTGATATCAACGAAAACACATATCTTGATTTAAAACTCCAAAGAGTAACAGATAGAAACTATCTAAATACATACAAATATAAAAACACAGATATTCTTGAAACTTCATTTAAATTAGCTACTCATCGCAATAGGAATTTTTATTCATTAGAATCATATTTGATGCAAGATTTAAGAGCAAATATTACAAGAGCAAATAAACCTAAAATATTTCCTCTTTTAAAGTTTGATTTAAATTCTGCTAGCCAAAATAATAAAATTAACCTTAATACTAAGGGTGAATTTGTTAGTATTCACAGAACAAAAGGTTTAGAAACTAATAAGTTTTTCATAAATCAAAATCTTCTATATCCAACTATTTTAGCTGATGGCACAGCTGCTGAGTTAGGAGTTCATCTAAATGCAGGGTTTTATAATATTAATAAATACGACAATCCAGGAAATGGTAGATTTGAATATAGTAAAAATAGAATAAATGCTTACCCTGTATTCTCTCTCAAACTTAATAAACCTTATTTCAAAAATAGTAACCAATATATTACTATAATTGAACCCAATGTTATGTTTATTAAGTCAAATAAAAAAGCATTTAATAGGTTTATTCCAGATGAAAATAATATCAATAATTTTGAACTAGATTATTTTGATATTTTTAATATTAATAGATTATCTGGATTTGACAGGTTTGACCCTCAGTCTAGGGTTGATTATGGAATAAAATTTAAAAAAAAGTCAATAAAAGATAATTTTGTAAGTGAAATCTCTATTGCACAGAGTTATCAGATGCGAAGGCAAGGATATATGCAAGAAAATTCAGGGATATCTAACAAATTTTCAGATTTTGTTGGTAATATAAAAATTGAACCATCAAATCTTGTTAAAATTTCATCAGTCTTTTCACTAGATCAAGAAGATTTTTCATTAAAGAATGCATATACTAATTTAATTTTTCGAGTTAATAAGAATCAACTAACTATAAGTAATATTCATTCGCCTGTAATATTGGATGAAACTGGAGCAACCGAAATTGAAGGTAAAAATCAATATTCTTTATCCTATAATCATAGAATTAGTGAATTCTGGGCCTTTACCTCTTCGACAACATTTGATAAAAAGAATGAAATTAAATACAATAATATTAACACAAAGATAAAATATGAAGACGAATGTTTGGGGTTATCTTTTTCCTGGAAACGACAATATACTCATAATCCGGAAGATCCAACATCCAATAGCTTTTTATTTTTATTCAGTCTAAAGGAGATCATGGAAGGTGATATATAAGTATAACCTTTTCATTTTTATAATATCGTTTCTTCTTCTTTTTGAGACAAAATTATGTTCAGATGAAAAGTTTGAAGGCCTAATCGTTTCTGTAGATTCAGAAGCAATTACAACTTACGATTTGTCTGAAAGAATAAAAATTGTTTTAAAATCATTAAATCTTGAGGATAATATAAAAAATAGAGATTCGGTAAGAGATAGAGTTCTAGAGTTATTAATTTTAGAAAAAATTAAAAAAATAGAATCTCAAAAATTTAATATCGAAATATCAGATGAAGAACTAAGAAAGTTTATCTCAAAACTTTATGATTTTCCAATAGATGAATATGAAAAATTCAAAATTTTTTTAGAACAACAAAATATTGATATTGATGTAATTAAAGAACAACTAAAAGCCGAGCTAATGTGGAAAAAATTTACAAGGCAAAGGTTTTCCTCGAAAATTACAATTAATAAAAATGAGATTGAAACACTTGCTAACAATCTTATGAATAAAGTTGGAAAAGTTGAGTATAATTACTCAGAAATACTTTTTAAGAATAACAAAGAAAATGATTGGGGAAATACTAAAAAAAGAATGAATAAGGTTTTGTCTTTATTAGAATCAAATTCTTCATTTGACTTAGTAGCGAAAAAATTTGATGAGAATATCTCAACAACAAATCCTGAGAAAAATAGATGGGTTATGGAAGATAACTTAGACGATAATCTTAAGAGTGTATTAAATAAATTGGATATTGGAGAAACCAAATCAAATATAAAAATTAAAAATGGTTATAAAATTTTAAAGTTGAATCAAAAAAGAATATTCGGACTTGAAGCATTTACATATTCTTTCATAAAGTTCTCGTCATTTAATAGAGATTTAAATGAATTAAAATCAAAAAATATAACTTGTGACTCCAACGAAGATCAATTTAATTTTGAAGATATCTCATTTGTAACTGTAGAAAATATTAAAGCTAATGAAATTTCAGAAATATTCCATGATGAACTTAAAAAAACAGATAAAGGGTTATTTACAAAAATAATTGAAATATCAGGTGAAAATAACACACTTCTTGTATGTGATAAGTTTGATAAGGAAAATCAGGTTGTCAATCGAGAAAAAATAGAAACAAAAATATTTTCGGAAAAATTTAATCAACTTTCTAATACATACCTCACTAATCTAAGAAAAAATATAAATGTTAAGTTTTTTACAAAATGAAAAAAAAACCACTCGTTTTAACAATGGGAGAACCATCTGGAATAGCTACAGAAATTGCTATCAAATCATGGCTTAAAAGAAAAAAGTTAAATCTTCCAATTTTTTTTCTACTAGATGATTTTAAAAAAGTTGATTTTATAAATAAAAAATTTGATTTAAAGGCAAAATTAGTAAAAATATCATCTCCAAAAGAAGTTAAAAAATATTTTGATGAATATTTACCAATACTCGATATGGGGATAAACCTCAAGTTTAATTTAGGCAAACCTAATTATAGAAATTCGCAATTTGTACTAAAGTCTATCGACAGTAGTTATAAATTGTTTAAAAAAGGAGATGTTTCTGGATTAGTAACTTTGCCTGTTTGTAAAAAAAGTTTAAAAAAATATGGGTTTGATTTTTGCGGACAAACTGAATATTTATCAAGTTTGGCTTCAAAAAATAATATAAAAAAAACTAAAGAAATTATGATTTTATCAACCACACAACCAGAAGATAAGGGGACAAATCTAATAGTAGGATTAATAACAACACATGTTCCATTGAAAGACTGTTTAAAAAATGTAAACAAAAAATTAATTGAGGAAAAAATAACTTTATTCGATCAATCACTTAGAAAACTTTGGGGTGTTAAAAATCCTGAAATTGCTGTGGCCTCAGTAAATCCTCATGCTGGTGAAGGTGGTCTTATCGGACGTGAAGAAATCTCACTTATCAAGCCTGTATTAAATAAGTTAAAAAATAAGTTTAACGTTAAAGGACCTTTAAGCGGAGATTCATGCTTTTCCAAAGATATAAGAAAAAATTTTGATGGTATTATATGTTTTTATCATGACCAAGGTCTTATTCCCATTAAGTTGCTTGACTTTAAACATTCTATAAATGTTACAGGTGGCTTGCCATTCTTAAGAGTATCGCCAGATCATGGACCTGCTTTTGATATTGCTGCAAAAAATTGTGCTAATTCTGAAAGTTTATGCGCAGCACTAGAATTTTTAAATAAAAATGTTTAATTTTTATCCAAAGAAGAAATTTGGGCAGAATTTTTTAAAAAATAAAGAGTTACTTAAAAGAATCTCGGATTTAAAAAATTTTAAAAATAAATTAATTTTAGAAATAGGTCCTGGCAAGGGGGCACTTACAGAATACTTACTAAAAAAAAAACCTGAAAGGCTTATAGCAATTGAAAAGGATGAAGAACTCAAGCCGTTTTTAATCGATATACAAAAAAAATATCCATTTAACTTTGAGATTATATTTCAAGATGCACTCACATACGAGTATTCTAGAATTAAAGGTCAAAAAATATTTCTAGTTGCAAACCTTCCCTACCATATAGCTACGACTCTAGTGATTAAATGGCTAAAGTATATCAAAAAATTTGAGTCGATTATTGTTATGGTTCAACGGGAGGTTGCCGAAAGATTATCAGCCAAAGTATCTACAAAATTTTATAGTAGAACTAGTGTGCTTGTTCAGTTACATTCAAATGTGCGGAAGGTTTTTGATGTATCACCCGAAAACTTTCATCCCAAACCAAAAGTTAATTCATCAGTAATTGAATTAAGTCCAAAATCTAATCTTAATTTTAATTATGAGAATATTGATGGACTTTTAAAGACTTGCTTTGCACAACGTAGAAAAAAACTAAAGAATAATCTTAGTAAAATTAGTCATTCCAACCTAGAAAAGATTATTGAAAGCGGGATAGATCTTAATCTAAGACCTCAAGATATTAGCATCGAGAACTACTTAATGATGTCCAAACTATTAATCTAACAACTTTCCTACCATTTCAAATAAAAACTTTTGACGAGACTTCTTTTTTCTCTCGGCATATAATATTGTTAGGACTTCTTTAACACATTCATCCAAATTTTCGTTAATTAAAACATAGTCATACTCTATCCAGTGACTTATTTCAGACTTTGCCTTACTCATCCTCAGTGAAACTATATCATCGCTATCCTCTGCTCTATTTTTTAACCTTTTGGATAATTCATCATTAGTGGGTGGAAGAATAAAAACTGATACCATATCTGTGCTTGAAAAGTTATATAATTTTTGTGCTCCTTGCCAATCTATATCAAACACTACATCAACTCCATTTTCCATGTGATCTGTTACAATTTTTTTTGGAGTTCCATACCAATTGTCAAATACTTTTGCATATTCTACAAAAAAGTCATTATTCTTAAGTTTTTCAAATTCATCCTCTGATACAAAAAAATAGTCGATTCCATTTGTTTCACTTTTTCTTTTCTTTCTTGTTGTAAAGGATATAGACATTGAAACATCATTTTCTATTTCTAGGAGTTTTCTACAAATTGATGTTTTACCTGCACCGGATGGAGATGACAGAACTAACATTAAACCTTTTCTTTCTTTTTTTTTAATCATTAATTCTATATTCTTTTATTTTTTTTATGTTTTTTAAATGTTGATGATAATGCTTTGAAAAGATGTGTCCATTAACTTTAGGATCTGCTACAAAATAAAAAAATTCATTTTTATCTGGATTAACTGTTGCTTCCATTGATTTTATTCCAGGGAAGCAAATGGGTAGTGGCGGCAATCCTTTATTTAAATAAGTATTAAAAGGTGATTTATGCTTTAAGTCCTTTCTAAATAATTTTCTATTAAATTTATTTTTACCCTCTGTTATTGAAAATATAACAGTGGGATCAGACTGCAACCTCATTCCTTTTTTTATTCTATTATAAAAAACTCCAGCAACTTTTCCCTTTTCATCATTTAGAGAAGTTTCTTTTTCTATTATTGATGATAATATAAATAAATCGTTAATATCCTTAAGTGGCAACCCCAAATCTCTTTGACTCCACAATTTATTTGAGATATCTAAACTGCTTTGAGATATATTTTCAATTAATTTATTGGCACTTTCTGTTACATTGTAATGATAAGTATCTGCTACAAAAAAATAGCTGAGTTCACTCAAGTCAATCTCTTGATCTGGATAAATTTTTTTAATTTTTTTTAATAAGTCAAATTTTGTAGTACCTTCAACTATTGTGAATTTTCTAA
>Ga0055584_100001249_pt1 | contig 24928 bp, 20 predicted proteins | sample OSDHelmetaG_FD_58716 | JGI IMG/M metagenome (GOLD analysis project Ga0055584, IMG submission 58716) | Pelagic marine sediment microbial communities from the LTER site Helgoland, North Sea, for post-phytoplankton bloom and carbon turnover... | ecosystem: Environmental > Aquatic > Marine >...
GGACCCGCTCTATTTCGTGCTGGAGCTCAAGGGCAAGATCAAGGTCGTGACCAATGACCGTTCGGTGCACACCTTCGCCAGCGATGTTCTGCCGATCCCCCAAGGCCCAAACTCGTTCGATCAGGTCGGCCTAACCGGGGTCTGCCTGGAGCCCGAGAACGGCTACGTTTTCGTAAGCTTTGCCTATCTCGATGAAACCCAGATCTACCGCAACGGTATGGCGCGCTACACGACCACCCCGGGCACCTTCGGACTTGAAGGCAGCGACCGGCTGGAATTCCTCGATGTCTTCCGTACCGAGCGTTCGGCTACGGCGCATCAGATCGGCCCGTGTCAGGTCCGCGACGGGCATGTCTATACTGCAGTGGGATATGGCGATGAGAAAGCCCAGGCGCAGAACCTGCACACCACGCTGGGTTCGATCATTCGCACCGATCTCGATTTCAATGCGCCCGACGACAATCCTTTTTTTGAGGATGACGGCAAGGCCACCGCGATCGACTACATCTGGGCCTATGGCTTCCGCAATCCGTTCGGCCTGAAGATGGTCGGCGACCGTCTCTTCGCCACCGAGAATGGTGGCGATGTAGACCGTTTCAACGAGATCGAAGAGGGAGAGAACTACCTGTGGAACGGCACCGACTGGGGCATCGGCGCCCGCGCCAGCCAGATATTTGCCCCCGCTGTGGGACTGGTCCATCTGGACTATATTGACGACGACAATGAGGTGTTCCCGGAAGACTTCCGCGGCAACTTTGTCACCGTCTCCTCCGGCACCCCCGGCGAGCTCGGCCGCAGTGTCGACGGCAAGCGAAGCCTGTTGCTGCTCAACTACGATTTCGACACCAAGCAGATGGCGGGCGTCCCCCGCGCGATCCTCAACTATCGCGGCAGCGGGATGCAGATTCCCGTCTCCGTAGGCGTGGGTCCCGACGGCCTCTACTTCCTGCCGATCCTGCCCAACGCACGGGGCGTCGTCGCTGTTTTCAAAGTGAGTATCGACGCGAATGCCGACTATCCCCATCGGATCGGTTCGGACGAAGCACCGCTGGCCCTGATCAACCGCTATGGCTGTCGCCAGTGTCACAAGATCGCTGGTGCTGGGGGCAGCTTCGGACCGGCGTTGGATGATGGCTTGCGCGACCGGCTGATCGCATCCCTCAATGAGCCGGCCTATGCAGCGCGGAGCGCTGAAGTCGACAAGCTCACCGGTGAGCCCTTTGTGAATTTCGGCGATGCCCGCCAGAACATCCTTGCGGCAAACGGTGATGAACGTGCACGGCGCTGGCTGACGACCTATTTGCAGGAACCGACCTTCGACAACCCCAAGAACCGCATGCCACGTCTGGATGTGACGGCCGCCCATGCCGCCATCATTGGCGAACACCTGATGGGACGCGCCGCCGTGACCCAGGAACCGGAATTCGGCACGCTGGACAAGATTCGCTTTTTCATGGCTGCGCAAATCCCGGAGCTGCGCTACCGCCACATGATCCTGTCATTCGGCATTGGCGGCCTGTTGGGTGGCGCTGTCCTGCTAATCCTCGTTGGCATGTTCCGACGTCGGCGCGCTGCGTAGAAGCGCAACACTTTCGGGCCCAGAAACACACCAAGATGAAAAAACCTGACCCACACTCAGACCAACGCTTTCTCCCTTACGGACGCCAGTCCGTCGATGAGGCGGATATCGCGGCCGTTGTGTCGGTACTGCGTGGCGACTGGCTGACCACAGGCCCTGCAGTAGATGCGTTTGAAACCGCGCTTTGTGAGGCCACTGGCGCCAAGCATGCGGTTGCCTGCAGCAACGGCACAGCCGCCCTCCATCTGGCATTGCTGGCCGCCAGTATTGGTCCTGGGGACAGTGTCATCGTGCCGGCCAATACGTTTCTGGCCACAGCCAACGCAGCCCGGCTGGTGGGCGCTGAAATTGTGTTTGCGGATATCGATCCAAAGAGCGGCCAGATGCTGGCCAAACATGCCGAAGCCGCATATGCACGCGCGGGCTCACAACGCGTTGCAGGTGTGATGCCGGTTTACTTTGCCGGCCAGTGCGCGGCTCCGCACGAACTCGCCAGCTTCGCCAGCACCCATGGCCTTCGCGTGATCGAAGACGCGTGCCATGCGCTCGGTACAACATACAGAACCGCCGAAGGAAATCACCAGGTCGGCAGCGCCGACCACGCCGATATGACCACCTTCTCTTTCCATCCCGTCAAAACGATCACGACAGCCGAAGGCGGCGCCATCGCCACCCGGGATGCTGACCTGGCGGACAGGCTTCGGCGTTTCCGCAACCACGGCATGACCCGTGACCCGGCACAGCTTACAAATGCAAAACTTGCCCACGCTGCCGATGGCGACGTGAACCCCTGGTATTACGAGATGGCCGAACCCGGCCTCAATTACCGGGTCAGCGACTTGCAGTGCGCATTGGGCACCAGCCAACTGAAACGTCTGCCTGCTATTGTCGATATCCGCCGCGCGCTCGTGGCGCACTATGCCAAAAAACTGGCACCGCTCGCGCCGCTGGTTCAACCGCTGGAGATTGTAAACGGGTGCAGCGCCTCCTGGCACCTACAGGTCGTTCGGATCAATTTCGCGGCGGCGGGCACGACGCGGGCCGAGGTCATGAACGCCTTGCGCGAACAAGGGGTCGGGAGCCAGGTGCATTACATCCCGGTTCCCTGGCAGCCCTACTACCGGGACCGCTATGGCGACACTGACTTCCCGGGTGCAAGCGCCTATTACGACACATGCCTCAGCCTGCCCCTGTTTGAAACACTCACCATGGCCGAGGTGGACCGGGTCGTGGACACGCTCGAATCTGTTCTTTCCGGCCCCCGGCACTAAACCCAGGTACCGAACAAAACTTCATGCGAATTCCTACAGAAAGCCTCGGAACCGTCACCGACTGGCGTGATGGTATCACTTGGAGCTCTGCCGAACTGGCCGCGCAGGCGAACCGGACCGCACGACATCTCATTGAGAGCGGCGCGGGCCGGGGAGATCGTATTGTCATCTGGCATGGTGGCAGTGGGCGATTTTTTGGAGACCTGATGGGTGTCTGGAAAATCGGCGCCTGTGCGGTTTGCCTCAACCCATCGACCACCGAGGAAGAGCTCGGACGGATCGTTGATTTCGTCAATGCCGCCGCAGTACTCGATGATGGCATCACACGGCTCGACACCACGCTCTCCGCACCGGTCCTCAATAGCGGTGCTTTTGTAAATTCTGATGATGATGTTGTGGGTGAATCCAAACTGGATGATGACGCACTAATCCTGTTTACCTCGGGCACCACCGGAACCCCCAAAGGCGTGTTGCACAGCTTCCGCTCATTGCTCGCGCGGGTCGCACTGAACCAGTTTCACATTCCGAGGTCGGTGCGCGGACGGACTCTGTCGGTCCTGCCCACCCATTTCGGACACGGTCTGATTGGCAACTGCCTGACTGTGCTACTCGACCGCCAGTCGCTGCTGCTGGCTCCAGCTACAAATCTGGATGTGTCAGGGAATCTCGGCGCCATCATCGACGAACACAGCATCACATTCATGAGTTCAGTCCCCACATTGTGGAAACGCGTTCTGGGGTCCGTGCCACCGCCGCAAAACGGCTCGCTGATGCGCGTGCATGTCGGGTCCGCACCGCTGTCTGCCGAACTTTGGAACGGCATTGCCGACTGGGCAGACACAAGAGATGTCGTCAACATGTACGGCATCACTGAAACCGCCAACTGGATCGCCGGAGCATCATTGGCGGACCATGAGGCCGCCGACGGATTGGTTGGCGACATGTGGGGCGGCACCGCTGCGGTTCTGGACACGTCTGGCGGAATCCACGCCGAAGGTGAAGGTGAGCTTCTAGTCCAGTCACCGAGCCTGATGCAGGGCTACTTCCAACTGCCCGAGCAAACCAATGCCGTGTTGCGCAATGGCTGGTTCCACACCGGCGACATTGGCCATATCGACGCCAAAGGCACCATCCGCCTGACCGGCCGCCAGAAGTATGAAATCAACCGGGGCGGTATCAAGGTGCACCCGGAAGACATCGATCTGCTGCTCGAACGCCACGACTCCGTCGGAGAAGCTTGCGCGTTTGCATTGCCCGACGAGATTGAAGGCGAGATCGTTGCCGTCGCCGTCACATCCGGTGACGGCTCTAAACTCGACCCCCGCGCGCTGCGCCGCTGGTGTGGCGAACGACTGGCGCGTGAAAAAATTCCGTCCCGCTGGTTCGTCGTTGACGAAATTCCCAAAACCGACCGGGGCAAGGTCAATCGTGACAATGTGGCCGCCTATTGTCTGGATTTGAATTCTTGAACCACCCTCTGCATTCAAGCGCGCATGTGGTGTTGCGCACGGATGCGTCCAACGCGATCGGGTTCGGGCATTTGCGACGCTGTCTCGCCATTGCTGATTTTGTCGCCCGCGCCGGAGGCAAACCTGTCTTCGCGCTTGGTGTTTTTGACGACAGCGCTCGGGACTCGGTCGAAGCGGCAGGATGGGATTGCCTCGAACTTGACGACGGCACTCTGTTTGACGCGACAACACTGCCCGGTTCGTCTTTGGTCATTTGCGACATGAGCCACCCGGCTGCTGTCGAAGACGTCGAGAAACTGCCGGGCTATATCGCGGAGCTGCAAGGCAATGGTTGCCGTGTTGTGCTGATCGATGCACCGCTCGCCATGTGTCTGGCCGCCAAGCAACCGCTCGGCGTTGACTTGCTGGTAATCCCCTATCTGGACGGGGAATTGCAGCAGGTGCAGCCCGGGCCACATGCCACCGCAGCAGGCCTGCCCTTCGCCATCGTCGACTCGGACTACAGTGACGCTGCGGCCACCGGGCGCGACATCGCTGACAATGCAAACCGTATTCTGGTGACGGCTGGCGGCAGTGATCCAACCGGCGCAACTGCCCTTTGTCTGAAAGCCCTGCACGCAATTACTGACGCTGACCTCACCATCCGTGTTGTGGTTGGTCCGGCTTTTGACCAAAAGACACGGACAGAAATACAGGCTCTGGCAGCAACCAATCGACACGACACCACTTTGCTCGACGCACCTGCCGGCCTGCTGGCTGATATGCTGTGGTGTGACCTTGCCCTGTCAGCCAGCGGCGTAACGAAATATGAACTGGCCTGCGCGGGAACACCCGCCCTGCTGTTTTCCATTGATAGTGACCTCGACGCCATGAACAGTTCTTTTCGGCAGCTCGGAACCTGTAAAGACATGGGTCAGGTGGCAGATCTGAGCCCGGACATTCTCGCCAGCGCCGTGCGCCAGATTCGGTCCGACCGTAGCCGTCGCCAAACCATGTCCGAGGCCGGGCGAGATGCCGTGGATGGGCGCGGCTGCGCACGCATGTTCGAAGCCCTTGAAGCGGCGCGCGCCGCATGACCACGCAGATGACTTCTACAGAACCAACACCGCTGTTCACCCGCAATCAGGTGATCGTTCTTTTTCTGGCCGCAGTTGCCTTGCGCCTAGCTTATCTCGGCATCGTCGTGGCGTTGGACGGGAACATCAACAACGGCAGCGATTCTGGAAAGTTCCTGCAACTCGCCGCCAACATCAACAAATTTGGTTCGCTGGTGAACTGGGATCTGGGGGTCTTCGGGCGCGACACCGGGCGGATGCCGCTTTATCCCTATCTGATTGCCGGAATTCTCGACATTGCTGGAGAACAGCGCCTGTGGGCTGTTGCGTTCATTCAAGCCTTCGTCGATGCCTCGACCGTTTTCGCGATTGGGCTGCTCGCCGGTGCCATCGACCGCCGCTGGGCCTTACCCGCCGCGATCCTTGCCTGCATCTGGGCCAGCCTCGTTATCCTGACTTCCTTCGTACTCGCCGACACCGTGTTCATGGCCTTCTTCTGCTGGGGATTGTGTGCCTGCGTCTGGGCCACCCGATCCGAGCGCAAATTATTGCTGGTCGTTGCAGCGGGACTGGCCTTCTCGCTGGCGCTGCTGACACGCCCAACGCTGATGTTCTTTCCCTATTTTCTGGTCCCCGCGCTGACCGTGCTGCTTTGGGCCCGTGGCAACCAGAGCTGGCGGCGCGCCGTCCTGCTGGCACTGGTGCCTGCCGTGATGATGTTTGCTGCTGTCGCACCGCGCGCGTCGGAAAACTACCACCAGTATGGAACTCTTGTGGTCACCACCCAATCGGGCAATCACGCGCTCGATGTTGTGGATCAGTTCATCCGACTGTGTGACCGCTGCGTGAACGAGGACATGGAAACGAAGATGCACGCGGAGGTCAAAGCCCGCCTGAAGGCCCAAAGTCGTGTAGACCAACAGAACCCGACCATTCTGGACGGAATTCGTCGGGGTGTTGCCATCGAGTATCTCAAGCAGATTCCGCTCGGAACGTTGTTCAAGGGCACAATCCTTGGTTCCGTGCGTTCCGCATTTCAATCGAGCATCTATGTCACCGGGCATCAGTTCAGGCTGGACCCAAAATTCCTGTCTACAGTCCCCGGTGATTCGTTCACGGGGAGATTATGGACTTTCGTCAAGACACTGCCTTCTGACGGGTTCCTGCTGCTCTGGGCGATAGCACAGCTGTTCGCAATCACCGCGGTGGCTCTGCAAATCAGCGGCGCGTTACGCGGTGTACACGAGCGGGAGACCCGACCCTATATCCTGTTTCTTTTGGGGATCGCCGCCTATTTCCTTGCGCTTAATGGGCCGTTCGGAAACCCGCGCTACGCCATCCCCCTGACCCCGGTATTCGTCGTGCTCGCCGCGGCAGGCATATCGGGTTTGCTGGCGCGTTGTGCTCTGAAGCGATCTTCGGTGACCGAATGACCAACAGCAGAATTATTCACGCCGCCATCAGCGCAAAGGACAAGACGACCTTCGAACGCGACGGTTACCACTTGGTGCGCCCACTGTTCTCCGAAGAGGAAGCCGCCCATTGGCGCAATCAGATTAACGCCGTATTTGATTTCCCCGCCGAGCCGGATGCCGCGGCCAAGATCGCCGGCGCAACCCACACGCTGGCGGATGGCGTGACGACAACGGAAAACTTCTGGCCCGTCATTTTCAATGAACGCCTGCTCGCCACGGTGCGGGCGCTGATCGGCAATGAAATCCGCTATACCCAGCATTCGGATTTGCACATCAACCTGCCCGGCGGCCGCTGGCATCGCGACAACGCCAATCGCGACTATGGCGTCGGCCCGGACTGGGACGAAACCGAACAGCCCTACCGTGTTGTGCGGGTGGCGATCTATCTGTCCGACCACAATGAAAGCAACTCGTCACTAGTGGTGCTACCCGGCAGTCACCGTCGGGAAACCAGGCGGGCGCGAACCGAGTATGTGATCTGGAACAAGCTTCGCGGTTTTCTGCGCCGACGGGGGCGCAATAACCTGCTGTCCCATCACTTCCTGACAACCCCCCGACATGTGCTTCGTACCCAACCGGGAGATTGCGTCATTTTTGACCAGCGCCTGATGCATGCCGGTGGTGTCATTCACGGCCCCGAACCGAAATACGCGATCTACCTGTCTTTCGGGATCGACAATCAGCATTCACGAAATCATCGCGCGTTTTTCCTCGATCGACCCACTTACAGCCCGAACCTTCCCGTGGCCTTGCGTGCACGTCTTTCGGAGAACGGACTGTTGCTCGAAGACGCGTCCGAGACTATTCAACCCTAAGCTCATTTTTGAAAGGAGCCTTCATGGCACCGAACCAACAACCGTTTTTGATCGCCGAGATCGGCATCAATCACAACGGCGACATGGCAATCGCCAAAGAGATCATGGATTCAGCTGCAGATGCTGGCTTCGACGCTGTGAAATTCCAGAAGCGGACCGTCGATGCGGTTTACACAGCAGAGTATCTGGAAGGTCAGCGGGAAAGCCCCTGGGGCAATACCCAGCGCGCGCAGAAGGAAGGTCTCGAATTCGGTGAAGCTGAATACAAAGAGATCGATGCCTATTGCCGTGAGAAAGGCCTGCAGTGGACAGCCTCTTGCTGGGACATGGGCAGTCTCGACTTCCTGCGCAAATTCGATCCGTCCTTCCACAAAATCGCCTCACCCATGCTCGGACATATTCCGTTGCTGCGTGAAACGGCCAAGGACGGGAAGAAGACCTTTATCTCCACCGGCATGTCCAAGCTGGAAGAAATCGACGAAGTGGTCGAAATCTTTACCAAAGCCAATTGCCCGATCGAACTGATGCATTGCAACTCGACCTATCCGATGAAAACCGAAGACGCGAATTTGCTCTGTATCCCGATGCTGCGCGAGCGCTATGGCCTCGATGTGGGGTATTCGGGACACGAGAGCAGCCTGGTGACCGTTTGTGTGGCCGCCGTTGCCCTTGGGGCCACCTCCATCGAACGCCACGTGACCATCGATCGGACCATGTATGGCTCCGATCAGGCTGCCTCCATCGAAACCAAAGCGCTGCGCAGCCTTGTGGCTGCGGTCCGTGCCATTCCCGAAGCCCTCGGCAGTGGTGAGAAGGTTCTGGGAGACTCCGAACTGGAAGCCCGAGACAAGCTACGCCAGGACGTCCGGTCCTGATCGGCGACGGTATTTCGGCATGAGCAATGTTGCTGTCATTCTGGCGCGCGGTGGCTCGCAAGGCATCCCGGGGAAGAACCTCAAGGATTTCTGCGGCAAGCCGCTTGTCGCCTGGACGATCGAGCATGCGCGCGACGCCGCGCATATCGATTCGGTCTGGGTCAGCTCTGATGATCCTGAAATCCTTTCGGTTGGGGAATCCTTCGGGGCCTCTTCAATTGAACGCCCGGTGGATATCGCAGACAGCGCCGCATCCTCGGAGTCTGGCTGGCTCCATGCGCTCGATGCGCTTGCCGAAAAAGGCGTTGATGTGACGCGCATGGTGGCCCCACAGTGCACGTCCCCGGTTCGTACCGCCGATGATTTTGATGGCGCACTGGACCTGTTTGACACCGAGAAACTGGATTCCCTGTTTTCGGCCACATCCATTCCGGATTTCAACATCTGGCGGCCGCAGGCCGATGGCAGCCTGGACAGCTACACCTATGACTACCGACGACGCGAACGGCGGCAGGAAAAAGGTGAGCAATTCCTGGAGAACGGGTCTTTCTGGATTTTTACACCTGACGTGCTACGCAAATCCGGAAATCGAATGGACGGCAAGATCGGCATCTGGCGACAGGAGTTCTGGAAAAGTTTCCAGATTGATGAACCCGAAGACCTGCAGTTCTGCGAAGTCCTGATGCGGGCCTATTTGCCAGAGGGCACGTCCACCCCCTGACCATGAACAACACGGTCAACACACACGCTTGGCTGATCGGCGGCGCCGGTCGGTCCGGTAAAACGACGCTTGCAGATTCGCTGCAGGCCCACTCACGAACAATCGCTGGTTTCCCCCTGGAAGGTGTCTTTCACGTCTACCTGCAGCGAAAATTTCCATTCTTCCGTCACCAGCGCCAACGCCTGCTGGCCGAGTATATGGACCGTCCTCGATACATGGACGCGTTGCGCACAAAAGTGGAACGCCCCAGCGATCATTTCGATGTGGATGTTGAAGAACTCGCCACAGCATTGCCCGACCGCATCGACAATCCCATCGGCCTGTTTGCCTGGCTGCTAGACCGATATGCCGCAGACCGGAACAGAAAGGGCTGGGCTGTTTTCGACCTTTTGCCGGAGTTGCGCTACGCGACCTACCGCAAACTGATTCCCGGCGTGAAACTTGTGGTCATGCAACGCGCTCCAGAAGAAGCGGTGGCCGAAGCGCTGTTCTGGCGAAGTTACCCAGAGGCCCCGGAAGACCGCCGCCGGCGCTTTCAGAATGTCCTGTTCCAATGGTGTCTGTCGCGCGCTGTAACCGACAGTCATCGCAAACGTCATCCCGAAGATGTCGTTGTGTTTTCCTTCAACGACCTCACGCGCGGTGATCCATCTGCGCTGTCACAAATGGCAGCGACATTTGACATGGACATTGAGGCCCTACGCGGTGCCTTCGACTTTACGCCACCTTTTGGATATCACGCCGACGAAGGCTTCAAGGGCCCCGACGGGGTCATGCACAAATTGCTCAGTGATCAGGAACGAGACGACATCGCGAAGGCCATTGAGGGAAAGTTCAGCCGACGCGATCTGGCGATTCTGATTGCACTCGCGCCACGGGCTCCTGTCTTCACGCGGGATCTGGGGGACTTTCTGTTGTATCCGGGCACGATTCTGAAACGCCGCAAAAATGCGCTGCGCCAGCGTGTTGTGGATGCTCTGGCCGGTCTCCGGCTGTCCCTGCGTGCTCCGGTATGAACAACGGAATGACCACAGCGATGACGGAAGCGACAGCACCGATCGCCATGGATTTGTCAGTTCTTGACGTCAGCGACCCCCAGCGGGCGCTCGATGACCTGGTCTGGCCAAGCCCGTATGAGGCTTATCACACGCTTTCGCGGACATTCATTGATTCACTGATGGCGACAATTCACGCGCTGGACCCGGGTGACGATCCGGCCGCCGCGATACGTGCGAAAACCTACGACATTGTTACCGATCTGGCGTTCGTCGCGCGGCTCGCCTTCGATATTGCCAACACCCGCCAGGCAAACCGGGCATTGCGCTATGACGCGGATGCCTGCCCGATGCTGGCATTTCTGGAAGCAGGCGGCGACCCAGCCCAATCACCGGTCCCGCGCATCTGGCATCACCCGGTTGATCCACGCTTCAAAACCCGGGCACGCAAGCTGGCCCGGCGTGGACGGTCACAGCTGCAGGCTCGACTGGCCAGCGGTGAACGGATTGACGTCCACAACCGCAACAATCTGGTTAACAATTTTCTCGCTACCGACGGCCGCAACGCCATCGACTGGCCCGTGACAAACATCACCTGGCATCACGGCGGTGAGGTGCCTGCTGTTCTCAAAGAGAGCGTCTCCGAGATGGGCCGCACCTATGGGACGGTGATTGCGCAGTTCATCGATGACCCCGCTTTGCGCGAGACACTGGAGGCGCTCGGGCGTCACCTGATCTCCTATCATCTCGCCAAGTCATGGGCAGATTTCAAAACCCTTGAACAGCACATGCGATATCGCCCAATGGGTACGATTCTGGTGAGCGGAACCCCAAAGCATCTGGGACGCCTCGCAGGCTGGTTTTATCACCGGGAAGGGCGCCCGGTCATACGCTGTGCGCATGGCGGGGAGCGTGTGTTCTTCTCTGACTATGAATGGGGCCTCGCCGAGTTTCCCGATTGCGACACTTATTATGCGCACAGTGCAGGGGAACGGGATGCGCTTGCGCAGCGCGTCTCCGCCAAGGCGACCGCACTGGTACAGCCCGGGCAATCCATCGCGTTCAAAACCCTGGGCAGCCCGCATCATCAGGCACTGCTAGAACGATCCCGTGACCGGAACCGCCCGGGAGACACCGGCACGATCATTTACGTGGCGGGCGGCTACCTCGGCGAACAGCTGGGCGATTTCCCCAACCGCAAACCTCCCGACCCGCTTTATCTCGACTGGCAGATCGATTTAGTCCTGGCCATCAGGGCGCTCGGTTATCGCGTGATGGTCAAACCACATCCGGCCGGCATTGCCCATGATTCTCGTTTTCTGGCGCCATACACAGATGGCGAGATCGAAGGCCTCTTCGATCCGGCCCACATGTCCGCCGATGCCTTTGTGTTCGATTTCGCCGGCACCGCCTTTTTCGACGCGCTGGCAACAGATATTCCCATGGTGTTCGCCGATATGGGCGTCCGTCCCTATGACCCGACGGGGTACGACGATTTCGTCACCAGGTGCCCGATTGCACCCGCGAGCTGCGACGAACGCGGCCGGTTCCGGGTCGATCGCGACAAGCTGGGCACGGTCCTGGCAGATGCCATTGAGATGAACACTTGTCCCCCCGGCTTTCACGACCGATATTTCGGCGCATGAGCCACCCTATAATGAGCCCCGGCAAAACAGGAACGCACCATGCGTAATGTCCGCCTCGTCAACGAGAACCGGAAACCAAGACTACGCTCGCGCATGGCCGATACGGTCGCACGCGCCTTGCCTCATGCGATGGTTCGGAAACTGATGGAGAATACCTTCATCAATTTCGGCGTCGAGACGACCAATCTATGTAACGCGAATTGCTCGTTCTGTGGCTATCGGTTCATGCAGCGCCCCAAAGTCGATATGCCAATGGAGGTCTATGAAAAGGCCGTCCGCGAATATGCGGCCAATGGCGGGGGCAATCTGAACTTCACGCCCACCGTCGGTGATCCGCTGGTCGACAAGCAGCTGGTCAAGCGCATCGAACTGGCCCGCGCACATCCTGAGATTCAGGAAATCTTCCTTTACACCAATGCCATCCTGCTTGAGCGATTTGGGTATGAAACGTTCTTGCGGTCCGGCTTGTCGCGTCTGGCCATTTCCACCTTTATCGGTAGCCGCGAGGGCTATGAGCGATATTACGGCAACGACAAATACGGGAAGGTCGTCGAGAACATTATCGAGATCGCTCGGAAAAACCGGGAGATTGGCAGCCCGGTGCGCATCACGCTGCATCTGCGGGTCGAGGGGGATCGGGCCTCTTGGGAAGAGACAGAGACCTATCAGACCATCGCCGAACTCGTCGGGGTCAATAATATCGACTATCTCGATGTTTATGACGCCTGGGGCGGACGTATCAAGAAGGAGGACGTCCCTGAAGGGACGGAGCTCGATGAGCCCATCGCACTGGCGGAAAAGATCAAGTCACCCTGTTTCGAAATGTATCGGCGCCTACATGTACTCGCCGATGGCAATGTTGGGGCCTGCGTTTGTGTCGATCTGGAAAGCGAGATCAAAGTCGGCAACGTCAAGGACGAAACCCTCGACGAAATCTGGCGCGGCAAACGTCTGCGCACCTATCGGTCCAACTGGGTCGAGGGCAATCTCCCTGAAGTGTGCAAGAGCTGCACGCGGTATCAGGCTGTCGACCAGTTCATCGACGAGAATCGCAAGCGTGTGATCGTCGACTTTGCCCGCCGGCGGTTTCCTGCAACCCTGAAACTCCTGACCCGGTAAACCCAACCCGATGATCCGCGACATTCCAGATTTTGAATTGACGGCAGCAATGGCCTCGCTCTATCGCAGCGGCAACTATTTCGTGAGCATTGCGGCCGGCCCCAGTGAATCCGAAGAGGATACTTACTGGACCAAATCAGTCGACCCGGACGGCAAGGTGCGCGATCGCTTCGCCGAGCGGGATCAGTATGTAGAGAATATTCGGCCCGAGCTTGACTTCATTGCCGGGCTGACACCTGGCCGGGTGCTCGACATCGGCTGCGGCCCCGGATGGCTGCTCTACGCCATCGACGCGCGCTGGGACAAACACGGCGTCGAAATCTCCGCTGCAGCCGCCGAACACGCCGCACAATATGGCGATATTTTTGTTGGCCCGTTCGAGAACTCCAGATTCGAATCCGACAGCTTCGATCTGATCGTCATGTACCATGTGATCGAGCACCTACCCGACCCGGTCGATGCCATACGCCGGGCCTGTTCGCTGTTGCGCCCCGGCGGACATCTCGTGCTCGGCACGCCGGATTTTGATTCCGGCTGCGCGCGGCGCTATGGCAACCAGTACCGGATGCTGCACGACCCGACACACATAAGCCTGTTCTCGAACGATTCCATGCATCGCTGCCTGCGCGATAACGGATTCAACATTGATCAGGTCGAGTATCCCTATTTCGAAACCCAGTGGTTCGATCAGGAAAACCTGCTCAAGATGCTCGAGACCGATGGCATTTCGCCGCCCTTCTACGGGAACTTCATGACCTTTTACGGCTCACGCGGTGAGGAATAACAGGCACATAGCCACGGCCTTGTGCCGTTCGGTCTGACCTGATCAAAACAATATGTGTGGCTTTGTAGCGCTCAGTGAACCCGGGCGATTCTTTGAGGAATCGCTGATGGCGGGTATGCAAGCCGACCTGCATCATCGCGGGCCGGATTCCGGAGGTTCGTCCATCGAGGCGGGCTTCGCGCTGGCGTTCCGGCGTCTCGCCATCCTTGACCCGGCTGCCGGTGCCGACCAGCCAATGACCGACCCGACCGGGCGACGAACGATTGTCTTCAATGGCGAGATTTACAACTACCGCCGCTTGCGCGCCGAACTGGAAGCCTCGGGCACCCAATTCCGCACCAACGGCGACACGGAAGTCATCCTCGCCGCCTATGCCGCCTGGGGTCAGGATTGCTTCGCCCGCTTGGAAGGCATGTTCGCGATTGTCATCATCGACCGGGACAGCAACGAGCTGATCGCGGCACGAGACCCCTTCGGCATCAAACCCCTGTATGTGGCACGGCGCGGACATCTGACCGGCTTTGCCTCGGAGATGCGCCCCCTGGCACGCCTGTTTCCGGTCAAGGTAGACCGGGCAGCTTTGTCCGAGCTTCTGATCTTCCGATTCGCGGCCGGGCGATTGAGCAACCTCACCGACATCGAATCGCTTCCCGGTGGCTCGGTCTTGGTCCAGTCGCTCACGAGCGGCACCGAGCGCACACACCGCTTCTGCGATCCACTCAACAGCATCGAAGCGGACCCCTCGATCGACATGGAGACCGCCATCGCGCAATCCCGCGAGGCGGTCATCAATTCCGTCCATGATCATCTGGCCAGCGATGTGGGCTACACCGTGCAACTTTCCGGCGGTGTTGATTCCAGTCTGGTCAGCGCGATCGCCCAGCGCGAAACTGGCGGGGCGCTGGCCTCCTACGGCGTACATATCCCGGGCTTTGCACAAGACGAGGCCCCCTATCGTGCCCAGGCGGTCGAGCGGATCGGCCTTGAACACAGCGAGATCACACTGGACGGCCACGCCTTTGCCGATGCGTTACCCCGTGCGGTCAAACATATGGAAGGCCCGGTACCTCACTACGGCTGCGTCATGCTCATGCTGCTGTGCGATAAAATCAGCGAACGCTCCAAGGTCGTCCTGACCGGCGAAGGGGCGGATGAATTGTTTGGTGGCTACAAGCGCTACGACATCTGGCGAGATCTCGCCCAGAAAGGCCGGCTGGCCAAACTCGTTCCCAGCTGGATGTGGCCCTTCCTGCAGCGCTGGCGTGAAATCCAACGCTATAGCGGTCGCGACCCGGCCATCTTTGGCGCGGTCTATCATGACTTCATGGCGCTGAACGGATTGTTTCCCGAACTGATTCCGGTTCCAGGTGCCCGCGAAGCGGCAGCAGCACGTTTTTCAGACTTCCGGGAACGGATGTTTGCTGTCGACCAGACGTCCTATCTTCCCTCGCTGCTGATGCGCCAGGACAAGATGGCGATGGCCGCCTCGGTGGAAGCGCGGGTTCCGTTCACCCATATGCCGCTGGCACAGGTGGTCAACCAATTCCCGGCGGCCTTGCGCGCGCCGGGCGGTGAGACCAAACCGATCCTGAAATCCGTCGCCGAAGAATTCCTGCCCCACGAACTTATCCACCGTCGCAAAGTCGGCCTCGCGCTGCCACTCGATGAATGGTTGTCCGACCCGACAGGGCTGGGTCGATATCTCGACCTGCTAGTCCAGCCCGACAGTCGATTGGCAGAATATGCCGATGCTAAACGGCTCCGGGAGATGGTCGAACGATTCCGGACCGGTGCCCGGGACCGGATGCCGCCAATGGCACATCTGGTCAATCTTGAACTGTGGCTGCGCAGCCTGCCTGCCGAGCAGGCCTGAACGACCCTCCACTATGCGGCGCATCAACATTCTGACATGCGGGTTTGCAACCCCGAACGGCCGGGCCTTTTTGTTCCCACTGGTGGCGCATCGCCGCGCGCTGGCCGAAGCTGGTATGGAGATCAGATTTTTCAGTGCTCAGGAAGACGATGGCATCACGGATTGCGACCTGCTGTTCATTGAAAGCCGGGTCTTCAGCTCTCGGTGGTTTGCCGAGGGCGACACACGGGTTCTCGCGGACATCGCAACACTGGCCGAACAGGCACCACTCGTATGGTTCGATATTTCCGACAGCACCGGCTGGCTGCAGCCACAAGTCCTGCCGCTGGTAAAGCTCTACTGCAAATCCCAGCTTCTGACGGATCGCACGGAGTATACCCGCGCGCATTACGGCAACCGTATCTGGGCTGATTTCTATCACCGCACCGAGGGCGTCAGCGACAACGACCCAGCCGAAGCACGCATCGTTGAAGACACGATCCTGCTCGACAAATTGCGAGTGTCCTGGAATTCCGGACTGGCGGACTATTCGCTGCATGGTCCGTTCCGCATGGCCCTGCGTGCGCGTGTCCCACTCAATCCACTGCTCAGCTTTCCGTGCGCCTTCACATCACCGGGCAGCAATCGCAACATCGATTTCACCTGTCGCATGGGAACGGGCTATGCCCGTAACTCGGTTGCCCACCAGCGGCGACAAATCGCTGATCTCCTCAAGGACCGCATGGCGACTAACAAGCTGGGTCGCAGGGCCTTCATGAACGAAATGCGCAACGCACGCCTTGTTGTTTCTCCCTTCGGGTTTGGAGAGATCACCCTGAAGGACTTTGAAGCGATCCTGTGTGGCGCCGCCCTGCTCAAGCCAGACATGTCCCATCTTGAGACCTGGCCCAACCTATTCCGTGCCAACGAAACCATCGTGTCCCACAAATGGGATTTGTCGGATTTTCTGAATCGTATTGATGAAGCGCCCGACCGCCCACATGAATTGAAAACAATCGCAGGCCGCGCACAGGATGTTTATCGTGAAGCGCTCTCTGGCCCCGGCGCAGCCGCCAGGTTCGTGCGCCATCTGGGTGACATCGTCGACGACGCCATAAACCCTCCTGACGCCACATGACGGACGCACCACTGACCATCGGCATGCCAACATCAACCTTTCTGCCCGCGCTGGGCGGGGTTGAGATCGGGCTCCACAACATTGCCTCGCGACTGACAGCGCGTGGCCACAACCCGATTATTCTGGCACCGGCCCGCAATGTTCACGCCCTTCGAAATCAGCGCCGGCAGCTTCCTTACAAACTCGGGTCTTTTCCACCCAAAACGATGACCCTCATTCATCACTGGCCCGATCTGGGCACCCGGTTCATCTCTGCCTGGCTCGCATGGTTCGACAGGCATCACGGGATCGATGCCTGGCACGGGACCGTCGGGTTTCCAACGGGCGTGGGGCTGATCCGTCATGCCAACGGCAAACGACCGCATCTGGTGCGCTGTGCTGGTGATGACATTCAGATGGCGCCTGAAATTGGCTATGGCATGCGCCTCGACCCACGCATCGACAAGCTGGTTCGGGGATGGTTACCCCAGGCCGATATCCTGGTTGCGATTACGGAATCGGTTGCCGAGGAATACACAAAGCTTGGCGTGGAACCGGAACGAATCCGACGCATTCCCAATGGTGTTGATCTCAACCGCTTTGCAATGTCGGTAGATCGGGCCGAAGTTCGACGACAGCACGGCATTCCCGAAGATACATTTCTGTTCCTCGCGGTGGGGCGGAACCATCCCAAAAAGGGCTACAAGGACCTGCTGCAAGCGATCCGCAATCTAGTCGATCGCAGCGAGACCAACTTCGCTGTCGCGATTGCGGGTGCGGCCACGGATGAGCTTATGTCAGAGGCGCAGAACCTTGAGGTCTCCGAATACCTGCATCTGCTTGGCCCGTTGGGTCAAACCTCGCTGGCCGAAGGCCTCAAGCTACCGGGCGACAACCTGGTTTCGCTCTACCGCTCGGCCGATGCGTTTGTCTTTCCCTCTCATATCGAGACCTTCGGGATCGCGCTCGTCGAAGCCATGGCCGCAGGACTGCCGGTCATCACCACCGACGGGCCGGGGTGCCGCGATATCATCGAGGGTGGAATCTGGGGAGAGATGGTGCCCGTCGGCGACACCGCTGCTTTTGCCACTGCCATGCAACAGATGACGAACGAGCCCGATCACAGACGCAGATGCGTGACCCAATCGCGTGAACGGGCGACAGCCTTTTCATGGGACCACATCGTGGACCAGTATGTAGACGTCTATCGTGACATGATGGCAAAGACCCGCTGACGGAAGGCGACCAACTTTATGATCGTTAAATCAAACGACCTCGACGCCCTGATATTCGATTTCGACGGTGTCCTGACTGACAACCGCGTTCTGGTCTTCAGTGATGGGGCGGAAGCTGTCATATGCAATCGAGCCGACGGACTGGCCTTCGATCATTTTCGTGCGGTTGGATTTCCGGTCTACATCGTCTCCACCGAAACCAACCCGGTGGTGCGCGCCCGCGGTGCCAAGCTGCAGGTCCCGGTCATCGACAGCGTTTCGGACAAGGCAGTCGCCATTCGCGAACTCTGCGCCGATCACGGGTATACAGCCGAACGCCTTATGTTTGTGGGCAACGACCTCAATGATCTGCCGGCCCTCAACATTGTCGGATATCCTGTCGCTGTTGCAGACGCACATCCAAAAGTCCTGGCCAGCGTAGAGCGCGTCCTCACCCGCAAGGGCGGCGAGGGTGTCGCACGAGAGTTGATGGAATCCGTAATCGATTTCGAGCCGGCAGACTGACGGAGGTCATGACCAATCGCATCGCCATTGTGATCGGCTCCCTGCAGGTGGGCGGCGCCGAACGGCAGATCGCACAGACCGTGCCCCGGCTTGATCCCACACGATGGCAGATTGATCTCGTAACGCTCTCACGCCCCGGGCCGCTGGCCGCAGATCTCGAACGAGCCGGGTTTCGCGTCTGGTCCCCGCCGCTGGCCAACCGCATCTCCCGCAGTGGACCGCTCATCCGCCTGCTGCGGGCCTTGATCACCGTGCCATGGCTGTGGTTCTGGTTTCTGCGCAAACGCCCATCCATTGCCCATTTCATTCTGCCGGAAGCCTATTTGATCGGCGGAATATGCGCCGTTCTGAGTGGCCAATCCCGCATGCTGATGAGCCGGCGCAGCCTCGCGCACTATCAGGACCGCCATCCATTTCTCGCCCGGATCGAACGTTGGCTGCACAAGCGCATGTCTTTGGTCATCGCCAACAGCGAAGCCATCCGCCGTGACCTTCTTAATGAAGGGATCCCCGAACATCGCACCCAGGTAATTCTGAACGGTGTTGACACAGACGCGATTCGCCCCGATGAAAACCGCGGCAACGAACTGCGGCAATCCCTGGATATTCCGTCTGAATCACTGGTGTTGATGATTGTCGCCAACCTCATTCCTTACAAAGGTCATGCCGACCTGATCGAGGCGCTTTGCAGTATCCGCGAGACCTTGCCCGACGGCTGGCAACTTTTGTGTGTCGGCCGGGACGACGGCATCGGAAATGCGCTTCAGGCGCAAAGTACACAGGCTGGGCTGTCAGCCCATATACAGTTCCTCGGTTCGCGCTCCGATATCCCGACACTCCTGAACGTGGCAGATATTTCGCTCCTTTGTTCACACGAAGAAGGTCTGCCCAATGCCGTGATCGAGGCCATGGCAGCGGGTGTCCCCACAATCGCCACAGAGGTCGGTGGGACTGGGGAGATCATCGATCACAAGGTCACCGGAATGCTGGTCCCACCGCGCAATCCAGGCGTTCTGGCGCAGTCCATTCTCGAACTGGTTCAGGATACCGCCCGACGCGAAACAATGGGCAAGGCCGCGCGCGCAGAGATCGAAAGCACTTACGGACTGGATATTTGCGCACGCGCCTATGACGACCTTTATCAGCACGTCATGACACCGAAACACGTGGGCCACCAGTAATGTGTGGCATCGCCGGGTTTTGGTCGCTTGCAGGGATCGAGGGCGAAACCGCCTTGCAGCGCGTCGCCAACGCGATGGGTCTGGCAGTTGCCCATCGGGGGCCGGATGGCGACGGGGTCTGGGTCGATCCTGAAATCGGAATCGGCCTCGCCCACAGGCGCCTCGCGATCATTGATCTCAAGGAGACCGGCCACCAGCCCATGTCCTCGACAACGGGCCGCTACGTCATTTCCTACAATGGCGAGATCTACAACTATCCAGAGCTGCGTCTGGAGCTAGAGAAGAGTGGCGTTGCCTTTCGCGGCACATCAGACACCGAAGTGCTGCTCGCTCTCGTTGAGCGCTATGGTCTTGCACCGGCGCTCAAGCGAACGAATGGCATGTTCGCCTTCGCATTGTGGGATCGGGAGACTCAAAGCCTGTCGCTCGCCCGAGATCGTTATGGGCAGAAGCCTCTCTACTACGCCTTGCTTCCCGGGGGCTTCGCCTTCGGATCGGAGTTGTCCGCCCTTCGGGCGCACCCGGATTTTGTAGCGGAAATTGATCGCGATGCGCTCGTCATGTATCTGCGCTTCGGCAATGTGCCCGCCCCCCATGCGATCTTTCGCAAGACCCACAAGCTGGTTGCCGGCACCACCCTCACCATCGACATCAAGACGCTTAAGACCGGGCAGGTTACCACCCCGCAACCTTATTGGTCGGCAGAACAGATCGCTCGTGACGGGCTTGCAACGCCATTCACGGGGACGGCAGATGACGCGGTCGATGAACTTGATCGCCTGCTCGGTGCGGCGGTCGAACGGTGCATGGTGTCCGATGTCCCACTGGGCGCGTTTCTTTCCGGCGGACTGGATTCATCCGCCATCGTCGCCCTCATGCAGGCGCGCAGCAGTAACCCCATTCGCACCTTCTCGATCGGGTTCCACGAGGCTCAGTACAATGAGGCCAAATATGCTGCAGCCGTCGCGGCGCATCTCGGAACGGCGCACACGGAACTTTATGTGACACCTGAGGACGTACAGGGCGTTATCCCGAAAATTCCCGAAATCTACGACGAGCCTTTCGCGGATTCGTCCCAGATACCCACTTTTCTGGTCTCTCAACTGGCGCGCGAATCCGTGACGGTTTCCCTGTCCGGAGACGCGGGCGACGAACAGTTTGTCGGCTACAATCGCTATGCCTGGGGCAATCGGATCGGCGGGATCGTGGAGACCTTGCCCGGCCCAGTTCGAAAACTGGCTACCGGAATGATGCGGGCTGCCCCCCCGCAGGTCTGGGACAAAATTTACAACACCACCCTTGGGCGGCACGGCACCAAGGACCGGCAGGTTCAGGTCGGGCACAAAATCCACAAACTGGCTGAACTGCTGCGAGCTCCGGACCGCCATGCGCTCTATCTTGAACTTCTATCCCAATGGAACGACCCGGGCGCTCTCGTAACTGGCGCTGCAGAACCCCGCAGCTATGGCGGAGCGTCGACTGACTGGCCGAACCTGGATGACTTCACCCAGGAAATGCTGTTGCTCGACACCACCGGATATCTGCCAAATGACATTCTGGTCAAATTCGATCGCGCAGCGATGGCTGTAGGGCTGGAAGGACGGGTGCCTTTCCTCGATCACACGATCGGGGCTTTTGCCTGGAGCCTGCCCCTGTCCATGAAGTTGCGAGACGGGGCCACGAAATGGCCCGTGCGAAAGTTACTCGAAAGATACGTGCCTCGCGAACTGATCGAACGCCCCAAAATGGGTTTCGGGGTTCCTATTGGTCGATGGCTGCGCACAGATTTGCGCGACTGGGCCGAGGCCTTACTTTCAACAGACTCACTTGGTCGCGACGACCTGCTGAATCCTGTTCCTATCCGCAAAGCATGGGACGAACATCTGTCCGGCCGGCGAAACTGGGAGCACCGGCTGTGGGCGGTCCTGATGTTCCAGGCCTGGCGTGAACACGCTGGCGTCTAGCTTACGGAAACGCCACTCAGGAAAATCCGGCGCAAAGTCCCACGTGCTAGATTCCGGTCGGCATTCAACTTGCGCCACGCAAACACACAAAAAAGCCCTGCGATTTCACCATGTCCGTTGACCTAGACCCTTCACCCCCGTCAAACCGAACCCTCTTCGGACCCCAGGTCGTGTTTCCGGGGCTAGCATTTACGCTGCCGGTCCTGTCCGTTCTCGGCCCGTCGATGATCTGGATTCTCGCGGCTGTTGCGGCCCTGATTGGCGGGGCCTTGAGCCTGATCCAGCGACGCAAGACGAGCCTGCCTTCCTATGGAATTCCTGGAGCTCTGGTCCTGCTGGTTATCTGGGCTGCCATCACAATGCAATGGAGCCCGGCACTGGGCCGCGCCCAGCATGTACTTACCAACATCGTGATGTTCATAGTCGGCGGTCTGTTTCTGATCTCCCTGGCGCGAACCTGCAGCTCGCGGGAGCAACGCCATGTGGGCAAGGCTCTGATTGCCGGCTTCACCATCGCAATTTCGTTTATCCTGATCGAATTCATACTCGACGCGCCTGTCAGCCGGTTTTTGAATGGTGATGAAGGTGCCGGGTCCTATGGGTTGGCCTTTTTCAACCGCGCTTCTGGCATCATTGCGCTTCTGGCCTGGACGTTGGTGCTTGTTGTTCAGCGTCAGACAGGAACCCTGTTTGCGGTTTGCGCGCTGCTCGCCTGTATCGTGGTTCTGGCCATGCTCAACAGCAGCGCACCTTTGCTCGCCTTGCTGGTGGCCAGTCTGGCAGCCGGTCTGGTTCTCGCCGCACCCGGTCTGGCGATCTGGGTGATCGGGTTCGCTACCGTCATATCCATTGCCGTGCTGCCGATGTGGACCATCTGGGCGCCCGATATTGCGGAATATCTGCGCGAGGTCGGTCATGTGGATCAAGGCATCAACCACCGTCTGGCCATCTGGGAATTTGCCGCTGACCGAGTGATCGACAAACCATTTCTCGGTTGGGGCCTTGATGCCGCACGCGCCATACCCGGCGGTCGCGAAACCTTTGACTTGCTGGTCAATATTGATGGGGACACCACACCAGGCGAGTATCTGCCGCTGCACCCCCATAACGGGTTTCTCCAGGTTTGGCTGGAACTCGGACTGCCCGGGATTCTGCTGATCGGCTTCATAACTTTGGCTGCATTGCGCGCCATTAACAAATACGCCGTGCGCCGGGTTGAAAAAGCATGTGTGGCCGCAACCTGCGTTTCGGGCATTCTGCTTTTTGAGCTCAGTTTCGGTGCCTGGCAGGGCTGGTGGCAGGCCTCCCTATGGGTTGCTGCAGCACTCACAATCGCTGTTGTTACACGCCCCGCAACGCCAGAGACCAGTTACAGCGCAGCACAGGCCGACTAGAAAGAAATCATGATCCACAACGCCATTCCCAATGTTGGAGCAGCCGAAGGCGACGCCGTGCGCGAAGCCGTCGATCAGGGCATGCTCGCGATCGGGCCGGCCATCGGCGTACTGGAAACACGGCTTTCGGAACGTATGGGCGGAGTCGAAGCCGTAGCCGTGCAAACTGGGACAGCAGCGCTGCATCTCGCGTTGCTGGCGATGGGCGTCAGTGATCAGGACCTGGTTATCGTTCCCGAGGCGACCTTTGTCGCCACGGTCAATGCGGTTCGCTATTGCGGGGCATCACCGTTGCTGGCGGATGTCGATCCACAGACCGGACTGATTGACCTCGATGGTCTGCAGGCCTTCCTGCAAAACGAGTGTGACACAACCAGCAACACCACAACCGAACGCAATACAGGCAAAACCATCAAGGCGATCGTGCCGGTCCATCTCTACGGACACCCTGTCGATATGGATGCCCTCGACAACATTCTGAAGCCCTACGGCATCGCCATCGTGGAGGATGCTGCCGAAGCACTTGGCGCACGCCATAGAGACAAACCCGTCGGCGGACTTGGCCACACCGCCATATTGAGCTTCAACGGAAACAAGATCATCACCGGCGGCGCCGGCGGCATGGTGCTTACGCCGGACGCGAATATCGCAAAGCGGGTACTCTATCTGGCCAGCCAGGCGCGCGACGATGCATTGTACTTTGCCCACAATGAAATTGGCTTCAACTACCGGATGCCAAACCTGAATGCAGCGCTCATCGTCGCGCAGCTCGACAAGCTGGATAGCTTTGTCGCCCGCAAGCGCGACGTGGCCGGGCGATACGCAGAATTGTTTGCCGACATCCCGGACGTGGCGATGATGCCTGAGGCATCATGGGCAGAAAGCAGCTGCTGGATGTCGATCCTGTCCCTCAATCCTGAAATTTATACATCCGGCGCAGAGCCCATCATCCGGGACCTGGTGGCACAACAGATCGGCGCCCGCCCCGCATGGATTCCGCTGGGCGACCTTCCGCCCCACAAACAAGCGCGCCGGATGAACGGTGAGGGTGCGCGGCGTTTTCTCAACACCACGATCTGCCTGCCTTGTTCGACCGGCATCACGAATGAGGAAGTTGAAGCAGTCGCCGCGGCAACACGCGCACTGCTTGAAGTCGCGCGAAGCTAGCTAACCAGCCGACGGACGTGCAGGGACTCCCCAAACCCGGTTCCCTGCCGAGACATCTGACAGCACCACGGCACCGGCTCCAATCACCGCTTCAGCACCAATTCGCACCCCGCGGCCAACTACAGCGCCGGGCCCGATTTCTGCTGCTTCACCAACCACCACATCTCCACACATCGTGACGCCCGGTGCCACATGAACTGCCGCGCCAATCCGGCACCCATGATCAATCGAGGCCCGCGTGTTCACAATGACATGGGGCCCAATCAGCGTCTGGGCATTCACAACTGCGCCAGCATTGATGAACGCGCCTGGTTCAATTCGGGCGGATGATGAAACGGTGGCAGCGGGATGAACGACGGAAGCGATGGAGGCTGCCTTCGCTTCAAGAAGCCCTGCAAGGCGTAGTTTCGCAGCCGGGCCACTCATCGACAGATGAAAGTCGTGTGCCTGAACAAAAGAGGCATCATTCAAAAGCTCGTCATTGCCAAGCACCGGCACGCCATCGATCTTCTGACCGACCGGCAATGCCTGATCAACCAATCCTGTAACGGGGTTTGAACCGGCCAGCGCGGCATCAAGCACGACAAGTGCGTGTCCGCCGGCACCGATCAAGACGAGGCTCATTGATTTCCTTTCAAATCACGGCAACGGCCGATGGTGGGACCAACATAGACCCATGCCGTCAACACGTGCATCCTTCTGCACTGGCC
>Ga0055584_100001250_pt1 | contig 24927 bp, 27 predicted proteins | sample OSDHelmetaG_FD_58716 | JGI IMG/M metagenome (GOLD analysis project Ga0055584, IMG submission 58716) | Pelagic marine sediment microbial communities from the LTER site Helgoland, North Sea, for post-phytoplankton bloom and carbon turnover... | ecosystem: Environmental > Aquatic > Marine >...
GCGGCAACAGTCATAGACATACCCCAAGCCGCTATTTCCGTATGCCCGCCCGCATCAACAACGAGAACGTCACCGGGTTTTGCGTACTTGGGCGCTAATTCTCCCATAAGGCGGTCATCCCAATATTCTGGGCGGACTGTAAATGCAGGGCCACAAAGCCGCCACTCTGGATCGAGTGGTTTGATATCCGGGTGCATGACTTGTCTGGGCCCGGCCTCGAATCCAGCAACTCCGACATGCTGCTTCGCAACTTTGTCGATGAGCGCCCGATCGGGCCGGCTAAAGTCGGTGATGATTTCGTGCATGATGCCCGCCCCTTCGCTAGTGTAGTTTCTATGATCAATCGTACTCTCACCGCCCCAATACGCAACGCCGTGATCCGGGTTGCTGCTATCACCCTTTTGCTCGCAGGTGCACCAACGTCTACGACGGCAGAAACAACGATGCGGGTCGCAATACAAACATTGCCTGCTGCCCTTGGTAACGTTCACCGGTCCACAAGTTCTTCAGAGCTTTACACCTGGGCGGCCATGTTTGACCCCCTCACTTTGGTTGGAGCTGATGGCACGGTGCAGCCTTGGCTGATGGAAAGTTGGGAAGCAATCAATCCGACGACGTGGCATTTTAAGCTGCGACAAGATGTGATGTTCCATAACGGCGAGCCGTTCAACGCCGATGCAGTCATCAACTCACTGACCTATCTCACCTCAGAAGCAGGAAAACGCGAAGCGTTGTCGCGTGTGGTCAATTCAGTGTCTGGAGTCCGCGCGCTCGACCCGTTCACACTAGAAATCACAACGCACTATCCAAATCTCATGTTACCGGCAGAATTGGGAATTATTCGCATTGTCGCGCCGAAGTATTGGCAGGAGGCTGGCGCAGAGGCCTTCGCCCTCAATCCAATTGGAACTGCGTCTTATAAAGTCGAACGATGGGGCCCGGCGAAGATTGAGCTCACCGCCTTCGAAGACGGCTGGACCAAGCCCGGGTTTGATCGCATGGAAATCATTCAATTGGGCGGCTCGACCGCAAGAACCCAAGGCATTCTGGCCGGTGCAGTGGACCTAGCCTTTGTTGTTGGGCCCGACGACGTTCAAACGTTAGAGTCTGCCGGCCACAAGCATCATGTGAGCCGTGGTGTTGGCGCCATGGGTGTCGCCTGGATTCAAACGGATACAGGTCCAATCGCAGACCCGCGCGTGCGGCGCGCCCTGAATTACGCGATCAATCGTGAGGCCTACATCACGGCTTTACTCAATAGCGGCACCACCGCAGCGACGCAGGCCACGCCCTCACAAGCGATTGGATGGGACCCTGATTTGCCTGGTTGGCCCTATGACCCGGAAAAGGCGAAAGCCCTCTTAACTGAAGCTGGATACGGCGACGGCTTTGATCTTGTTATCGAGTTGGCCGCTGGCGGTGCTGCAGCCGACGCCGCCATTTATCAAATCATGGGCCAGGATTTGGCGAAAATTGGCGTCGGCTTTGAAGTTCGGTCCATGACGATTCCTGAAATGATCACCAAGTTTAATTTTGGGGGCTGGGAAGGCGACGGCTTTAATATGGATTTCAATGTGAAGCCAAGCCTAGACGCCTTAAGGCCCTTCCTAAGTTGCCTCACCCGCAAGCTATGGCACTGCCGTGACAGTCTCGCCGATAAGACACGTGAGGCGCAGGCGACCTGGGATCCCGATAAACGACTCAGCCTCGTGCGAGAATTGCTCAAGGACTACCACGACGACCCACCCATGCTTTATATGCACGACACCGTCATGTTCGATGGTGTCAGCAGCCGCATTCAGGGCTATGCGCCGGTTAACCTCATAGTGAACTATTACGATCTCGCACCTGGTGACGCTGCGCGCTAACAGATCGGCCAAAAGAGCTAGTCGTCTGATTAAGAAAGCTTTTATCAAATAGTGCGTAGGTATTAGAAGACCACACACGACCATGAGTTGATTTTGATCCGAAATCACCTTAATCAGAGATATTGAAGAATAAAAGGCAATTGGCATCTGTTATGTTTGTAACAGGATGATTACGCTGCCCTCGTGCCGAGAAGATCACAGGCACAAACTAGGAATTCTGGGCTCAAAAGGCCCTTGCGAAAGCGGTGTATGAAAAAGTTCGATAAAGACAAACTCGCGGAACTCGACATTTATCTTGGCGAGCCAAACGAGCAAGTCCGGGAAGGCATGAGGGCCATGTTGCGCTCAGAGGGCCTCCGCAGAACACGTACGTTTACACGTATGGAAGATCTGTTGAATGCGATGAAAGAGCGGTCGCCAGATCTTCTCGTCGTGACCGACGATATCGACCCCAACATCTTTCAGATCGTTAAAGACATCCGGCACCACAGGATTGGCCGGAACCCATTTATCGTGATCAGCTTCATGATCAATCCATCGAAAGCCTTTGCCTATCCTTAGCGGACAACGTCTCCTCGATGGAGGCCAATTATGAAAACCTGGATGACGGGGGAGTAGACCTCATCGATAAATTATCCCAAGCCTTCCGTATGGCCATCGACTCTGCGTCCCAACGCAAGCAAAATGAGGAAGATGAACTCGCAGCCAAATATGAAGGACGTGTCGCGGGTAACTCTGTCAACCTATAGGTGGAACTTTTTGGTGCGTGTATTTTTCTTAGCAGTCTTAGTCGCCGTGTTCTCATTGAGCAGTCTGGCTAGCAGCGCTCAGTCACAAGAAACAGTGACACTGCGCGTTTCGGCTTACCTGTCACCGCTCAGTCACAGTGTTCAGAATATTTATGCGCCGTGGATGGAACGGATATCCAAGGCATCCGATGGTCGCATTAAATTCGAGACCTATTGGGGCGGTGGCCTCGGTCGCAACCCATACAAACAATTCGACCTCGTAAAAGCAGGAATCACGGACGTCGGATTGGTTCAACCCAGCTACACACCCGGCCAATTCCCTCAACTCCAGGCGTTTGAGCTGCCCTTTCTTATGCGGTCCTCCACGGAAGCAAGCCTGGTGGCATGGCGTCTTTACGAGCGAAACCTGATCTCCGGCTTTGATGATGTGCACTTGCTGGGATTATGGACGGCGGAACCGAGTAATTTGTACACCCGGGAACCTATCGAGAAATACGCGGACATTGCGACTCTTAAAATTCGCTCAGTCGGACGATTAGAAGGTGATTTCCTTAACCGGTTAGACGCCGTACCTGAAGCACTCCATCCAGCAGACGCTGTTGAGGCGCTCAGACGCGGCACGATCGATGGTGCTATCCAAGGGTGGATCGCAATCAATACGTTCCAGACCTTTCGCGAGACCAGCCACGTCATTACAGCGCCTCTTGGCACCGTGTCCTTTGGCATTATGATGAACAAAGAAAAATGGGAAAGCATTCCGGCAGATCTCCAGGCCATCATCAATGAGCACAGCGGCGCTATCATCGCAATGCTGGGCGGCCAGTCGTACGACAAACGTCAGGCCGAAATATCCAAGCGATTGCGGGACGAGAGGCATCTGATTTTTGTGGATGCGGACCCTGCCGAGCTAAAAGAAATGCAGAGCTACGTCAAACCTATCGTGGACACTTGGGCAGAGCGCACGCCACGCGGTGCGGAGACCTATCGCGCTATACAAGAAATTCTGGCTGACCTCCGACGTCGCGAACGGCAGTCATAAAAATGAGCCAGCAAGCCCCCCAAGCAAACACAAATGTTCTAGATCGTGCCGTTGACACAATGGCGATTATTGGCTTTAGCGGCCTTGTGATCATCGCGTTTTTGACCGTGGTTGATGTGTGCCTACGGTATCTTGGGATACCTAGAATTCCAGGGCTAAATGACGTTGAGGAAGTCGCCTTCGCGATCGTCATCGCAAGTTGCTTCCCGGCCGGGCTTAAAAAGGGCAATGCCGTCACCGTGCGTGTACTTGGTAAAATTCTTGGGCCGAGGACCCACAGCTATCTCGATGTCATCGGTGCACTCTTCATGTTGTCCTTCTTTTGCTTGGTCGCCTTTGAATTCGTGTCTTTCACAATCAGCTACACAGCGGACAGCCGCACGACGTCCACCCTGGAGTGGCCGATTGCTCCAGTCTGGACAATTGTAAGCTTGATTATGATTGCTTGTGTCTGTGTTCAAACGTGGGTTCTGGGCCAAACAGTGAAAGCTGCCGCCTCCGGAACGCCCCTCGAGCATGAAGCTGAGTCCCTTTAGGATATAAAGTAACAATGGAACCACCCGTCATAGGCGGACTCGTTGTCGCCGGTATGTTCGTCATGATTGCCCTACACGTGCCGATCGGTGTGGCCATGGCGATCGCCGGGTTCATCGGAACTGGCATCATCATCGGCTTCGAGCCGGCAATTGCTCTGTTTGGTATTGAGCCTTCCTCGGCCATCGCCAGTCAGGAACTGGCAATCATTGCACTCTTCCTATTGATGGGTAATTTCGCCGCAGCGGCTGGCCTGTCCGGCGACTTGTATCGCCTGGCTCAAGCGTTCTTGGGGCATCGTAAAGGCGGCCTGGCCATGGCGACTGTCGCCACCTGCGCCGGGTTTGGCGCGGTCTGTGGCTCCTCTTTGGCAACGACCGCAACAATGACTCGGATCGCATTGCCAGAAATGGAAAAGCGCGGCTATTCCCGGCAACTCTCGACGGGATCTATCGCCGCAGGGTCAACTTTAGGCGTCATTGTACCGCCCTCAGTATTGCTTGTGCTCTACGCCATCCTCACCGAACAGTTCGTAACGGCCCTGTTTGTAGCTGCCTTAGGGCCAGCCTTGATCGCAGTGTTCTTCTACATGCTCTCGGTCTTCGCCTATGTCACCGTTGCGCCAAATGCCGGCCCGGCCGCAGAGCGCGTGCCTTGGACAGAACAACGCAAGGTGCTGAAAAAGAGTTGGGGCGTCGTTCTCCTCGCCATCATCGTATCTGGCGGCATCTATTCTGGCATCTTTACCGTTAACGAAGCAGCCGCCGTCGGCGCCGCTGTCGCCATAGCCTTCACCGCCCTGCGCGGAAGACTGAGCCGCAGCATTTTCTTCAGCAACCTGAAGGAAACGGCTGCGAGCACGGCGCTGATTTATCTTATCATAATCGGCGCCTCAATTTTCTCGTATGCGATCACGCTCTCGCATCTGCCAGATATCATTGTCGGATCGATCGAAGACTTAGGCCTTGAACCCTTAATGGTCATCCTTCTTCTGGAAGCGATGTATATTGTTCTGGGATCGATCTTTGACACCGTCGCCGCCATGGTGATCACTCTGCCGTTCGTTTTCCCACTCATCACAGGCATGGGCTACGACCCAATCTGGTGGGGCGTGATCAACGTCGTGGTCATGGAAATGGGCATGATCACGCCACCTATCGGCCTCAACGTCTTCGTTATGCATGGCATGAAGAAAGACATTCCGCTCAGCACGATCTATGGCGGAATATGGCCCTTCTTATTATCTGATCTTGTCCGGCTCTTGATCCTAACTCTATTCCCAGTTCTGACCCTGTGGCTGCCCAAAGCCATGGGCCTGATGTAGCGGCAGCGCGAGGTATTCTGATGGACGAGACAGCAGACTCCGGTGGCATTCTTCAATGGCTTGGAGAAGTTGTTGGCGGTTTTCTCGCCGGTATTCCACCAGCGATTGGCAACTTCTTTACCGGGGTTGGCGAAGGCGAAGGCGTCCATGGTTTTCTGGACTGGACAGCTTTGATCATATGTATCGCCTTGTTGCTGTCAGCGATTAAGGGTCTCAAAGGTGGAAGTATCGTTGGGCCAATCTTACGCGGTGCGATTGGCATCGCCTTGATGGGATGGGCGGTATCCTAGCCCCCCTACTCGTCACCAAGCGGATCTTTATCCTTATAGGGGTCAGTAACTTCGCTACGCCACTTATGCTTAATACGCTCACCAAGCTGGTTATGGTGTGCCCATTCTTTCTGATCCCGCTGCTTCTTTTTCTCAGCTTCGCGCATGGCCACAAGAACGAGCAAGGTCAGGATTCCTAAAATCCCCAGACCCATCCACATGCGATTGCGCTTTTCCGTGTCGATAATCTCGCGGATCGCCGGCAAGCATTCAGGCAAATCCATTTCGCAATCGCGGCGCATTTTGAACTGACACATCTGATCATTGACGACATTGCCAAGACGGCGCCCGTCATCAGGCGCAGCAACAATACCGCTCTCAGGAGGGGCGCTTCCTGCCTGTTGCGCAATGGCATCCTACACCCCGCCGGAAAATCCAGCGAGCCCAAAAACCAGAACGTATGCGCGCAGTAACCGGTTCATCCCTAAAAGTAATACCCTCTTGGTTTTAACAATATTCGCCTAAATACCATTTTGGCACTGCCGGAAGAGCGCTGCAACTCATGCTCGATTTGGGGTTTTTTATCGACGCCACATGGGCTCTGGCTGAAGCCGAGATACCGCTGTATCCTGCCGAAAATTCGACACGTAGAGTGAGAACGCACCTATGCGCCCTTCCGCTATCAAAATTGTAGTCGTAACAGCCGCAACCCTTTTTTGCGGCTTAGTTGCAAAATCAGCATATGCGGACGATGACCCAGATTATGCTGCTATGATCGAAGGAGACGGCAAGGACTTTACCTTCCTGGTCTGCTCCGACTGCCATGCCATGCAGCATGTTCTTCAAAAACGCTATAGCCGTCGCGGATGGCAGGACGCCATTAAACGCATGACAGAAGACTTCGGTATGGCCGAGCTTGAGTCAGACGAAAGACGCCTGATTATTGATTACTTGAATCTCAACTACGGGACTGCTGCTGGACGATAAAAAGCCCGTCCTAGACCATCACGGTTTGATTGCCAGTATCGTTGATCGGATCCGCACCGTCTTCGGTGATCAACATCAGGTCTTCAAGATGCGACGACCCCCCCATGCCTGTTGCCCCCATGGGACAATCCACACTCAAGACCATATTTTTCTCAAGTACGATGTCTTCTCGTGGTAGCGACCCTGCACTGCCAACATGATCGGCGTGGTAGAGGCCGACACTATGCGGTGTGAAGGAAATGGAGAAGTCAGCACCCATTTTCCGCAATGCGTCTTGGCCCATCCGTTTCACTTCTGAAAACTTGAGCCCCGGTTTAATCCGTTCGCGAATATGATCCCAAGACTTTGCAGTCAATTCTGAAACACGCTGCATGCCTTTAGACGTTTCGCCAATATGTACAGCCCTGGCAAAATCGCCGTGATAGCCCATGTATTCACTGACACAGTCGATAGAGAAACACTGCCCGTCCTGCAATTGCGCCTCATAGGTCGGCGAACTGACCCGGTCGATGACCATGAATACGCCCCGCATACCGCGCGAAGCCACGGCCGTGAAATAGGCCGCTCGTAGTTCACGAACATCTGCACCCGCCCTCACGGCACGAGCAGCCTCTAGCGCGCCATCAGCATTCGCCTGCGCGGCATATCTCATCAACTGTATTTCAGACTCTGACTTAACCGGCCGAATACGCCGCAACGCATCGTCGGCCGATACAACTGTCGCCTCTTCTGTCGCATCCAATACAGAGCGCATAACTGGTTCAACATCTGCCGCAATGCGACCTTTCAAAACGCCCGCATCCTTAAGCGCATTTTGAAGAGCAAATTTCAAATTCGGTCTCGCGGCCTCCGCCCTAACCGCTCGCTCTATAATGCCGAGGCGCGTGGTCTCGATGAAATCGAGTGGCGCCTGATCCAAGTCTGGATAGAGCGGGAGATCATCCATACCGAGTTCGGAATCATCGACCATTTGTGCCGGCCCACGATAGAGGTAGGCTGGATAGTCGAGATGTCGATGATCCATGGCGATGGTGTAGTAGTAGAGAAAGGCAGGCGCGACCAAGCACAGGCGCTGATCTTCACGGCGGGTGATGACGGCATACACCCCGGGGGTGTGGCCCATTTTGGTCGCTGTGAGATCCAGCCCAGTCGCGTGATACAGGTTCGTTCCTGCGCCAACAACAATAGCATCAAGCCCCAACTTAGACATGATCTTGTCCGCCTGCGCGAAATTCATGCGTGGTCCAAGCACAGGCGGCGGCACGCTGGGAGTGACCGTCATTGTAGGCGCGGCGAGACTAACGGATGGTGTCAGGAGAGCCCCTGCCCCTCCGGCAGCAAGTGTTCCGAGAACAGTGCGGCGATTCATCATGGCGGGACTCCTTTACTCTACAATATGATGAACGGATCTTCTTCTGTGTTCATAGGCTCATACCCTGTCTTCGTGACGCGGAAGAGGTCTTCATTGTGGCCGCAGCCATAGCCCACTTCCAGGTACGGTAGATCAACGGTTAGAACCATGTTTTCTTCCAGAACATGGTCGAAAGAGTCGACCCCAAACTCTGACAATCGGAATGGATTGTCATCGTGTTGCAAGCCTACGGAATGCGGCGTGACGAACACGGCATAATCCGGCATGCCGTTCTTAACCATGGTGTCGAAACCGATCTTGCGGAGCCTGGAATAGGTCACACCAGGCTTTATCGCATCAAACACAGCTTCACGGGCCAATTGATTCGCACGGCGCCGGGTCTCAACCTCTTTCGAGGGGTCTCCGAGAATAAAGGTGCGTGCAATGTCACCCATGTAGCCGCGATAATTACTCACGGCATCGACAAGAAACGGCTTACCCGGAACCATCACGCCGTCGGGAAACCCTCCACCCGGAAAGCCTGCGATAAAACTATCCACATCATTGCCGCGCTTCGCGCATTCGTTACGAAAAATTTGAGAGATATCGTCATGAGTCATACCTGCTTGGATCGCCCGGATTGTCGCCAAACAAGCGTCACCGTTGTTACCGCTACCGACGCGCTGATAGGCCAGCTCTTGTTCCGTCTTGACCATGCGGATGAGTTGAAAGATGCCATAGCCAGGAACACATTCGACATCGACCAGATCCGTCTGCGACAGAAACTCCGCAATGCGCATATCATCGACGGCGACTTTACCCTTGGTGATCCCCTGCGCCTTCAAGGCCCGCGCCAAGGCCCAAGCCGAACTCGAGGCTAGTTCACGCCCAACTTTATCCTGTGCAGCAGCCCAGCGCTTTTCACGCGCTGTAAGCTCAACATCATCACGGACATTGTATTTCCGCGTTCTGCCCGGCCCTGGATCTATTGGCACACCACTTGAATCGCGCTGAACGTCTCCGCCACCGCCAAAACCATAGGGCATAAGTTCAGCTGTCTCCCGATCCCCATTAGCGATGTCCCACGCCACAGATGAACCGGCAACAAGGTAAATCGGCGCCTGTGGATCTGCGGCATACGTTGCGAAGCCCGGATACTGGGAGCGAAATTTGACGCCAATGGTGGTGATGTTCGTGAGGTAGTACACGTTGATCGGGTTAAGGGCGATCATGCCAGCCAGGCCAAACCGCTCGAGCACTTCTGTTGCCCGAGGGCGGTTAACCAAAAGCTCGCCATCCACCTTTGGTTTAGGAGCGAGATGCCCGGTAGGTGCAGTCTCAGCACGCGCTTGAGCCGACACGGTCGTCGCCGTTGCGGCGGCAGCAAAACTGCCAAGGGCCGTGCGTCTGTTGATTCGCGAACTCGTCATGGCGTACCTCTTATGATTGATGCTGTTACGTGGCAGGAGTAGACCCAGAACGAATACCAACAAAAACACCACGGTGGTTCATCCTGGTCTCCTTGCTCGTACCGTTGCCCAAAATATTTCCAAAGGTATCGTACTGCTCGAAAGCTAGGTCAAACCCCGCAACATTAATGGCGTGAAGATTGCCTTCTTTGGTTAGCCAGAAACTGCGCTGGTTACCCCAGGACGCCCATTTGTGCTTCTCCCGTTCTTCGATGTCACGGACCCTAGGCTCGTCATACCAGCGGCCTGGCAGACCCTCGTGTCAGTCATCTTAGACAGCTTAAAGACCGATTTCGGACGCCAGCCCTCTGGCGCATAATGTGTGTTGATAATCACGGCATCACGGGCCTGCTCACCCATGAGACGAATAAACCCCAAGGGGCGGTCTAGATGATAGAGCAGCCCACAGCAGAACATCACATCATAGGGACCGTACTTGGCAAGATTCCAAACATCATCTTGGGCGAAGTTGAGATTGGAAATTTCAGCTCGGCGCTTAACCTCAAGGCAGTTCTCGTAACTCGACGTGCGGACTTCTATACCAAATGAGTCCAACCCCATCCTGGCAAACTCAAGCGCATAACCGCCTTCAAGGCAGCCCAGATCAACAATACGTTTACCCTCATGGTTCCCGCCGTAGAGCATGCTGAGGACCCGTTTTGCCCCTTCGCAATGCGGGACGTCAGCCAAGAGAAACGGATGCTCGGGGATACTCAGAGAGCCGTCGGCAAAGCGAATATTATGGGCGGCAAACGATGACATAAACGACTCTCATTCAATGATTGTTATAAGGCGATCTTATAGATCAGGGCATTCTTTGGGAAATCGTGCGAACACGGCCCTATAGCCTTGCACAGCCAAGGGATTGGACTGAGGATAGAGCATCACAATAGGGACAAAGAACGCATGGAACGCAGAATGGCGCTTAAGGGCATGGGAGCGACCGCTGCAGCGGCTGCGGCTGGAGCAATGACAAACCCCGCTCACGCTCTGGACAAGATAGATGTCGTCCCTGTGGGCAACGAACTGGACGCTCTACGGCAGCCCCTGCTCAACAAAGCCCAAGCCCAAGCGGTTATGGAAGAGCATGACCTGGCCGGCATGCTGGCTCTCAATCCAGTCAACATCTACTACCTCACCAACACCACCCCCATCGGCACAAAGATGCGCTGGGAGTACCCCGCTTTCGCGACGCTTCCGCGGGACCTGGATCAGCCAACGTTCCTCATCACAAATGCGCTGGAACTTTGGGACATCGCCAACGGAGATCGCTACAGCCCCGACGTCATCCCTTACTCTGGCCCGCTCAACACGCCTGATTACATTGGGATGAACGGCAAGCCGCTGACAGAAGAACCGACGGCAGCCACACGCGGACTTGCAGTCCGTGACGGCGTTACTCTCAATGCACGCGAACAAGGCTGGGCAGATAGTCAAAACGTGCAGCCATCGGCAACACCAGAATGGGCGCTGGCGCGCGCTATGAAAGAGTCTGGGATTGTCAAAGGGCGAGTGGCCGTGGACGACATGCGCATCGCCCATCTGCTGCAACGGATCGGCGTTGCGGATAACATTGAATTCGTCGATGGCGACAATCTGTTCCGGCGCATTCGCTACATCAAGTCGGAGCCGGAAATTGCCCTAATGCGTCTCGCAGGCGCTAAGAATGCAGAGGCGGCTTTGGCCACAGCCCGTTCCATCGAGAAAGGCATGAGCTTTCACGATATTGAACGGCGCTTCCTGACCGAATGCGCCCTCCGTGGCAATGCCATGTCGTTCATTATTGCCGGTGTCACACTCGGCTTCTTGCCGGATGCAGAAGTGGTTCCGGGCAAACCATTCTTGATTGATGCTGTTTCGAATTTTCATCAGTACCACGGCGATTTTGCTCGCTCGATTGTGCTTGGCGAACCCAGCAAAGAAGTCGTGAAACGAGCAAACGAGCAACAAGCCGCTCGAGAAGCGACGTTCAGCATTCTGAAACCCGGCACAAAGTATTCAGACATTCATGCCGCGGGGTATGACGCCTTCAAAAAAGCCGGTGGCAATCCCGATACACTGATCGTCAATCCGCACTCGCTGGGTCTACAGCACACGGACCAACCCTACGACGACTCTAACCCTTGGCGTGGCGGCGAGGACATCGTGTTGAAAGCAGGCATGGTGATTACGGTCGACTTGCCCTATATCGAAATCGGCTTTGGCGCAGGACACAATGAAGACCTGGTCCTCATCACTGAGGATGGCTACGAAGCCATGAATTCAGAAGAAGAACCTCTCATAATCGTGTGAAATACTGATCTTTACAGACCGGCTTTTACACAGGGTTTTTCATCTCACCACGCCGGTGCTCCGGGTGCAGACTCCGACCCAGAATGTTTTCGCTACGACCAATAACGCAGTGCGCGCCAGCGGACAACGACCAGACGTCGAGTCTAATCTGCCACCGCGGGCTTGTCTGGAAGATTAAACAACCGAATTGCATTATCGCGGAGAATTTTCTTCTTGGGAATATCTCGGAATTCGTGACCATCTACTTCTTGGATAGCGCGCCGCGGGTCAACCACCGGAAAATCAGTCCCGAACAAGAATTTATCTTGGCCATAGGTATTGGCGTAATGGACAACTGACTGCGGCCAATACTTAGGCGCGTAGGCGTCACCAGCCATGTAGACGTTTTCATGTTTCCAACACATGGCAATCATTTCTTCCGCCCACGGCGTACCCATATGAATCCCGATGATCTTCAACTCGGGAAAATCAATCGCGACCTGATCAAGGGTAATAGGACGTCCGACCGATGGAAGGCGCCGGTCTTTTGAGTAAATGAGATTTTGGCCAACCTGCAACATGATTGGAATATTCAGCTCACAACATTTGGCATAGGTCGGGTAAATCTGAGCAGCATCTGGCGCCATCGCAAACCAATGGGGGTACCAGTGCGCACCAACAAATCCATAATCGTTCACAGCCGTTTCAAGTTCGCTCAGCTGAGTCATGCCTTTGGTTGGATCGATGCCAGCGAGACCAGAGAACCGATCCGGGTACTTCTGCACAACTTCGGCCACACGCTCGTAGGTGATTTCCGTTGATCCCTTAACGTTGAGATCACCGCAACGGACGGCGATGAGAAACGACCGGTCGATCCCAGCCTCATCCATGAGTTTGATGTAATCCTCGATCTCGACGCCCTGACGGATAGAGCCGTCCTGACGCACTTTCTCTTGGAATGAAGAATCCGATGAAATACGGCCCTCTTCGAATTCTCGCGGCGTGCGAATATTAACGACGATATCAATCGCGCCGATACAGTCTGACATGGTGAAATCCCTAGGTATTGAGCTGTTATCCGTGCTTAAGGGGCTCAGACCAGACGGTCAAGTACGTGAACCTCTTGCCTCGCCAGAGACCCAAACAAAAAGCGCGGTTTTCGTGACTCTGTCCACCACAGGCGTAGACTAACAATACATTTAAAGGGGACGCCGTGATGAAATTGATCAGCCGTACTTTAACTGCACTGGCTCTGTTTGTGGCCGCACCGGCCCTATTGTTAGCTTTACCCGCTGCGGGCCAGGGCATCACACAGAACGTCATTACCTTGCTCACGGATGACGGGGCCCAAATCCCCGCCATCTTGATGCATCCCGCTAAAGGCATGAACACGCATAACCCTGGCGTTGTCCTTCACCACGGAGGACCTGGCGGACATCCGGCACGCGGCTGTTGCGCGCCGCGTTGGGCAGCGTGACGGTTCTACGCACGGGCACGGCTTCCAATGGCCAACCCTGCAGAGAATTCTGCCAAGCCGTCACTATCGGTGGGCAAAGCGAGACCGACTATGGTACAGCATGTCGCCAACCCGATGGCGCGTGGCAAATCGTGAATTCAACGCGCCATGAAGATCGGGGGCAACCATTCGGTGACTCAAACGTTATTATTATATGACACAAAGATTCACCGCACTTTTGGTGACGCTTGTGCTGGTCTTAGGCGCCGTCATCGCGTTGTACACCGTCGGCCCTTCCGTCGATTTCAGCGGCCCCTCGCCGCTAAACCCGTTCTTTCCATCGCACTAACCCCAGAACGGGACAGCACACGTCATTACCCTTGATCTAAACCAACGGGCCTGATAGCCCGCAGTATGTCTGTAGTTCTCGCATCCGTATTCGGCACGGCTTTTCTTGCTGCGACCATTCTCCCATTCTCTTCAGAGGTCGTGGTTGCGGCAGCCATGGCCGACGAGCTCATCAATTTGATCGCCCTTTGGACCGCCGCGACCGCAGGGAATACGCTCGGTGCCATCGTCAACTACTGGCTTGGCCGCGGCACAAATCACTATCGCGGCAGATCATGGTTCCCGGCATCTCAGCCGCAAATGGACAAAGCAGAAACCTGGTTTAATCGCTACGGCGTTTGGTCACTACTGATGGCGTGGCTACCAATCGGTGGTGATGCCCTGACCGTTATCGCTGGTCTGTTACGTGTGCGACTTGATGTTTTTGTGATTTTAGTTGGCTTCGGCAAAGGCGCGCGATACGCAGTCGTAATTGCCGGAGTGGACGCGCTTTTATTTTAACGCCATCAGTTGGCGCTTAAAATGAATCCCGCTACGGGTCACATCATCAAAGCCCGTTTTCTCAAACCCAAACTTTTCAAACAGAGGAATGGCCATGTCACTGGCTTCCACATGAAAGGATTCAATACCCTGCGCCCGCGCATCCTCCAGAACATGGATTAACATCGCCCGACCTATGCCTTTACCGACAAAATCAGGTCGGATGTAAAGCGACGTGATGTGACCATCGGACGCATAACCGCAAAACCCGAGCGGACCAGAGTCATCAACAGCGACAAAGGTCGTCGGGCCGAGAATGAAATCTTGGAAACTGGCTTCCGTTGCCCTACTCGCCCACGCATGAACCTGCTCTTCCGAGTAGTGCTCGTCCGCTTGCGTTTCAATGGACGTTTGAAACAGGTCGACGAGAGCGACCATGTCGGTTTCTTCTGCGTGCCTAATTTCCATACACGTAGAGTCTCATCACCGCTGAGTAAATTCAAACATTTCTTCGTTCGGACCCCGAACCATCATCATGCGATACGGGTCGCCGTCACCCTTGATATCGACTGGCGGTTGAACAATGTCGTAGCCCATGCCGGAAAGGCGTTCATGCAGAGCCTCGAGGTCATCGGTATCGTGAGTCAGCAACGAGAACCCAAGCTTACCGGGCTTCATGCGATCAACCAGACGCTTGCCGGTCTGATCAAAGAAATGGACGCAGAGGATTTTTCCGCTGGCCTCTCCTTCGTCTGCCCATAGCAAGAAGTGAACGCGCGTACCATGGGGCACGCCAGTGAGGTCATCCACCTTATCGCGGTACTCATCACCGGTCTCATCATCGGCGACTGCGACCAAACCGAGGCCGTCTTTATAGAACCTGCGGGTCCCCTCTAAGTCACCCGCCACGACAGAGATGGTTGGAATTTCTGAGAACGGTCCGTCCGGCGAACCTGGGCGCATGGATGTTTCGGCATGGACATGGCCAACCATGATGAGAACGGGCACACCATCGGGGCCAGAGAACAAACACTCTTCACTGACCGTATTGCCGATTTGATGTTTGACCGGTGGAGACCTGAACTTGTAACCGGCATGTTCGATCTGCTCTACGTACGGTGCGATCGGGTCTGCAACATAAAAATCTATTGCCTTTGGGCCGACGTCGGTTCCGGAGTCGGCATTTTCCTCGCCGAAGTCGAGTCGGACCTTTTCCGAGGCATGGGGTTGATATTGGACCAATCGCAACCAGCCGAGGGGATAGCCTTTACATGAGAGTTCGATAAAACGACCCGATATCCCTGCGGGCAAGCCCCAAGCGGCCAGCAATGAGCCCGACAAATGGCCCTCGCGTTCAACCTTGAGCTCCATAATGTTGCGAAAGAGAGTTAATGCCCGATCCAGGTCCGTAACCCCAACCGTCGCCATACGCATTGCCCCTGCGTAACCGCTTTTCGCCATTGATGCGTTCCCTTTGTGGCCGTGCTCTGAGTGAGCGTATTATGGAGATTATAATGATGGCCATTATGATGACCCTGACGCCAGACTCAACTGGTGTCCGACGCGCACATAAACATGTGACACGGAGGCGCGAATGAAAGACCTTAGAGCGAAGGCGAACGCACAGCGCGCCCACATTTATTATAGGATTGGTTGGTAACTATGTTTAACACCTTGCGCCTTGCGGCGGTTTTTTCGACTCTCATCGCTTTTGGTAACAGTGCAGCGGCAGAGTCCCCGGACACCATTCTCGCGGATATCGACCGGCTGTTACCCGGGACGTACACCAACGATGTACAACTGGCATCTGCCGATGGCAGAGCGGAAGCCTTCGCGCTCACCACAATCATCAAGCCAATGTCGAACGCGGCCCTTGGCGAAACGCTGTATTATTTGGAAGAATACAAAGACGACGATCCATCGGCCGTCACTCGAATTCGTATTTATTCGTTTATGACTGAAGAGTCTGGCGTGAGGCTGCGCTTACTCAACCCCACGGATGTGGAAGCCCTTCATGGCGCCCACGCCGATTTATCACGGGCTGAACAGCTAACACCGGAAGACATTCAGTTGGATCGTGATGGCTGCATGCTCGACATCACCCGCCACGACGACACTCTTGTCGCGCGGATGGAGTCACGCGCCTGCGACGTCTTAGAAACTTGGGTGGATTACGAATTGATCATCGATCAATCGGGAACATGGACGTGCTACGCTCGCCGCCTTCAATCGGACGATAGCCTCACCTGGCTACAGATGCCCGCCTTTCCTTGTATTCGCCAACAACGGATGGCGACCATTTCGCCGTAAGATGGAGTAACCCTCATGCGCCTCTTTCTCATTGCTGCTGCCGTTTGCTTGGCCACGATCGCTCCAGCCAGCGCTCAGTCACTCGACATCTTTAAGAAGACGACAACCGAAGTTGCACCTGGCGTGTACTCCTACGGCGCGTTCTCCGCGCGCAGCCTATTTGTATTGACCAACGATGGTGTGATCACAACCGACCCCGTCAGCGCCAAAAATGCGGCGGACATGCGGGCCGCCATCGCAGAGGTTACTGATTTACCAGTGAAGTATGTCATCTACAGTCATCAGCACTGGGATCACGTGCTCGGCGGTCAAATCTTCAAAGATGAGGGTGCGACATTCATCAGCCATGACAAATGCATCCCGCACTTCACACGCCACCCGAACGATGAACTGGTCATGCCTGACAGAACGGTTACCGGTGACCACGCCCTCACGCTTGGCGACAAGACCCTCAAGCTCATGTACTTCGGCCATAACCACGGCGATTGCATGTTGGTCATGCAAGTAGAGGGTACTGATGTTCTCTACATCAACGACTTGGTCACGCCCTATTCTGTCGGCCTCGGGTTTATGCCTGATTACGACCCGGGCGAATGGGTTCGCACCCTGCACGAGTTAGAAGCTAGGAACGATTGGACACAATTCATCGGTGGCCATGGTATTCCCGTCGCTCCCAAGGATGCGATGGTGCAACGACGGCGTTACATGGAAGCTCTAATGGCTGCAGTGCTGAACGGCATAGAGAACGGAAAACGCCTTGAAGAGCTCTACGACACCATTGAGCTAGCAGACGAGTTTCAAGAAATGCGCGGTTACGACACCCATATTCGACGGGGTGCCGAACGCATTTATCACTTCTATACGATGGGTTGGTAACAGGTTTCACATGGCGGGCTGATGATCATGACTATCAAATCAATCATTGTCGGAATGACTTTTGTTTTCTTCGCTGCATCGAGTCTTGCGGCGGAAAAAGGGCCGAGCATTGAAGAGCTCATGAAACCTGCACCCAACCCGGCATGGAATGGGTTCGCGTTGGCCGGTCATAGCACAACGAAATTAGCAGACGGCCTCTATGCGTTTCGCAATACCGGCACGCGCAGCATCTTTATGGTGACAGATGACGGCGTGATCGCCACCGACCCCATTAATGCCGAGACTGCAAAAATCTTCCGCGCGGAAATCGCGAAGGTAACCGATCAACCAGTCAAATACGTTGTCTATAGCCATGAGCATTGGGATCATGTGCAAGGCGGACAGATCTTCAAAGATGAAGGGGCGCAGTTTATCGCCCATGAAAACTGCGTTGCGCATTTCTATGATTTGCCCAATCCAAACATTGTGATGCCGGACATCACATTTTCCGACGACTACACTCTGGAACTGGGGGGCCGGACCCTCGATCTGCTTTACTTCGGCCCCAACCACGGCGACTGCATGGTTGTGATGCGTCCCGACCCGGGTGATTTTCTATTTGTTGTAGACTTAGTCACGCCCGGCGGCGCACCTCTCGGTTTTATGCCGGACTATGCCCCCCATCACTATCTGCGCACCCTGAAAGAAATTGAGGCGCTGGATTACAAAGCCATCATCGGTGGCCACGGCGCAATGCTATCGCATCCATCAGCGGTCACTGAACGACGCCAATACTTGGAGGCGTTAATGGCTGCAACACAGCAGGCCATGGCATCGGGGGGAAATCCATTTGAGTTGCATAAAGAAATCCGCGTGTCCGAATTCGCACACTTACGCGGATACGAATCCCGCATCGAGGATAATGCGCGGCGAATGCTGGCGTTCTATGGAATCGGCTGGTAGCGCCGCTTAGCCCTACAACTTCGTCGGGTTAGGCGCGTCACCGTAGACATCCTTCGGATCGAAGGTTTTATCTTCCTCTTTGAACTCAAGCAGCTTTGACGCATCGGCAACCGGAATTCCAGTCGGGATCGCGCGATAAAAGCACGAACGGTAGCCCACGTGACAGCTGGCGCCAGAGCCAGCAACGCTGACCCGGAGCCAAACGGCGTCCTGATCATCATCAATGCGCATCTCGACGATTTCTTGAGTCAGACCAGACGTGGCGCCTTTGTGCCAAAGGGCCTGACGGCTGCGGCTCCAATAATGGGCCTCGCCGCTTTCGATGGTCTTGGTCAGGGCATCTTCATTCATATAGCCATGCATCAACAGTTCGCCCGATTCGGCATCTGTCGTGACGACGGCAATAAGGCCGTTGGCATCAAATTTTGGTGCCAATTCGGCGCCTTCTTCGACCTGTTCGATGGTCTGGCGGGTGGCAAAGGGCGATGTATCCTGGGTCATGCGACCGTCTCCGTGTCTGTCTGGCGTTCATTTAGGCTGATATGAGCTGATTCTCAAGGGGTGGATTGGAATATCAGCGTGAGCGAGGACTGGAGCCTGAGACAGAATTCGGCTAAACCCCGGGCATGATGACCCTAAAACTGCACAACACCATGACGAAGGCCAAGGTGCCTTTCGAACCTGCCGACCCGAAGCGGGTGACGATGTATGTCTGCGGCCCCACGGTCTACAGCCGACCACATATTGGTAACGCACGCCCGGCCCTGGTCTTTGACGTTGTATTCCGCCTGTTGCGACACCTCTTCGGCGAAGAGCACGTGGTCTACGCGCGCAACATCACAGACATCGACGATAAGATAAATGCAGCCTCGCAAGAGAGCGGTCGGCCGATTAGCGACATCACGAAAGAGATGGCCGACATCTACCGGGGTGATATGGCGGCCTTGGGTGTTTTGCCACCGACCCACGAGCCACACGCGACGGCGCATATTTTAGAAATTATCACGATGATCGAAACACTGATCAGCGGCGGCAACGCCTACGAGGCTGAAGGGCATGTCCTCTTTAACGTGCCTGTATTTGACGAGTACGGACAGCTCTCAAACCGGAACCGCGACGACATGATCGCCGGCGCACGCGTTGATGTTGCCCCCTACAAAAAAGACCCCGCCGATTTCGTGTTGTGGAAGCCATCAAGCGACGACCTCCCTGGTTGGGATAGTCCCTGGGGTCGTGGCCGCCCAGGCTGGCATATTGAATGCTCGGCGATGATCGAAAAGCACCTCGGGCAAACCATCGACATCCATGGCGGTGGGCATGATTTGATCTTCCCGCATCATGAAAACGAACTCGCACAAAGCCGCTGCAGCCATGACGGTGCGGACTTGGCTCGCGTATGGATGCACAATGGCTTCCTGACGATGGACAAAGACAAGATGTCCAAGTCCATCGGCAACATTGTGACGGTGCATGAACTGTCCCAAGAGCACGCTGGTGAAACGATCCGATTTGCGATGCTGTCTGCTCATTACCGTCAGCCGCTTGATTGGTCCGACGACCTTCTGGCGCAAGCGAAAAACACGCTGGATCGCTTGTATCGCACGCTGGACAATCTTTCAGACGTGGACATCCCAGCGGATGCAAAACCGTCGGACGCGTTCATTGCCGCTCTGTCGGATGACGTAAACACGCCGAAAGCCATGGCAGAGATGTCGGCGCTCTGCAAAGCGGCTAATACGGCAACATCTGACGACGAACGTGCTCATCTAAAAGGTCAATTAACAACGTCTGGTGCTGTGCTTGGCTTGCTACAAGACGACCCACAGTCCTGGTTAAAGAGCGGCGGCGATGACGACGCAGAGATAGACGCTCTGGTCGCAGCCCGCGTCGCCGCGCGAGGCAGCAAAGACTTTGCGGAATCAGACCGCATTCGGGATGAACTCTCGGCGCGAGGGATCACATTGGAAGATGGCGCGGGCGGCACAAAGTGGCGGCGAGGCTGTTAGAGATGGTCACCGTCGCAGAAACCCGGGCCGAACTCGCCCGACTGATTGCCTTCCCAACGGTTTCCCGTGATTCGAACCTCAAGCTCATCGCCTATATTCAAGAACGCCTCAATGAATACGGCATCGAGTCTCGCCTCGTTCACAACGAGGAGGGCACGAAAGCCAACTTGCTCGCAACCATCGGGCCTATGGTCGAAGGCGGCGTAGTTTTATCCGGTCACACAGACGTTGTGCCCATCGACGACCAAGACTGGCATACAGATCCGTTCTCGCTCAGTGAAAAAGACGGCAAGTTGTTTGGCCGTGGCACCTGCGACATGAAGTGCTTCATCGCGACAAGCCTAGCTGCATTGCCAGATATGATTGCCGCTGATTTACCTGTCCCGATTCACTTTGCGTTTTCCTATGACGAAGAAGTTGGCTGCGCTGGCGTACCGTCACTCATTAAATTGATCCGCGAAGAACTCCCACTGCCGAAAGCCGTGATTGTCGGCGAACCGACAGACATGAAAGTGGTGACCGCCCACAAAGGGGTGACCGCCGTTAACGCAGTTATTACGGGGAAAGAAGCGCATTCATCTCAAACTCAACTGGGGTACAGCGCCATCATGGCCGCCGGGCACCTGATACAGTTTGTTGGCAGCATGACGGCAGAGAATGCACTTGGATCAAACAAAGACTCGAACTTCGAACCAGATCACACGACGATGACAGTGAACGTGATTCGTGGCGGAACCGCATTGAACATTTTGGCCGGGCATTGCGACATGACCTGGGATATTCGATCTTTGCCCGGTGACGATGCGCAGCACTACATTGATCGCTTCACCGCATTTTGTAACGACACAGTTTTGCCTGAAATGCGCAAGACCGCACCGAATAGCGACATCACTATTAACGTTCGCGCGGGCACGCCAGCCCTTCAGTTTGAGACCGACTCGGAAGCGGAACGCCTGTGCCGACAGCTCACCGGCGACAATGCCGTTCGTGCCGCTAGCTATGCGGCAGAAGCTGGGCAGTTCCAAGAAGCGGGCCTCTCAACCGTGATTTGTGGGCCTGGATCCATTGCTCAGGCTCATCAACCCAATGAATTCATAACCTTAGAGCAGGTTGAGCTCGGTACCCGCTTCATGGGCGACCTCATAGAAAAGCTGGCGCGCTAAGTCCACTCTGGGTTTAGACTTCCCTTACGTTTTGGGGCGTCGACCAGGAGAGCGACCATGCGACTGATAGCTACCCTTCTTTCAGCAGTGATAACACTCAGTGCATATGGTGCCTGGGCCGAAGAAGACGGCGCAACAACGACCACCATCCCGACAGGCGATTGGCGCATTGTTATCGACACCCCACTTGGCGAAATGCCAATCAACATGGAACTAACTCACGACAATGATGCGTGGACCGCGACCTTCATCAACGGTCCGGAACGCATGGACGCCGAAACAACCGAGGTGCTTGGTACCTCGCTGATTATTGAGTTTCCATCCTATGGCCATCGCATTGCAGCGGCCATTGTTGAAGACGGCAGCATGCAAGGCGTTATGCAATTCAATAAACGGGACGGTACATCGGTTGAGCCCTTTACCGCTCAACATGGTCAAAGCCATCGCTTCTTTGCAGATACGGTCGCTCCAGCAGAGAATTTAGATGGCCGCTGGTCCCTCACCCGAATGAATAAGAACTATTCGCCCGAGCCTAGCTTTGGATTACTCGAGTTAAACGATGAAGGGTCCGTTGTTGTTGGCGCATCTATCGTGACAACCGGAGACTCGCGCTTTCTCACCGGTGTCTTACGCGGCAATGATCTTTACCTCTCGACCTTTTATGGCGGGGCCGGCGCGATATGGCGCGGCACACTCAACGAAGATGGCACGTTATCTGGCCAAAATTACTCCATCACGGGCGGCTTCACGGCAGACTGGTCTGCCGAAAGGAACGCGACCGCAGCCCTGGATGACGCAACCAAACTGACCTACATCAAAGATGGCTATGACGGGGTCGAGTTTTCGTTCCCTGATCTCAACGGCAAAATGGTGTCCATGTCGGACGCGCAGTTTGACAACAAGGTGGTGGTGATCACCATCGGCGGCAGCTGGTGCCCTACATGCCATGACGAAACGGCGTTCTTCTCACCCTACTTCAATGAAAACAAACACCGTGGCCTGGAAGCCATCGGTCTGATGTATGAATACTCATCGGACTTCGACAAAGCGGCAACGGCCTGCAAGCGGTATGAGCGGCGATACGATGTCCAATACCCCATGCTCATTGCTGGCCAGATGGACAAAGAGGCCGCCGCAAAAACCCTACCCATGATCAATGCGGTTCTGGTTTATCCAACGATGATCGTGCTCGATAAAACGGGATCCGTTCGGTGGATTCATACTGGATTCCCTGGCCCAGCAACCGGAGAACACCATGAAGAATTCAAGAGCGATTTCTACAAGCTAATGGACGAGCTTCTCGCAGAAGATGTTTAACGCTTACATATGAAAACAAACGGCGCGGACCGGAAAACCAGTCCGCGCCGTTGCGCGTTTTATGTCTGACGAGAATGCTAAGCGGGCTTAGTGCCAAGCACGTTGTAGCGGCTGCGCCATCCTGGTGGACCTTCATCGACAACATCGAAGCCTGTTTTGCGCATTTCGCCATTAAAATCGACGGACGAATACTCAGGCCGCCATACTTCTTCATTCCAACGGTGGTCCCGCCAAGAACTAAAGCGGCTGTAGGCGTTCTTGCCACGACCGCGGCCCGCACCGGTTTCAAAGTCGAGCGGGAAATACACGCCGCCTGGACGCAGAACACGGAACGCTTCGTCGATGATTTCCTTGGATTTCTGCGCCGGGACTTCGTGGTGCATTATGTAAGACGTCACGATATCGAAATACCCGTCATCGAACTTAGTGTCTTCAGCCAGGGCTTGGCGGAAGTTGGCACCGATTCCCAAATCGACACAGCGCATATGCGCATACCGGACCATAGGGCCACCAACGTCAACGCCCCATACTTCAGCATCTGGGAAACGCTCTTTAAGCGCGGCCGGAAGCTGACCAGACCCACATCCCATATCGAGGATACGTAAAACCTTGCCATCTTTTGGTGTTGGCATTTGAGAGGCTAAGTTGCGATGAATCTCGTCTTGATAGTTCTCCGCACGATAAAAGTTGTTTGTACCGTAGTGATAGCTATGCCCCGCAAAGGCATCGCCAACATAGCCACCGGGCTGAATATGAATTTCATGCTTCGTATAGTCAGGAATTTCCATGTCTGGGCTTAATTCCAGCTTACCAGGACCGATGTTGTCGGTGGCTTCCATCTCATCAAGATAGGCATCAGCGTTTTCGTGAAAATGCTTCTGCAGCGCCGACCACATTAATTGCTGGCCACTGGTGCGCAACCGCGCTGTCGTGCCGATATAAGTATCGTTCTCCACCAATGGGAAAATCTTTTCCAAAGGCAAATCCTCGCGGGGGTCGAGCCCACCAGCTTCTATCGCATCATTAAACCGACGACGAGCCGTCTTGCTTGACGCACTACCAGACCATATCCGTAAGCCAGTCAGGAAGTTGTCATAACTCTCGAGATCGAGCTTGGGCAAACGTTCTAATCTTTGATCAGTGCCACGCGGCTCAACGTCACCTTTGAACATTTTCATGGGTGCAGACGCTGCAGAGGCAGACTTTGATCCAAACAACGCGCCAACAAAAGAAACGACAGCGGCAGTTGCTCCAAAGAGTGTTCTACGGTCAATCATAAGAAGACCTCCTTACATTCTGAAATTCGGATTACTTTTTTTCGCGTGTGAACGCGGCAGAAACAGGAAGGTCCCCTTCGCGCAATAACGGCGAGTAGGTTAAATCGATAAAGCGATCTCGGTCCTTCTGCCATTCCGCATCTTGTTCAGCGGTCGGCATATAAGTTTCGACCATCTCAGCCGTCACACCTTTTTCGGCCAACAGGGCTTCAACGACCTTCATACGACGACGGTTAGACCAAACTTCTGCGCCGAGCGCGATCAAGCTTGTCATCATGTTGTCGAGAACTGGGTTTCCGAGAAATACGGCACGCTCAACATCCGATGCTATAAAATCCGACGCGTAGGTGGGACGATCTGTTTTGAGTTTACTTGTGGCCATGACGGTGGCTCCTCCCCAGGTTTGATGTGGCTATTCAGAATCGCCCGATCTTGAGGCAAATCCTAAATATGGCGCTTATCCTAAGCCTATGACCGGCCTCGACTAAAGGGACTTACCGCTCTAGAGGCCATATTTTCGCAAAGATGGTCGACGTTTAACCACGAATCCGCAAAGCAGGTTCACGAAATCAGCTTGCCGGGTTAGAGTTATCTCTTATTTCCAATGGCCTAAGGCACCCAAGGGGCAAGCGCAGGCTCTCATCGGAAGATTATCTAAAAGAGGATTCCGCCGGGTGACCAGCGATACCCAGCCCCAATTGTTCAATAAAGCCACCGTCGCATCCACGGCGGTGAGTTTTGCCGTGCCCCTATTCGCTGCCCTCTTACTTGGTTGGTATGGCGCTGGTCTTCCCGTGGCTGGCATTGGGTCTTCTGCGGCGATTGGATACTGGTTGGCAATTCTCATGACCACCTGGCTCGCCTTTGAAATTGGCGGGTGGGCTGCCGCCT
>Ga0055584_100001251_pt1 | contig 24926 bp, 18 predicted proteins | sample OSDHelmetaG_FD_58716 | JGI IMG/M metagenome (GOLD analysis project Ga0055584, IMG submission 58716) | Pelagic marine sediment microbial communities from the LTER site Helgoland, North Sea, for post-phytoplankton bloom and carbon turnover... | ecosystem: Environmental > Aquatic > Marine >...
CGCGGCCGACGACGACGACGCAGCCGACGACGACGACGCGGCCGACGACGACGACGCAGCTGACGACGACGATTCGGCCGACGACGACGACTCCGCTGACGACGACGACGCAACCGACGACGACGACTCGGCCGGCGACGACGACCCGGTGGCCCACCCCGGCGACGACTGGATCTACGCCGGCGGCAACGTGGCCTCGTGCTCGTGCCAGGAGTCCATGACGGGGCCCGGCACCAGTTCGATGCTCGCCCTGCTGCTCGGCCTGGCCGCCCTCGGCCGCCGCCGTCGGCGAGCCCCGGCCGCCGCAGTCGTGACCGCGCTGGTCGCCGTGGCCGTCGCCGCCCCCGCGGCCGCCGCCGCCCCCGACCCCTCCCTCAACGCCCAACGCTTCGCCCCGGCCCCCGACGCCGGCGGTTTCGGGACCGTCGAGTCCGGCCGGGTGCTGCCCGCGGGCCACATCACCGCGCGGCTGGTCCTCAACTACGGCCACCGCCCGGTCGTCGCGGCCAACCCCGACGGCAGCGTCGCCGGCTCCGTGCTCGACGGGGTGTTCGCGACGCACCTCCACTTCGGCATCGGCGTGCTCGACCAGCTCGAGGTGAACGTTGCGCTGCCCGCCTTGCAGCTCGCCCAGGTGGGCGACCGAATCGACGGCGTGCTGCCCGGCGCCCAGGCGTCCCCCGGCGACCTCGCCATCTCCGCCCGCGTGCGGCTTGTGCCCGAGGCCCGCGCCGGAGGCATCGGCGTGGTGCTCACCCCCTTCGTCACGTTGCCGACGGGCCGCCCCGCAGTGCTCCTGTCCCACGCGGTCGCCACCTTCGGGGGCCGGGCGGCGATCTCCGGCCGCTGGGCGGTGCCCCGCTTCGCGTTGAACATCGGCTACCGGGTCAAGCCCTTCGAGGGCGTACAGCGCGGCGCCGTCGCCGACGACGAGATCGAGTTCGGGGGCGCCCTCGGGCTCACCGTCCCCGGCACCGGACTGCGCTTTGGCGGCGAAGTCCACGGCGGGCTCGTCGTGGGTCCGGGCCGCAAGGACCTTGACGCCGACAGCCTGTCCCGCGATCTGCTCGTCAGCGCCGAGGCCCTGGGCACGGTCGGGCTCTCGCTGCCGGAGAACCTCGACGTCCAGCTCGGAGCGGGAGGCGGCCTGACGGGCGCCGCCGGCGTCCCGGTCTACCGCGTGTTCGCCGGGGTCTCCTGGTCGCCGGCGCTGCCGGGCTTCGGCCCCGGCCACGGCGACGAGGACGAAGACGGCGTCCGCGACGACCGGGACCTCTGCCCCGAGGAGAAGGAGGACCCCGACGACTTCGAGGACGACGACGGCTGCCCCGAGTCCGACACCGTCCTGCTCCGGGGCGACCGGATCCTGCTGCTGCAGCCCATCCGCTTCATCGGCTTCGACCGCGTCGACCCCGAGTCCCTGCCGATCCTCGACGACCTCGCCACGCTCCTCAACGAGCACCCGGAGCTCGCGTTCGTCCGCATCGAAGGCCACGGCAAGAGCGACGACGTGGAGCTGACGCGCCTGCGCGCGGTCGCCGTGATGCGCTCGCTCATCGGACTGAACGTGGGGATCGAGCGGCTCGAGGCCATCGGCGTGGGCAAGGTCTCCGCCGACGCCAACGGCGACTGGACCGACCGCATCGAGCTGGTCATCCGCGAGCTCGTGCTGCCCGACGCACCGACTCCGACGCCCCCTGGGCCGGTGGTGCGAACCGAACCCGTGGGCCCGGTGGACGCCGCCGACACCCGCCGGTAGCCGACGCCCGCCGGTAGCCGACGCGGACGCCGGTGGTAGGTTCGGAGGTGCCGTGGATCCCGCCCGCGAAGCGCCGCTGCTGTTCGGTCTGGTCGCCCTGTTCGGGGCGGCCGTGTACCTCGCCGCGGCCGAAGCCTCCCTGCTGCGGGTCTCGCGGGTGAAGGTGACGTTGGCCGCCGAGGCCGGCGACCCCGCGGCGCAGCGCCTGCTCCGGCTCGTGCAGGACCTGCCCCGAGTCATGAACACGGTGCTGTTGGCCGTGCTGCTGGTGCAGATCGCGACCGCGTCGGTCACGAGTCTGCTGGCCAGCCGGTGGTTCGGGAACACCGGCGTGACCGTGGCCACCTTCGGCCTGACGCTGTTCCTGTTCGTCTACGCCGAGGCCATCCCCAAGACGGTCGCCGTGCGCCGCCCGCTGGGCGTTGCGCGGGCCGTCGCCCGCCCCGTCCAGTGGCTGACGACGATCCTGCATCCGTTCGTGGCGGTGCTCGTGGCGTTCGCCGATCTGCAGGCCCCGGGGGAAGGCATCGCCAGCTCCGCGGTGTCCGAGGAGGAGCTGATCCGCATGGCCGAAGAGGCCGCAACAGACGGGCTCATCGGCGCCGAGGACGCCGATCTGGTGGGGCGGTCCTTCGAGTTCGGGGACACCCAGGTCGCCGACGTGCTCGTACCTCGCGTCGACGTGACCGCCGTGGGGGTCGACGAGCCCGCCGCCAGCGCGCTGGAAGCCGCGCTCATCGAAGGCCACCGGCGGCTGGCCGTGCACGCGGGCAGCCTGGACCGCATCGTCGGCGTGGTCCGGTTGCGGCAGCTGGCCGCCGCCCCCGACGGCGCGACCGCGGGTCAGCTGATGACGGCGCCGATCACCGTCGCCGCGGGCACCCGGATCGTGGTGCTGCTGCGGGAGATGCAGCGCACGGGACAGCACTTCGCGGTGGTCCAGGCCCAGGACGGCACGACCGCCGGCATCGCGACCATCGAGGACCTCGTCGAAGAGCTGGTCGGCCACCTCAGCGCGGACCTGCCCCGGCCCCCCGCCATCCGACCCCTGGGGCCCCGCCGCTGGGTCGTCGACGCCACCACCGACGCCCAGGAGGTCGCCCGGGCGCTGGACCTGGCGCTGCCCACGGGCCCGTACCGCAGCCTCGGCGGCCTCGTGGTGACGCGAGCCGGGCGCATGCCGACGTTGGACGAGGCGGTGACCCTGCCGGGGTGTCGGTTGCGGGTGGTGGCCCGGGGGCGGCGGCGCATCCACCGGATCGAGGTGCTGCGCACCGATTGATCAGCCGGACTCGTCGGGTTCGCCCTGCCTGAGTTTGGCCATGTCGGACAGCAGACGGCCCACGCTGATGCGGTCGACAGCCAGGAAGAACACGCCGAACGCCGTCAGCAGCACGAACTGCCCGGCGTGGACCATGACGCCGAACGCCGCCGCCGCGGCCTCGCCCACGCCCATCCAGGTCAGCGCCAGGAAGATCGAGAACTCGAACACACCCGCGAAGCCCGGCGGCGCCGGCAGGATCAAGAAGATGCAGATGCAGACCAGGATCGTCGCGCCGTCCCAGAAGCCCATGTTGGCGGCGAAGTCGAAGCCCTTCGCCATGCCGATCATCGACACGATGTTCAGCGTCCAGGTGAACGCGGTCCACCCGATGATCTTCGAAGCCCGACCGATCGTGCCCAGGGACTTCAGCGCGCCGACGAACGTCTCGACGAAGCGCGCGGCGAGCCCCGACAGACGCGGACCCAGGGGCGACGACAGCCGGCGCGTCAGCTCGACGCCGCGGTCTCCCAGGAGGATCATCACGGCCAACACCACGATCACCGGCAGCAGCGTGCCGAGGATCGTCAGGCGGCCCAAGGCGACGACGTCGACCTCCTCGCCGCCGGCGACCACGGTCGTGCTCGGCAGGTCCGCAAACGCAAGCACCGACAGGAAGATCACGCCCAGGGCGGCGACGTCCAGGACCCGTTCGACCACGACGGTCGCCAACCCCGAACCGAACGGGACTTCCTCCCGCTCGTACAGCAAGTAGGGCCGGACGAACTCGCCCAGGCGGAACGGCAGGATGTTGATGAGGAAGAAGCCGATCGAGCAGATCGACAGGTAGCTGCGGAAGCTCACGTGGGGCGCCACGCCCTGGACCAGCAGGCCCCAGCGGAACGACCGGATCACGTGCACCGTCGCGAACGCCGCGACGCCGAGGCCAAACGCGAACCAGTCCACGCGGGACAACTCGGCCGCGAACTCGTCCCACTCCACGCCGCGGAAGGTCGCCCACAGAGCGACGCCGCCGATGGCGAGCATCACCGCGATCTGAAGGAATCGCTTCAAGGTCGAGCTCCCCGGGCGCCCCCCGGACGCCGCGGCGCGCAGCATGCCCGATCGTCCGACGGGCAGCCCGCCGGGGTCAGATCTTGACGATGCGCGCCTTGGGTCCGCGGACGCCGGCGAGGGCGTTGCGGGTGTCGACGACGAGGCTCGAGTGCTCGGCCACGGCGGCCCAGTCGATGCCCGCGTGAGCGGCGGTCACCACCACGCAGTCGGCCCCCGCGACGAGGTCCTCGCTGAACGGCCGTCCCTCGAGGCTGCCCTCGTTGAGCCGCAGCGACTCCACGTGGGGATCGTGGAAGACGACGTCGGCGCCGCGCGCGAGCAGCATCTCGATGACGTCGATGGCCGGCGACTCGCGCACATCGGAGACGTTCGCCTTGTAGGCGACGCCCAGCACCACCACCCGGCTGCCGTTGACGGCCTTGCGTTCGGCGTTGAGCGCCTCGGCGATGATGTCGTTGACGTACGCCGGCATCGACGTGTTGATCTCCGACGCCAGCTCGATGAACCGGGCCGTGTAGTTCAGGCGCTTGAGCACCCACGACAAGTAGTGCGGGTCGACGGGGATGCAGTGCCCGCCGAGGCCCGGGCCCGGATAGAACTTCATGAAGCCGAACGGCTTGGTGGCCGCGGCGTCGATGACCTCCCAGGTGTCCAGGTCGAGCTTGCGGCACATCATGGCGACTTCGTTGACGAGGCCGATGTTCACGGCGCGGAAGGTGTTCTCCAGCAGCTTCGCCATTTCGGCGGCCTGCGTGGAGGACATCTGCACGATGTTCTCCAGGAACGTGCCGTACATGGCCGCCCCCATCTCGGTGCAGGCCTTCGTGATGCCGCCGATCAGCCGCGGCGTGTTGCGGCTGTCGAAGTGCGGGTTGCCGGGGTCCACGCGCTCCGGGGAGAAGCACAGGAAGTAGTCCCGGCCGACGACGAGGCCGGACTTGGCGAAGATCGGCAGCACCAGCTCCTCGGTCGTGCCGGGGTACGTGGTCGACTCGAGCACGATCAGCTGGCCCGGTCGCAGGCGCTTCGCGACGGCTTCGGCCGCGGTCACGATGTAGGAGATGTCCGGGTCGCGGGTCTTGCTCAGCGGCGTGGGCACGCAGATCGAGACGATGTCCCGTTCGCCGATGTCGTCGAACGAGGTGGTCGCCGCGAAGCGGCCGGCGGCGATCTGGCCCGCGAGCTCTTCGTTGGAGATGTCCCCGATGTAGGACTCGCCGGCGTTCAGCGCCGCGATCTTGCGCTCGTCGACGTCGTAGCCGGTGACGTGGAAGCCGGTCTCGCAGATCGCGATGGCCAGCGGCAGGCCGACGTAGCCCTGGCCGACCACGCCGATGCGGGCGGAGCGGTCGCGGATGGCCGCGAACAGGCGATCGAAGACGGGACCGGGCGTGCCGGGGCGAGACTCATAGCGGGCCATAGACAACTCCGGCCGGGCGGGTGCCGCGCGGCGGCGGCAAGTTAGGGCCGGGTTGTCGGGATGGCAAGCGTGCGTGCGGGGGTGTGTCCGCCGTCGATCAGCACGCGCTGATCCACCGCCCGGCACAGCGCCAGCGCCAACGCCCAGGCGTGCTCCAGGGCCGCCGGCTCGATGGCGTCCAGCGTGTCCCGGTGCGTGTGCAGGAGCCCGGGCCGCTGGCCATCCTGCAGGGTCGTCAGGGTCACCGCCCGCCACCCCGCTTCGGTCGCCGGCCCGGCGTCTGTGTCGCCCGCGAGATCGATCTGACGCGTGCCCGCGAAGCGCGGGTCGAGCTGCGCCAGCTCTTCGGCCATGGCCGGCAGCGTCGGCCGGTACGGCAAGGGCTCCCACCGGCCCTCGCCCACCACCACCGCGGTCTCGCCCACGCCGACGTCGTCCACGTTGATGACCCAGGTGTGGTCGGCGTCGAGCATGCGCCCGAACTGGCGAACAAACGCCTGCATCCCGCCGGCCCCCGGCTCCCGGTCGCCCGTCGCCACGACCCAGACCTCGACGGCGTCCAGGGGGTCTTCGGCCAACTCCTCGGCCAGGGCCAGCACCACGGCCAGCCCCGACCCGTTGTCCACGGCGCCGTCGCCGGGCGGCGACGTCCACCACTCCCACGAGAGGCCGGCCACGGCGAAGTGCACCACCGCCGCGGCCACGAGCAATCCCCAGCCGGCGCCGGGGCTGGACCACATCCGCCCGTCGATGAGGGCGAGGCCGAGGGCTTCGGCTCCGGCGGCCGCCAGGACCACGGTGCCGGGGTGGAGGCGACGCTTCGCGGCGGCGTCGCGCAGCGACTCGCGGCTGAGGCTCCAGGGCTTGTTCTTGGACTCGCTGAACCGGCTGGCGTGGGCCACGTCGGCGTGGGCGACCAGCAGGAGGCGGGCCTTCGCGTCCGGCCGCCGGAGCCGGGCGACGAGGTTGCCGGTGATGCGCTTCATCAGCACCCGGCGGAGGATCCGGGGGGCGCCGCGCAGCTCGCCCCAGAACGACACGCCCGCGATCACGCACAGGCCGATTCCCCAGGCCGGGCGGAGCAGGCCGATGGGCAGGGCAGCCAGCAGAACCCCGGCGTGCAGCATCAGGATCTTCGGCATGGCGGCGGCGCAGACCGCCCCTTCGACCCGCGCCTCGAAGCCCAGGTCCGCGAGCTTGCCGGCCAGCGCCTCCTGGCACATGCGCTCGGCTTCGGACCCCGACACGCGGCCGGGGAACGCCATCCACTGGCGGACGAGATCGATCAGGTGGTCGGCGCGGGCGGTCATCGCCGGCGAGTGTAGGGCAGCCGCAAGAACTGCCGGCGATCGGGCCGCGATGTCGAGCGCAGGGGAGGCAACTTGGCCTGCCAGACCGGGCGTTGTCGGGCCGACCCCAGCGAATCCGCACCGGGCGTCTATACTCGGGCGGATCCCGACTCAGGGACGCCGCAAATGCAGTCAGGAACACGCATGAATCTGGTCGTCGACGAGCTCGTCCCCGTCCATCAGCAGAACAGCGACTACGTCTTCCACGTGCCGACGTCATCGTTCTACGAGCTGGACGGTGAGAGCCGCGAGGTCTTGACCGCCCTGACCGACGCCGGCCCGTTGCCGGAAGAGGAGATCCTGGCCGCCCTGAGCGGCCAGGTGGGCGTCGACTCCGTCGAGATCGGCGAGATCGTCGGGGACCTCGTGAAGCTGCGGCTCCTCGTCCCCGCCGAGGCCCGCGGCGTGCCCCCGGCCGTCGAGGCCCCGCCCACCGGTGGCGTCCGCAACCTCGTCATCCACGTGGCCCACGCGTGCAACCTCGCGTGTGGCTACTGCTACGCCGAGCAGGGGCTGTACAAGGGCAAAGCCGAACTCATGTCCGAGGACCGGGTCCGCGAGTACGTGGACTGGCTCTGGGAGCAGCGCGACCCCGACGTGCCCGAGCTGGGCATCACGTTCTTCGGCGGCGAGCCCCTGCTGAACTGGCCCGTGGTCAAGGTCGGCGCGCTGCACGCCATCGAGCTGAGCAAGCAGACCGGCCAGCGCGTCCGCTTCGGCATGACCACCAACGGCACCCTCGTCACCGAGGAGATCGCCGAGTTCCTCGAAGAGATCGGCTGCCTCGTCACCGTGTCCCTGGACGCCGTGGGCAAGGTCAACGATCGGCTCCGCCCCTTCCACAGCGGACGCGGCAGCTACGACCGCATCCTGCAGCGCATCCAGCCCCTGCTGGACCGCAAGATCGCCGTCGCCCGCGTGACGGTCACGCGCGTCAACCTGGACGTCGTCCACACCGTCCGCACGCTGCTGGAGGCCGGGTTCCGCGAGGTCGGCTGCTCCCCCGTCGACGCCAAGAATGAGGCCTACGACCTCGACGGCGCCGCCTACGACAAGCTCCTCGAGGGCTTCTCGGTGCTCGTCCGCGAGTACATCGAGGAAGCCGCCGAAGGCCGCAAGCACGGGTTCAGCAACCTCAGCAACATCCTCAAGTCGATCCACAACGGGCACAACAAGGAGTACCCGTGTGGCGCTGGCCTGCAGATGGTCGCGGGGTCGCCCAACGGCAAGATGAGCCTGTGTCACCGGTTCGTGGGCGAAGAGGACTACGTCCTGGGCAGCCTGCAGGAGGGTGGCCTCAACCAGAACAAGCGGCTGCAGGTCCTGGGCGACCTGAACCTGCAGGAGCGCTCGGACTGCAGCAAGTGCTGGGCGCGCTACGTCTGCAGCGGCGGCTGCCACCACGTGAACTTCTTGTTCAACGGGGACCCGAGCAAGACCTACATGACCCACTGCGACTGGCTTCGAGCCTGGTACGCCATGGGTCTTTCGGCGTACGCGGAGATCCTCCAGCGCAACCCGAAATTCATCAGCACATTCATCGATCCGGGCTGGGTCTGCCGCAACTGATCGCGCCCGACGCACTTATCCGTAGAATGCATCGACGGTTCGCCCCGTCTCAGGAGCAGAGATGAGCAGGATCAAGGCAGTCAACGTCAAGGCCCAGAAGATCGCGGAGACCGAACTCCGCGACGTCCGGGGGTACGCATTCAGCGATTGCTGCGCGTCCTTCGCCCCGGGCTGGGAAGTCGGAACCCAGGACAACGCGGACCCGTGCCCCTGGAAGCACGATCTCACGCTGTGCTGGAACACGTGTTGGTGGATGGGCCAGGTGCCCGACGACTCCTCCTACGCGGACTGGCTCGACACCTGCGGCAACGTCAACAACGACTGGCGCAACCTGTGCACCATTCCTGACAACGGCTGAGGGCGATCATGTTCAAACACCTCGCGTCCGCTGCGCTCGCCGCGGCCCTGCTTCTTCCCGCCGCCGCTCTGGCCAAGGACTCCGGCCGTCAGGCGTGGGTCTCGTCCAACCACATCCAGGTCATCGACCTCGATGAGGGCAAGGTCGTTGGCAAGATCGGCTTGCAGGAGTTCATCCACGACATGGCGTTCGCACCCGACGGCAGCGTCGCGTACGTCGCGTCGTCCAAGGGCCTGCGGGTCGCCGACGCCGAGCAGTTGCAGTTCACGCAGCGGGTCGACTCGCGCAACACCCGGGGCCTCGTGGTCAGCGCCGATGGCAGCCGCCTGCTCGCCATCCACAAGGCGCCGTCCGACGCCGCCCTGGCCGCCCGCAAGGCCGGTCTCCCCCTCCCCGCCAGCACCGTGGCCGTCTACGACACCGGCTCCATGACCGTGGAGAGCAGCTTCCCGGTCAGCGGCAACGCCTTCGATCTCGCCTTGTCGGCCGACGGCCAGCAGGTCTACGTGCTCGTGCCCCACGACGGCAGCGTCTACGTCTACGACCTCGTCGGCACGGACGTGGAGACCATCCGGCTCGTCGAGCAGGGCCCGTCGGCGACGCAGCACTCGATGCTGTCGGAGCTGGCCATGTCCCCCGACGGCAAGCGCCTCATCGTCCCGGTCACCGACGCCAACCGTTCCTGGCTGGCGGAGATCGACACGACGAAGGCCGCCAACGCCAGCGACCGCGTCATCCAGCAGGACCTCGGTCACGCGCGGCGCATCCAGGGCGTGAACTGGGACGACGACGGCTCGGGCCTCTACGTCACCGCGGTCAACTCCATGGTCAAGTTCGGCAAGGAGCACAGCCTGCCCATCGCGTGGCAGGCGTTCCCGGTCAACTTCGTCGACGTGCAGGGCTTGCCCGCCAGCGACGAGATGGTGGTCGTGACCCCGACGTTCAGCTCCGCCAACAAGTCCGGTGGCGTCGCGCTGCTCAACGGCAAGGGCGAGATCGTGCGCAGCGTCGAGCTGCCCGACTGCTCCCCGTTCGTGGTGGTGGTCCGTCCCTAGCGCCCCCCCCCGCAATTCCGGCGCGGCGCGCCCTGGGCAACCGGGGCGCGCCGCGCCACTTGGGGCCCCCGGACCGGCGTTCTTGCCGGCGGGTGTGAGGCCCGACTCCGTCCGTCCGGACGACACCGCGGTCTCCGAACGCACGCCCATCCCGTGGAAGCGCGTCTTCGTCTGGCTCCTGCCCTACTGGGGCGCCGAGACGCTCCTGCTCGTCGGCATGATCGGCGGCATCGGGCTCTCGCTCGTCTACCCGTGGCTCATGAAGAGCATCGTCGACGACGTGCTGACGGCGCAGCAGTACGACCGGCTGCTGCCCCTGGCGGGCTTGATGCTCGCGGCGACGGCGGGCGGCGTGGTGCTCAGCGGCGCGGCGTCGTGGCTGTCGACCTGGGTGACCTCGCGGGTGCTGATCGACCTGCGCCTGGCCATGTTCCGGCACCTGCAGCGACTGGGGCCGGCGTTCTTCTCCCGGCGGCGACTGGGCGATGTGCTGTCGCGCATGGGCGGCGACCTGGGCGAACTGCAGTCCGTGGCCACGGGCACGTTGCTCAACGTGCTGGGCTCGGCGATCACGCTGGTGGCGGTGGTCTCCGCGCTGTCCGTGCTTCAGCCCAAGCTGCTGCTCATCGGCGCCGCGTTCCTGCCGTTCGCCATCGGCATGCTGCTGGGCATTCGCGCGTTCATCCGCCGGTTGTCCCTGCGCATCCGCGAGCGCAACGCCGACATCAGCCACCACATGCTGGAGTCGCTGCAGGCCATCCGCGCGGTGCGGGCCCACGGACTGTCCGAGCGCGAAGCGAGCACCTTTGGCGCCCACAACGAGGCCCTCGTGCGCGCGGTGCTGCAGATGCGGGTGCTCAACGCGGCCAGCGGCGGGCTGTTCCAGATCCTGGTGACGGCGAACCTGCTCGCGGTGCTGGTCTTTGGCGTGGACATCGTCCGCGACGGCGGCATGAGCGTCGGCGAGTTGCTGGCGTTCCTGCTGTTTCAGCAGCGGGTGTACGGACCGCTGCAGGGCCTGTCGGGCACGTACGTGTCGTTGCAGAAGGCGTCGGCCCCCATCGCCCGGGTGTTCGAGGTGCTCGACGCGCGGCCCCCACTGGCCTTGGAAGGAACGAACCCGGTCGACGGCTGGGGCGGCGGGGTCGCGTTCGAGGGACTGTCGTTTGCGTACTCCCCCGGCCGCCCGGTCCTGCACGATGTGTCGCTGGCCGTGGACGACGGGACCACCGTGGCCGTCGTGGGCCCCAGCGGGGTCGGCAAGAGCACCCTCATCGATCTGCTGTTCGGCTGGGTGCCGCCGCAGCGAGGCACCGTTCGGATCGGCGGGGCTCCCCTGAACGAGATCGACGTGGGCGCCGTGCTGCCCCAGGTAGCGCTCGTGGGGCAGCAGCCCGCCCTGTTCTCGGGCTCCCTGCGCGACAACTTGCGCTGGCTGGCGCCCGATCGGCCGGACGCTGCGCTGGACGAGGCGCTGGACGCCGTCAGCCTCAGCGACTGGGTGGCGTCCTTGCCCGAGGGGCTGGATACGCCGCTCGGTGACCGGGGGATCCGGCTGAGCGCGGGGCAGCGGCAGCGCATCGGCCTCGCCCGCGCCTTCCTCCGGGACCCCACCCTGCTCGTGCTCGACGAGGTCACCGCCGCCCTGGACTGGGCGACCGACGCCCGCGTGCTCGCGGCCCTGGACGCGCGCCGGCAGCGCGGGCGCACCACGCTCGTCATCACCCACCGCCTCAACCTCGCCGACCGAGCCGACCGGGTCTTCGTGCTCATCGACGGCCGGGTCGTGCAGCAGGGCGCACCCGCCGACCTCCGCGCCGCCGACGGCCCCTACCAGCAGCTCTGGGCGCTGCAACGGGGAGACAGTGACTGACCGGGCGAGCCGGCGGATGCTCGGGGTGCTCCTGTTGCTGCAGGGCGCCCTGTTTGTCGCGCTGCCCGTGTCGGGGAGCGACGAGGCCTGGGGCATCTTCGCGGCCCTGAACCCCGAGGTCGCCGCCGACGCGCTCGGACCCGCGTCTTGGTGGGACGCCTACGACGGCCTCGTGGCGGGCCCGCTGGCGTTTGCGGCCCTGGAGGTGCCCCTGCTGCTGGTGCTGGGGCCCAGCCCCTGGGTGCACGTGCTGGGCACGTTGGCCGTGGCCCTGGGCACGACCCTGGCCGGCTGGCTGTGGCTTCGACGCGAGGGCGGCCCCACCGCGGCCGCCGTGGGCGCCATGCTTCTCGCGTTCCCGCCGCCCAACACCTGGTACCACCAGCACCAGGGCGCCTACCACCTGGCGGCCCTGCTCGTGCTGCTGCTGGGGATGCTGTTGATGCGAGCCGAGCCCGGCGGCTGGCTCCGGGAGTTGCTCGGCTGGGTCTGCCTCTTCGGGTCGGTGGCCCTGGCGGCGGGGACCGTCGGGGTCGCGGCGCCCATCGGCGCCGTGTTGTGGGCCCTGCGGGCCCGGCGGGGGCGGCGGGCGGCGGCGGTGGCGCTCGGGCTGGCCGCCCTCGGCGCGTTGATCGGCTTCGCCCCGGTCCTCTACAAAGCGCTGATCCACGACCCGTTTGGCGGATTGGCCGCCGCGTCGGAGGTCGCCGGGCGCACGAAGCCGTTCTTCGTCGATGCCCCCGGGCTGTTCGAGATCCCCGGACGGCTCCTGCAGATGTTCGCCTCCGACCTGCCCTACGGGCTGCATTTCGGCCGCCACGGCATCCCAGGCCTGGACCCGTTGGCCGCCTTCGGCCTCGTCGCCGCGGCCCTGGGGTTGCTCGCCGTTCGCCCGCCGCGCGCCTGGTGGCCCCTGGCGGCCGCTCCGGTGGGCGCCGCGGCGGTCGGCCTCCTGACCGGCTGGTGGATCTTCCGCGCCGCCCCGGGCGATGCGCCCTTCCCCCGCGACGCCCGCCACATCCTGGCCTTCACGCTGGTCGCCAGCCTCTGCGCCGGCCTGCTGGCCGAGTCCAGCCGCGGCCTCGCTCGGCGCGCGGTGATGGCCCTGGCCGCGGTGGTGGCCCTGGGCTCCATCGCCACCCAGGTGAACGCCCGAGGGGACTCCCGCAGCCTCCCGTTCCGACTGGAGGGGCGGTTCCTTCAGGGGTTCTTCGCCGGCCCCGTCCTCCCCGACGCGGCCGCCGCCGAGGCCGTCTGTTCCCTCCAGCCTGCGCCGCGGCGGCGCGATTGCCTGCGCGGCGTGGCCTGGGCCTGGGGGCACCGGCACTCGCGGCGGATCTTCGATGGAGACCCGGCCGTGCCGGGCGACGTGGTCGCGTCGTGTTCCTCCCTGGACGAGCTGGGCCCGGCCGTGGGGCTGGCGCGAGGGGACCTTCTTGAGCAGTGCTGGTTTGGCCTCGGATTCGGGCTGGGCGACGCCGCCACCTGGCGTCCTGAGGTCGCCGTGCAGCTCTGCCGGGACCCACGGGTTCCCTTGCCGCAGAACGCGGTGCGGCTCTGCATCGAAGGCGCCGGCTTCAGCCACGCGCAAAACTTCTGGAACGCCAGCGGCGTGATGCGAGAGCGAACCGGCCGCCTCGCCGCCCGCGACCGCGCGGACTACGCAGGCGGGATCGGTGCAGCATTGGCTATCATCGGCCGCGAGACCCTCTGGATCGCGGCGCGCTGCGCGGACCAGACCCCTGCCGGGTTCGCCGACGCCTGCCTTGCGGGAGCGGAACGCTCGTCCCGCTACCTGCTCCCCCCGGAGACTAGATGACCGCTGCACCGACCCACGACAGCCCCCTGGTCTGCCTGGTCCAGCCGCATCAAGACATCAACATCCACCCCGTGCCGCGCAAGCAGACCGCGGTCCTGGGCCGGTATCTGAGTCTCGGCATCGCCGGCCTCGCCTCGTACCTCAAGGCCCACGGCTACCCCAACGTCGCCGTCATCGACTCCGCGTCGCCGGCCATGACCTACGACCAGTTCGAGCAGCGGATCAAGGAGCTGAGGCCGTCGGTCGTCGGGTTCACGGCCACCACCATGGACTGGCCCGAGGTCGTGGCCCTGGCGCGGATCTGCAAGCACCTCGACCCCGACATCGTCACGGTGGTCGGCGGCTTCCATCTGTCCTGCTACCCCCGCGAGAGCCTGAGCTTCCCGTGCATCGACCTGGGCGTCGTCGGCGACGGCGAAGAGACGATGCTGGAGATCGTGGAGCGCGTGGCGAGCGGCCGGCCCCTCTACGCCATCCCCGGCACCTGGTACCGCGACAACCAGCACGTGCCGACACAGGCCAAGCCCCGGACCCCGGTGGCCGACCTCGATGCCCTGCCCTGGGCCGCGCGGGAGCTCTTCCCCAACGACCTGTACCGGGCGATCACCATCGAGCGCCCCTTCGCGACGCTGACGACGGTCCGGGGCTGTCCGTACGCCTGCAAGTACTGCGGCCAGACCGGCGTCCGCGAGCAGTACCGGGCCCGCTCCGCGGAGTCCGTCTTCGAGGAGATCAAGTACCTGAAGTCCGTGGGCTTCAAGGAGCTGATCTTCTTCGACGAGACCTTCACGGTGAACCGCAAGCACGTCGTCGATCTGACGACCCGCATGATCGAGTCCGGGGTCATCCTGCCGTGGACCTGTCGGACGCGCGTCGACCTCGTCGATCGCGAGCTGCTGACGCTCATGCGCAAGGCCGGCTGCAAGCGCATCCAGATGGGCATCGAGAGCGGCAGCCCCGCGGTTCTGGAGCGCATGAACCGCAACTTGAACCTGCAGCAGGTCGAGCGCGGATTCCGCATCGCCCGCGAGCTGGGCTTCGAGACCCGCGGCTACTTCATGCTCGGCTACCTGGACGAGACGCCCGAAGAGACCGAGATGACGATCGACCTCGCCTGCCGGCTCAAGCTGGACTGGGCGAGCTTCAGCCGGACCCTGGGCCTGCCGAACACGCCGCTGTACGAGACGATGCTGCGGACGGGCGCGGTCAAGACCGACTTCTGGCGCGAGTACACGATGCTCCGCTTCGGCCACCAGGTCCCCTACTGCCAGAACGAGGACTGGCTGCGCGAGATGCAGCGCAAGGCCTACCGCCGCTTCTACTCGCGGCCGTCGGTGCTCATGGGCAAGTTCCGCGACTTCACGAGCCGGCACCGGCTCAAGGAGTACGCCCAGGGCGCCCACCTCTTCTTCGCCATCCAGACCGAGGCCAACAAGACGATCCCGTCGACGATGTGGTCCCGCCTGGCGAACCAGAAGGAGATCGAGCTGGCCGAGATCCCGGAGCGGCCGCTGTTGCCGAGCACCGGCGGAACCGAACACCTGGGCTGGTAGCCAGGCAGCTGCGAGAACCCGCGGACGGCGACTGCTAGGCTCCCGCGCCGATGCCTGTCCGCCTGCTGATCACTCTGTTCTTCCTGCTGTCCGGCGCGACGGCTCTCGTCTACCAGGTCATCTGGGTCCGCATGCTCGGGCTTGTGGTCGGGCACTCCGTGCTGGCCGTGAGCACCGTCGTGGCGACCTACATGGCGGGCCTCGGGATCGGTGCCCGCTTCGCCGGCGCCCGCGCCGAGCGGCTCGACCGCCCCCTGATGGCCTATGGCTGGATGGAGGTCGGGATCGGCGCCTTCGCGCTGCTGTCGCCGGTGCTGCTGGGCGCCACGGAGCCGCTGGTGGCGCTCCTCGGCGGCGACTCCAGCCAGGTGCTGGGCACGCTGGTGGCCGCGGCCCTCGCGCTGCTGCCCCCGACGATCGCCATGGGCGCGACCCTCCCCCTGCTGACTCGCTGGTACGCCCGCGAGGCCGGCAGCCTGGGCAAGGACATGGGCTGGCTGTACGCCGTCAACACGACGGGCGCGTTCGTCGGCGCCGGCCTCGCGGGCTTCGCGCTGCTGCCGATCCTGGGCCAGCCGGGCTCCCTGCTGGCGGCCGCGAGCATCAACATCGCCGTCGGCTTCGGGGCCGTGGCGCTGGGCCGGGTCGTGAAGCTGGCGCCCACCCGGCAGGAAGTCGTCGCGAAGGCGAAGCCGGAGACTCCCCTCTCGCCCCGCGCGACCCAGGCCGTGCTGATCGCGTTCTCCCTCTCGGGCGCCGCGGCCATGGTCAACCAGGTGGCGTGGGCCCGCTGCTTCGGGCTCTTCACCGGCTCCACCACCTACGCATTCTCCTTGATCGTGTGCGCGTTCATCGCAGGGCTCGCCCTGGGCGGCCACCTGCTCGCGCAGCGGGTCGACGCGATCGGAGACCGGGTCCGGCTGCTGGCGCTGCTCAACGCGGGCATTGCCCTGTTCTCGGCAATGATGGTGCCGATCCTCGGGGCCCTGCCGCTGTGGCTCATCGAACCCATCGCCGCGCGATCGGGGTCGTTCGCGTCGACCCAGCTGTTCGTCTTCGGCGTCCTGTTCCTGCTCGTGTTCTTCCCCACCCTGCTCATGGGCGGCACCTACCCGGTCGCCACCCGCGCGCTGTCCACGTCGCCACAAGAAGCCCCGGCCATGGTCGGCCGGGCGTACGCGTGGAACACCGCCGGCGCCATCGTCGGCTCGCTCGGTGGGGGCCTGGTGCTCATTCCGTTGCTGCAGCTGCAGGGCACGCTGTGGCTGGCCGTGGGGCTGAACCTCGTGGCCGCCGCCGTGCTCCTGGGGCGGACCAGCAAGCTGGCCTGGGCGCTGCCCGTCGTCGCCGCGGTGGGCATGTTCGGCTCCCCGCCGTGGGACCCGCGGATCATGAACCTGGCGCCGCACATGTACGCCCGCGACCTCGCCGGGGATCCCAAGACGCTGGCCAGCCTGCGCGACTCGGGCTCGATCCTGTTCCACGAAGAGGGCATCGGGGCGACGGTGACGGTGCTTCAGCGGGACAGCGGCGCGCGCGTGCTGCGCATCAACGGCAAGACCGACGCCAGCTCCCACGTGGACCGGTTGACGCAGGGCGTCGTGGGCGGGCTCCCGCTGATCCTCTCGGACGAACGGGACGACGTGCTGGTCATCGGGCTCGGGTCGGGCATGACGCTCGCCGCGGTGCTGGACCACCCCGTCAAGCAGGCCCGCGTGGTCGAGCTGCTGCCCGAGGTCATCCGCGGCGCCGAGCAGTTTGGTGACCTCATCGGCGACCCCCTGGCGGACCCCCGCACGGACATGAAGCTCGGCGACGGCCGCCACGAGCTGGCGTACTCGACCCGCACGTACGACGTCGTCAGCAGCCAGCCCACGAACATGTTCATCTCGGGCATCTCGACCCTGTTCACGCGGGGTGCGTTCGCGGAGATGCGCGACGCCCTGGACGACGGCGGCGTGGCGCTCGTCTGGGTGCAGGGCTACCTGCTGCGGGACGAGGACTTCCGCACGGTCCTGCGCACCTTCCAGGCCGTGTTCCCTGAGGCCCACCTGTGGAACGCCGGCGCCTACGACTTCGCGCTGACCGGCCACGTGGGGCCCCTGAAGCTCGACCCGGCGCAGGTGCAGGCCCGCATCGACGACCTCGTGCCCAAGCGCGTGGGGCAGTGGACCGGGCTGCGCACGGCGGCCGACCTGCAGCGCCACTACCTGCTGGGGCCCGACGGCCTGCGCGCCGTCGCCGGCGACGGGCCGATCCACGAAGACGCCGACCCGTTCCTGGAGTTCACGGCTCCGCGGGGGCTGTTCGGGGGCGACGGCCTGCTGGATCCCGGCGCCCTGCTGGCGAAGCGCGAGCCCCTGCCCATGGCCGGCTCGCCAGCGCTGCGGGAGAGCCTCGCCCAGCGCATGACCAGCACCCGGCTGCTGGACCAGGTCTCGCTGCTGGGCACCGCCGAGGAGCTGGAGACGGCCCTGGAGCAGGACCCCCTGCACCCCTTCGGGCGCCAGCGGCTCGCTCGGATGCTCCACACCCGGGGCCTGCAGCGCGCATCGGCCGGGGAGCTGGCACTCGCCGAGGCGGACATGAGGACCGTGCTGTCCTACGAGCCCCAGGCCCTGCCGTCGTGGCGGGCCCTGGCGCGAATCCAGGCGGTGGGCGGCGACGTCGAGGCGGCCATCGCGACGCTGGAGGAGGCGCGGCGCGGGCAGCCGAAGAACCCGTACGCGCACCTCGCCCTGGCCGAGCTGTTGGGTCAGGCCGGGCGCGCGGAGCAAGCGGCCGCGGCCCAGGCCGAAGCGCTGCGCCTGGACCCGGACCTGCCCGAGCTCCAGCGGTGACCGAACCGGTCCGGCCGGTCCTCGCCGCGCTCATCGACAGCGGCGTCGCGGCCGGGCACCCCCACCTCCAGGGCGCGAACATCACGGGCTTCGGGCTCGACGGCGACGACGCCCCCTTCGTCCGCACCGACGAGTTCTCCGACCGCACCGGCCACGGCACGGCCGCCGCCGCCGTCCTGCACTGGCGCGCCCCGGGGCATCCCCTGCTGGCCATCCGCGTGCTCGACGAGGAGCTGCGCTGCACCGCCGCGCTCCTGGCCCACGCCATCCGCCAGGCCGCCGACGCGGGCGCGGGGGTCATCAACCTGAGCCTTGGCAGCGGCCGGGACGAGGCCCGCGACGAGCTGGCCGACGCCGTCGACTACGCCGGCGCGCGGGGCGCGATCTGCGTGGCCGCCGCCCACCCCCGGGGCCGGACCCTGTGGCCCGCCGACCTGCCCACGGTGATCTCCGCGAAGTCGGATCGGGGCTGCCCCGCCGACGCCCTCTACTCACTGCCCGACCAGCGGCGGTTCGTGGCTCACGGCTTCCCCCGCCCCATCGAGGGGCGCCGGCCCACCGACAACCTGTCCGGCACGTCGTTCGCGGCCGCCCACGTGGCCGCCGCGGTGCTGCGGTTGGGGCCGGGTCTGACGCTTGCCCAGGCCGTTGAGCGCCTCCGCGCGGCCGCGGCGGGCCCATGGGGTTGAGCGGCCGCGGGGCGAGCCTCCTGGGCGCCCTGGCGCTGCTCCCGGCGGTGGCGTCGGCCAACCCCGCCGACCTGTTCGGGCTCGGCGGAGCGTCCATGGCCCGCAGCGGCGCCGGCCTCGCGCTCGATGGCGACGCTCACGCGGCCTGGCGAAACCCCGCCGCCCTGGGCCTGGCCCCCTTCGGTGAGGTCACCGTCGGCGGGCACCTGGGCTCCATGCAGTTCCCTTGCTTCGTGGGCGCCGAAGTCGATGGCGCCTGCACCCCCGGCATCCTCTGGGACGCCAACCGCGACGGCGTGCTGGATCCGGCCAACCCCCAGGACCGCTGGCACCCCGACGAGTCGGACTACCTCAACCCCGCCGGCGTCCGGCTGGGCGTGCTCATCCCCGCGCTGCAGCGTCTGCGCTTCGCGCTGTCGGTGAGCCTCCCCGGCAACCGGCTGGTGTTGATTCGCCAGGAAGACCCCTACCTCCCGCACTACGTGCGCTGGCGCAACCGGCCCCATCGGCTTTCGCTGGCCGCCGGGGCCTCGGCGGAGCTGGTGCCCGGGCTGCACATCGGCGCCGCCGTCAGCGTCCTGGCGACCGCGAAGCTGGACCTGGGCTTCCAGGTCACCGCACGAGCCAGCGACGACGACCTGTCCGACGACGGCACCGACGGAAGCCTGCAGGTGGACTTCGTCGTGAATCCGTCGGAGATCTCCGTCGACGTCCGCCCCGCCCTGGCGCCCATCGCCGCGGTGACCTGGGACCTGGGGGGGATCGCGCCGCCCCTGGCCGGGCTTCGCCTCGCCGCGGTGTACCGCCACCCCGTGAAGATCAACATCGACCCGACCCGGCTGCACTTCGACTTGTTTGGCGTGGCCGACGACGTGGGCGAGCTGGGCGACGTGCTCATCCCGGTGCAGGCCGAGGTCGCGTTCTCCATCCTCGACTTCTCCACGCCCCGGCAAGTGGCCCTGGGCGTCGCCTGGAGCCGTCCCCGCTTCCAGGTGACCGCGGAGACGACCTGGAGCCAGTGGTCCGACGTCTTGCCCAACGTCGCGCGCATCGACGAGGACAACACGGACGCAGCCATCGGGCTCGTGGACCTGCAGGCCCACATCGTCAACGCCCGGGACCTGAGTTCGGTGGCCTTCCGCGACGCCTGGGCGCTGCGGCTGGGCGGTGAGTTGCGGCCGCCGCCCTTGCCGCTGCGGGGCGCCCTGCGCGCGTTGCGGGAGCTGGGCGTGACGGTGCGCGCGGGCTACGCGTACGAGCCGTCCTTCGTGCCGGACCAGACCGGGCTCACCAACTTCCTCGACAACCCCACCCACGTCATCAGCGGCGGATTGGGGCTGCGCACCTGGGATCCGACGGGGCTGTTCAGCGGGCCCCTCAGCGTGGACCTGTTCGCCCAGGCGCAGGTTCTGCAGCCGCGGCAACACGAGAAGGAGTCGACCGCGCCGGCGCCCGGAGCCCCCACCGACGGCGTTGTGCGCACCGGCGGGCTCGTCTGGGTCGCCGGCGGGGACGTCACCCTTCGCTTCTGATCGCACCCCGGTGGTTGACCGCATGGCCTCCAAGTCTGTAGGCAGCGCCCAACTACGGAGGCCCCATGGCCAAGCGCGACGAGCCGAATCTGTCCGACGCCGAGGAGGCCTGGGCCTCCGGCGACGCCGAGACTGCCCTCTCCATCCTCGACGGCCTCTTCGCCGACGACGGCAGCGCCCCCATCGAGGTCCTGTACCTCACGGGTGAGTGCCTGCTGGATCTGCAGGAGCCGGCCGAAGCGGCCGCGATGCTCGACCTCGCGCTGTTGCAGGACAAGGACAACGCCGTCCTGCTGCACGCCCGGGCCGTCGCCGCCTTCGAGCTGGCCGATCTCGACGCCGCGAAGGTGGGGTTCACCCGCGCCGTCGAGTCCGAGCCCGAGCTCGGCGAAGCCCACTTCTACCTGGGCCTCCTGGCCGAGCGCGCCGGCGACCGCACGGCGGCGGCGCAGCTGTTCGCCCAGGGCGTGGCCCTGGATCCCGAGGACCTTCAGGTCCCCAGCGACTGGGACGAAGCCCAGATCCGCACCGCCCTGACCGAGGCCCTCGACGAGGTGCCCGATCCGTTCGGCGCCTGGCTGCGCGCGGCCCCGCTGCAGATCGTGGACCTGCCGGCCGACGATGAGCTGCAGGGCGAGGCGGGCCCCGTCTCGCCGCTCGTGCACTGCCTCGTTGTCGGCGAGCGCCACGCCGCCACCGGCGACGACGTCGCGGAGTGGCTCGCGCCGACCCCCGACGCCGTCCGCTTCTTCCGGCTCAACCTGGGCAAGTCGGCCTCCACCGAGGACGAGCTGCAGCAGGAGCTGCTCGAGGCGCTGCTGTGGGAGTCGATGGAGTTCCTGGGCCTGGACGACGCCAAGCTCGCGGCCCTGGGCGTGATCACCGACTGACCGCCGGCTCAGCGCGCCTCGCCGAACCGCTCCCAGAGCTTCGCCGTCAGCTCCAGCACGATCTTCTCGTCGGACACCGCCTGGTCGGTCGTCAGGTCGAGGGACTCGCGGTAGTGGGCGCCGACCTCCGCGAACAGCGCCAACCGAACCTGCTCGTCGAGCTTGTCCCGGCGCAGGCAGAGGTCCAGCAGGAACTCGCGCTCGGCGGTCGGGATCTTCCGCAACAGGGCTGGCGGCAGGTCCAGAGGACGAGCGCCCTGACGGCGGTCGCGCGCCGCCGTGATGCCGGCGATGCGTTGGGGCGGCGGCACCTTGCGCTCCCGGATGACCAGCGTGCCGGCGACGAGATCGCCCAGTCGGCGGTGCTCGGGCTGCAGCACCGTCGCGGCCCCGGCGACGCCGCCGAGGATGGGGAGCATGTCCGCCGGCCGCAGCAGGTTTCGCAGCACCACCTGCCCGAAGCTCAGCCGCAGGCCGCGCTCCCCCACGACGCGCAGCCCCAGGGCCCGCTTGCCGATGGTCCGGCCCTCGCCGAAGTGCTCCAGCGCGATCCAGTACCCCTCAAACACGACGAGCCCGACGACGATGTACACCGCCGTGGCGTACTTGCCGACGAGGGCCTCGGCGATGCCGAGGATGGCGCCGAAGATGCTGAGCAGCCCCAGCACGACGAAGAAGTCGATGAGCCAGGCCAGCAGCCGGGTGCCCGGCCCCGCCAGGGTGAAGTGGAACTGGACGTTCTCGGGGGTGGTGACGGGGTAGTCCAGCATCGGGTTCAAGGCTAGCAGGGGTGGGCCAGGGGCGGCCCGCGCAGGCATGCTGCGGTTCATGGACTTCTCCCGGTTCCTCACGGAGCACCGCGACAGCTGGCGGCAGCTCGAAGGCCTGCTCGACGACGTCGACTCGCACGGGATCGAGAAGCTCGCCGCCGATGAGGTGCGCGACCTCGTCCGCCTCTACCGCAAGGCGTCGGCGGACCTGCTGCTCGCCCGGGACGTCTCGGGCCGCGCGGACATCACCGACTACCTCGAAGCCCTCGTCGCGCGGGCCTACACCGCCATCTACGCGGCGCGGCGGCTGAACCTCGGCGCGGTCTGGGCGTGGTTTCGGGCGGGCTGGCCCCAGGCCCTGCGCCGCGAGAAGCGCTTCGTGCAGGCGTCGTGGATGCTGTTCGTGGCCGGTCTCCTCGCCGCGTTTGCCGCCACCGCCATCGACGCCGACGCGTTCTGGGCGCTGGTGCCCACGGACATCGCGGGGTTCTACGGAGAGCAGCACGGCGACCTGCGCCAGGATCGCTTCGGGGACATGGTCGGCCAGGACGCGGCCCGGTTCAGCTCCGAGCTGATGGCCAACAACATCCGCGTCACGATCAACGCGTTTGCGCTGGGGCTGACCGCCGGCGTCGGCACGGTGGCGATGATCTTCTACAACGGGGTCCTGCTGGGGGCCCTCGCCGCCAACTTCGCGGCCTGGGGCGACAGCCTCACGTTCTGGGCCTTGATCCTCCCCCACGGAGTGGTCGAGATGTTCGCCATGAACCTGGGGGGCGGCGGAGGGCTCATCCTCGCCGACGCGCTGATCCGACCCGGGCGTCGACGGCGGCTCGATTCGTTGCGCGAGCGCGGCCAGCAAGCCCTGCAGTTGGTCGGCATGGCGGTTCCCCTGCTGGTGTTCGCCGGCGTCGTCGAGGCCTACGTCACCCCCTTGGACGTCGTACCCAACGCCGCCAAGCTGGTCTTCGCCGCCGTGACGGGGCTGGCGCTCTACGGGTACGTGCGGGCGCCCTGGCTGTCCGCCGACGAGGCCCCGGCCACCGATTGACGCGGGGGCGGGGCGGAATCGGGCATCCTGCGCCCATGACCTGGTTGGTGACGGGCGCGGCGGGATTCATCGGCAGCGCCGTCGTGCGGCGGCTGCGCGCCGATCGCCCCGACGACGCCGTCGTGTCCTTCGACGCCCTGACCTACGCCGGCCGCCGGGAGAACCTCGCCCGCTTCGACGACGACCCCGCCCACACCTTCGTGCACGGCGACGTGCGCGACGAAGCGGCGGTGGGTCGGGTCTTCGCCGAACACGACGTCACCCGGGTCCTGCACCTGGCCGCAGAGACCCACGTGGACCGCTCCCTGGTGGACCCGCGCCCCTTCGTGGAGACCAACGTGCTCGGCACCGCGACGCTGTTGTCGGCGGCCGCCAGCCGGTGGGGGCGCCGCGACGACGTCGCCTTTGTGCAGGTCTCCACCGACGAGGTGTTCGGGCAGCTCGGGGCGACGGACCCGCCGTTCGTCGCCACCTCCCCCCTGCGGCCCCGCTCCCCCTACGCGGCCAGCAAAGCCGGCGGCGACCACCTCGCCCTGGCCATGTTTCGCAGCCACGACCTCCCCGTCGTCGTCAGCCGCTGCGGCAACAACTACGGGCCGCGGCAGTTCCCCGAGAAGCTCGTCCCCGTGGTGGTGGGCCGGGCGCTGCGGGGGGAGCCGGTCCCGATCTACGGCCGCGGCGAGCAGGTCCGCGACTGGATCCACGTCGACGACCACGCGACGGCGCTCATCGCGCTGGCCGAGCACGGCCAGCCGGGACGCAGCTACGTGATCTCCGGCGGCGGTGAGCGGCGGAACATCGACCTCGTGCACAGCCTGCTCGACGCCGTCGACGCCGAGTTGGGGCAGCCCGCGGGAACGTCGCGGGAGCTGGTCACCTTCGTCGCCGACCGGCCGGGCCACGACTTCCGGTACGCCATCGACGACGCCGAGACCCGCCGCCAGATCGGGTGGGCGCCGCGCCACGACCTGGACTCGGGCCTGCGCGACACGGTCCGCTGGTACTGCAACCACGCCGACTGGTACGACCGCGCGCGCGCCGACGGGGCCGCGTTCGAGCGGAGCTGGTACGGGCCCCGGGGGGTCGCATGACCTGGAAGGGGATCCTGCTGGCGGGAGGCGGCGGCAGTCGGCTGCACCCCCTGACCCGCGTGGCCAGCAAGCAGCTGCAGCCCATCTACAACAAGCCGATGATCTACTACCCCCTGACGACGCTGATGCTCGTGGGGGTGCGGGAGATCCTGATCATCACGACGCCGACGGAGCGCCCGCGCTTCGAGGCCCTGCTGGGCGACGGGGCCAGTTGGGGGCTGTCCCTGACCTACTCCACCCAGGCCCAGCCCAACGGCATCGCCGAGGCCCTCCTCGTCGGCGAGGACTTCATCGGCGACGACTCCGTGCTGCTGATGCTCGGCGACAACGTCCTGTACGGCCCCTACGACCCCCTGCGCCACGCTCTGGCCAGCCACGACGGCGGCGCCACGATCTTCGGCTACCAGGTGCGGGACCCCCGGGCCTACGGGGTCGTCGAGCTGGACGGGCAAGGCCGGCCCGTCAGCATCGAAGAGAAGCCCGCGGAGCCCCGATCGTCCTGGGCCGTGCCCGGCTTCTACCTGTACGGACCCAGCGTCGCCGAGCGAGCCCGGCGACTGCAGCCGTCGGCTCGCGGCGAGCTGGAGATCACCGATCTGCACCGCGGCTACCTCCACGACGGACGCTTGACCGTGGTCCCCCTGGGCCGGGGGATGGCGTGGTTCGACACCGGCACCGCCGAGGCGCTGCTGGACGCCGCCAACTTCGTGCGCGCCCTCGAGGAGCGCCAGGGCCTGAGCATCGGCTGCCCCGAGGAGGCCGCGTACCGGGCCGGCTTGATCGACCTGGAGGGGCTGGAGGCGTCGTTCGCCGACCTGCCCGCCTGCGGCTACCGGGAGTACCTGGAGCGGCTCGTGGCGGAGCTTCGCCGCTAGGAGCCTGTAGCTCGCAGGCGAGCGCCCAGCCTGCCCGGCGATCGACCTCCGGACTGATCCGTGATCTGCTGGCCGCATGGCCCGCAAGCAGTACA
>Ga0055584_100001252_pt1 | contig 24920 bp, 25 predicted proteins | sample OSDHelmetaG_FD_58716 | JGI IMG/M metagenome (GOLD analysis project Ga0055584, IMG submission 58716) | Pelagic marine sediment microbial communities from the LTER site Helgoland, North Sea, for post-phytoplankton bloom and carbon turnover... | ecosystem: Environmental > Aquatic > Marine >...
GTAAGTCTTGTTGCTTTTGTCAGTATGCAGTTAAGACAGGATAAGAAAGGAGCAGTAATTTAAATGTTTAAGCGCTTAAAAGATGTTCACAATATTTCAGATTTTCGCAGTTTAGCTAAGCAACGTTTACCAGGGCCAATTTTCCATTATATAGATGGAGCTGCTGATGATGAGGTGACTTATCGTCGAAATACTGCAGCTTATGATGATGTGGATCTTGTGCCTAATGTGTTGGCAGGGGTCGAGGATATTGATTTATCGACTACTGTGATGGGGCAGAAACTGGCTATGCCATTGTTTTTATCGCCTACAGCTTTGCAGCGTTTATTCCATCATGATGGTGAAATGGCAGTAGCCAGAGCAGCGGAAAAATTTAACACTATGTTTGGGGTTTCTTCTTTAGGCACTGTAAGTGTTGAGAAAATTGGGCAAGAGATTAAAACACCTAAGATGTTTCAACTTTATTATCATAAAGACAAGGGCCTCACCAACAGCATGATCGAGCGCAGTAAAGCAGCCAATTTTGATGCCCTAGCATTAACGGTTGATACAATTGTTGGTGGCAATCGTGAAAGAGATTTACATACTGGCTTTACAACACCGCCCAAATTAAGCTTAAAAAGCTTGATCAGTTTTGCTACTCACCCAGCCTGGGCATTCAATTATTTCACCCATGAAGCTTATGAATTATCGCAGTTAAAGGATTATGTGAAGGAAGGCACAAATATCTCAATAAAAATTGGTGATTACTTTACCAAAATGATTGATCAATCCATGACCTGGAAAGATGCTGAAGAGGTCAACAAAAATTGGGGCAGGGCATTTGTTCTTAAAGGCATTATGTCGGTTGAGGATGCCAAGCGTGCTGTCGATATAGGTGCCAGTGCCATTATGGTGTCCAATCATGGTGGCAGACAATTAGATGGCTCGCGATCACCCTTTGATCAATTAGCAGAAATATGTGATGCAGTAGGTGACAAAATTGACGTCATTTGTGATGGCGGAATAACTCGCGGCACGCATATTCTAAAAGCTTTATCAGTTGGCGCTAAAGCTTGTTCAGGTGGGCGTCTTTATCTTTATGCGCTCGCTGCAGCCGGGCAAGGCGGCGTTGAAAGAGCATTGACGATACTGCATGAAGAATTGGTCAGAGACATGAAATTAATGGGCTGTAAATCAATTAAAGATTTACACAGAGGGAATCTGCGCTTTCGATGAAGAAAAACTAATGCTGTCACCCAAGGCTACGTTTAATAGATTTAGGTGGCAGCAAAAATCAGTTATTACATGCTTGGTTTTCTAACGACAAATAAGAATCTATCAGTATTTCTGCCAAGCATCGGATCGAAAATCATACGACTATGATCGTCAACATTATTGCGTAGCATGTCTGACTCTGTTTCGATAATTAGCGTGATTTTGTCAGGCTAAGTGAGGGTAATGGTGATGGCATGGCCGTTGATGCAGAAGGGCGCTTATATGTCAGTACCAGTTCTTCGGTCGATGTATTTGCGGCTAACGGCAGCTTCTTGGGGAATATTCCTGGGCCGCAAGGATTGCATGGCGTGGCATTTAGTGGAGAAGATAAAAAATCACTCTATGCAATTGTTCTTAATGGCGCTTTTGGCCCCAATGCCGCAAATCAAATCATCAGAATTCCCATGCTTGCACAAGGTTATTTAGGTAGAGCCAAGTAAATTTAAGTTAAGTAAAGTTATGTTAAGTTAAAAGGTATAGCTGAAGTAATTAAAAATGATTCTTTGCTTTTTAAATGCTTTACATTGATATAAAGGTAACTTTTTAAATGAGCCTGCTCATTCTATATGTGGCAATAGCCTTGGTGTTTTCCTTCCTTTGTTCTATAACAGAAGCCGTATTTCTGAGTGTTTCCAAAGCTCACCTAACCTTGATGGAGCAGCAGGATCGTTCTGGCGGGGCCATGATGCGAGAGCTGAAGGATGATATAAATAAGCCTCTGGCAGCCATTCTGACCTTGAATACGATTGCCCATACCATCGGGGCAGCTGGTGCTGGTGCGCAAGCGGCCATTGTGTTTGGCAGCGCCTGGGTGGGCCTAGCGTCAGCCATTCTTACGCTATTGATACTGGTTTTTTCAGAGATAATCCCTAAAACGCTTGGCGCTGTGTATTGGCGCCAATTAGCAGGGGTGACCGCTCACGTACTGGTCATGCTCGTTTGGATACTTTATCCCTTTGTCTGGTTTTCTGAAAAAATTACCAGAGGCATTTCTAGCAATGATGACCCCGAAGGTTTTTCACGTGAAGAGTTTGCCGCAATGGCAGAACTGGGGGAACAAGAAGGTCAATTGCAGGAACAGGAATCACGGATATTAAAGAATATATTTTTGTTAAATAAAACACCGGTTACCGCAGTTATGACGCCTAGGCCAGTGGTCTTCTCCCTGCCTGACTCCATGAAGGTCACTGAATTTTTCAGCGCTTATGATGATACTCGTTTTTCAAGAATTCCTATCTATGAGAATAACCGTGAGCATCTTGAAGGCTTTGTGCTTAAGAGCGACCTGTTGTTAGCTCAAACGCGAGGGAATTTTGACAATACGCTTAAACACTATCAGCGTGAACTTAAGGCGGTGGTAGATAGTAAGTCAGTTTATGACGCCTTTGAAATGTTTATAAAAAATCGCCTGCATATCATGTTAATCGTCGATGAATATGGAGGTATGCAAGGCATTATCACGCTTGAGGATATCCTAGAAACACTACTTGGCTTCGAAATCATGGATGAAAAAGATAAGCAAGAGGACATGCAAGAACATGCCAGGCGTTTATGGCGTCGGCGAGCTGATAAGATGGGTTTAGATATCCCAGGTCATGACAAAGATCAAAAATCAGACTCTTAATTCATAGCAATTAAGCTTTCTACACAGTCAGTGCCTTATACTCCAGTGCTGCAATAATATAATTTTAGGGCTGTTGTGAAACACTCTTACGATTATTAGTAATAAGAAAATTTCCGGTCAGGAAAAAAGTATGGATTCATTAACTCGTCGTACAATGTCACTAACAGTATTACTGTGCCTGTGTTTACCTTGTGCTTCGTTTGCACAAGAGCAATTGAGCGCTTTAGATGTTGAGCAGCCAGATGGCTGGGATGCAGATCTTGTTATGGCGCAGCCCGTAGATATAAATCCTGATCCGTATATTCTGGAATTTGAATTAGAAGCTAAGATAACAGATATTGAGATTGAAGAAGGCTTCACAACACCAGTCTGGACCTATGGTGAGAGCTTGCCCGGTCCCTTAATTAAAGCCAAAGTTGGCGACAAGGTCATTGTGCATTTTAAAAATTCATTGCCTGAGTCTACCAGTATTCATTGGCACGGATTAAGAGTGCCTAATGGTATGGACGGTGTACCAGGTGTCACTCAACCTCCTATTGAGCCAGGTTAAGAGTTTAGATATGAATTCACTGTTAATGATGCCGGCACGTATTGGTATCACCCGCATATTAATTCCACTAACCAGGTGGGTTGGGGTATGTATGGAGGGTTTGTGGTAGAAGACCCATCTGACCTGAAAGAGTTCGGCGATGATTTGGTGCTGTTGATCTCAGATATCAGCATTGATTTCGATGGCAGTTTTTTACCAGAAAACAATGGTGGAGGATTCAGTCGATTGTTTGGCCGTGAGGGTAGGGTATTGCTGGTTAACGGTAAAGTTCTGCCGAGATTGAAAGTTCGAAAAGGCAAGCAGCAAAGGTGGCGAGTAATCAATGCAGCACGATCGCGCTATGTCAGAATGAGTTTACGGGATCACTATTTAACCCGAATAGGCGGGGATAATGGTCTTGCCGCTTATTCCGAGGTGGTTCCACGAATCATCATTACGCCGGGTGAAAGGTCGGATTTTGTATTTACGCCTTCAAACGATCCTGGAGTAGAAAGAATCATGCGCTGGGGAGCTGTAAATCGTGGCTTTGGGACAACTGACTTTCGTCCCCCGGTTAATATGTTAGTCATTGAAACAGTCGATGAAGCGCCTGTAATTCCCGCTGAAATCCCCTCTCAACTTAGAAGCATTGAGTCTGTCGATATCACTAATGCGGTTGAGCAGAGCCTTGAAATGACCATTGAGCTGGGTGGCGAAGATGAGGTGAGTATGGGTTTTAACGGCATACCTTATTGGAGTATGTCTCCTCTGGAAGCAAGAGTCGGTGAGACTCATGTTTGGACCTTAATTAATAATTCTGATTTTAATCATCCCTTTCATTTGCATGGTTATTTCTTTCAGGTCTTGGATCAAAGTAGGGTGCCGGAATGGAAAGATACGGTGGATGTTCCCGTTGGTACAGAGCTGAAAATTGCAATCAAGTTTGAAGACCGCCCGGGCATGTGGATGTACCATTGCCATATTCTTGATCATGCTGAAGTTGGCATGATGGGGCAGTTGTTAGTGCGAGATGCTGAAGGGCCTTAAAAAAGCATCAGCAAGAACATTACAATAAACCTTAAAGGCTGTTGATTTGGCCTATGATGACTTCGCCACTCATACCATTCATTCCATTTACTTCAAGCTCTTCAGATCGAATTTTCGCACGAACAGCCCGACGAGCCTCTCTGTTGGGCAATAAATAAATAGCCTCTATTCTAGATGGTCTGGCAAACTGGTTCAAAACATGAACCTGATCGATATTAGCCCGGACCCTCGAATTTCTTGATGAAAACTGTACTTGTTCGGTGAATTTTAGAGCGGTTAAATTACGCTCCAAGATCACCAAGTATGACCTGGAAGGGGAAAAATTAACGATTAGAGAGCGGGAATCTATTACATTCCATCCGTTTATTTGCCGATACAAAAAACTATCTACCTCCTCAAGGTTAGCAAAGGTATATTTGTCCTCTTCACTAGTTGCTGTCTCTCCAGTGGCTGCAAATGCGGAAAAAATAGAAAAACTTAATAGACTGATTATCGTAAGGAGTGTTCTCTTCATCTTGGCTCCCGGGTAGCTCTCTAGAATTTATGTAATTTTCATACAGAGTATAGACATGCGTTAATGAATCCAAGCTTAACATGCAGTGCACAAAAAGGGAGTAAATAAGAGAGTAAATAAGAGACCGATACCGTTAAGGATAACTAAAGCGAGTTAAATTACTTCAAAGGCCTAAAATTGCTTAATTTTTTTGTTCTATTATGAGTGGAAGAGGTAAATATAATCCAAAAAAAACCCTCACAGCGAAGCTGCGAGGGTTTTTGTTTTTTCTAAAACAACTAATTCGTAAAAATTAGAAGTTCATTCTTGCGCGGACACCGTAGGTTCTAGGTGCGCCATAACCTATCCAACCTGCTCTCGCTGAAGCGATATAAACATCTTCAGTTAGGTTACGGATATAGAACTGAACATTCCAGTCATCTTTATCATAAGCCAACGTGAAATTGGTTATATTCCTCGGATCATTGCGAAAGTAATCCGTCTGAATGATGTTTGAGTAACTCTCATCAGTATAAGAAAAGGCCAAACGTGGAGTCAGAGTTCCGCCAGCATATGGGATCTCATAGTCTATACCGATATTATATGAGAGCTCAGGTGCTTGAACTTGCGGTTGACCCGCGAAGTTCTGGTAGAACGGATCGTAGTCGAAACAGTTACCATTTGGAATGGTAGCTCCTGTTGGATCAGCCGGATTCAAGACTCGAGCAGTTGATGGTGTATTTGGATTATTATCACCAAAGGTAGTAATTGAGCCAGTCCCACACTGAGGTAAGAAGTCAAATGCGCCACCTTGGTCATTTTCAGTCCAGCCTGGCAATGAGGCTGTATTCACGGTACGGGCACTTTCAACTTCTGAACTATTGTAAGCAGCAGAGAAATTAATACCTAGGTTGCCTAAAAAGATCTGACCAGAAACTTCAACACCCTCAATAGTAGCATCACCTATGTTGGTGTTAGTCGTACCAGCACCAGTCGGGTCACCAGTTAAGAACGCAGTACCCTGAAGATCACTATAGTCCATGTAGTAGAAGTTGATATCTCCGGTAAAGGCTCCATCAAACAAGCTACCTTTCCAACCAAACTCGAAGTCATTGATATCTTCAGGTTGTACGCCATTACCCTGGTGAGTCGCCGCTTTATAACCTTTAGCATAGAAAGCGTAAAAATAGTCAGTGTCAGTCGGAGACCAGTTTAAGCCAATCTTATAGGTAGGCACTTTATTATCAGGATTATTAGTTGAGGTATCAATATCAGACCTAGCAGAGACAACTATGTGACAGCCCCAAGCTGGACCTGTACCAGTAACTCCTGGAGTCCCAAAAGCCGTTTGAGGAGCTATAAGTTCTCCACCTGTTATTCCGAATCTTTGGCACTCTTCAAAACTAGCGGTTGGAGGAGTGTTTACACCTAACAGGCCACGACGAATAACAGTTGTATTACGCCCACTATCATCGAAGTTCATTCGAGCACCAATAGCTAATTCAAGCTCATCGGTAAGGTCATAGTCAAACTGTCCGAAAACAGCTTGGCTTTCTACTTCAGCTGGCGTCAAGACATGAATATAAGAAGTTGGCACTGCAAGATCTCCACAGGTGACATGCGTACCATCTGCCTGCCATCCGCACTGCTCATTAGGAGAAGCCGGGGCACCAGTCATAACAGGCGTATACCTTTCCTGACTGAATGCACCAACAATCCAGCGGCTCCTTCCACCTTCTGCAGACGTAAGCGTTATTTCATTTGTCACAGAACGGTTATCAGGTCCTAACTGGAATGTGTCAGGAATAATAGGTACTCGAGTACTATGGGTTCCATTACCTCCACCGCCTCCAGTCCCTTGTACAAAAAGTTTGTTATAGCCAGTATTAGTATTAACTGTCATGCCATTGGGCAATTCCCAGTCCAAGAACATTGACCACTGTTGATTTTCCTGTAAGTCCTTACCTTGAAAACCCTGATAGACCTGATAAGGGTTAGCAGGACCTGGAGTATACTCTCTCCATCGAGAATAAGTGACGACTGGAGTTGGTGCTCCAGTAACAGGGTCAACTACGAAACCTTCCGTAGGCTTATAATGAGGCACACGTACATCACCATTATGGTTTACAGCATTCTCCATCACTTTAAACGTAGCTGAGAAGGTGTCGGAGGGTTCCCACAGCAAGCTTAAACGCACTGAACGGTTGTCCGTTTGCCCTGGTCCCCATGCTTGTTGATTATTAGCCAGTAACTGGCCGCCAAGGTTTTGGTAGTAGCTTTCGCGTTGTTCAGTGAGAACAGCTATACGAGCTGCCCAGGTATCACTAATGGGTAAATTAATGGCAGCTTCCACACTATTATGTTGATAGTTACCGAAAGTTCCATCAACGTAGCCATGGACACCATCAAAGTCAGGATTGGCTGAATTAATTAGAATCGCGCCTCCAGCTGCAGATTGTCCAATGAAAGTACCCTGTGGTCCACGCAGAACCTCAATAGTACCAACGTCGAAGAAAGCACCGTTTAGCCCCATTGGCTCACCGTGTACTAAGCCATCGTTTACAATTTGTACACCCATTTGCACGTCTGGGGAGAAAACACTTGTTCCAACACCCCTGATATTTACATCACTACCATTACCGTTATCCTGAATCTGGATACCAGGCATGGCATTTTGGAGGTCCCGAACCTCTCTAATTCCGTTTTCCCGTAGCTGTTCACCACTGAAAACTTCCATGGAAATGGAAGTCGTTTGTTCAGTAGCGTCGCGGCGTTCAGCCGTTACCACTACTTCTTCAATTTGCCTTTGTGCAAAAGCACTGGTCGACCCGACTAAAGCCACAGCAACAGCCGCAGCTATAGATGCAGAGAGAGCCTTTCTCTTGAGTGGAAACTTCATAGTATTGCCCCTTTAAAGTTTTATTATTGTAATAATTTTTTTTAGGCTTAAACCTACAAACTTCTTAGCTTTTAGCCCATTAGAACTACTAGCAATGACTAAGTTACCTTGATCTAATCAGTTTTGCCAGAAAAAATGCACATTTTTTTCTTAATTCATTGATATAGACCTAATTAAGAAGCTTTAGAACTTCAATTGATCAAAGTTAAATTAATGTCTTTCGAGAAAATGATTCTGAATTTACTTTTTAAGGGCCGCCTGAAAATTAAAAAATAAAACAAAAAAAATAATAAAAACAATAAGTTAATTAATTTCAGTGCTTTCTGAATTTCCATGTGTAAGAAAATATTAAAGAAGGGACGCCATTACTGACTACGCTAATTAAAGCAAGTGGTAAGCTGGATATATAAAAGTGGCGAGATAAAATAAAGCTATAAAAAGCATAAAAAGATATAAAAAGATATAAAAAGACATAAGAAGATATAAAAAATGCTCAAAAAAAAGGGATCACATTGTGACCCCTTTCTTACTATCGACAAATATACTTGTGTAAAGCTTATTGATCACTCCATGAAACAAAACCAGCTGGAGGCTCAACACTCGGTGGTACATTGTTATCGCGAGTCGCGCTGTCCCAATGCTCCTGGACCAAGCCATTTTCTACACGATACATATCAAACCAGTTCCATTTATAGACTTCATTGTCTCTGGCAGGGTCTTCTGAATAGCGTGTAAAGATATACAGAGTGATATCGCCATGAGTGAGAGTCAATTCAGGTTCGTTTAGCCATTCGTCTTGAATCGGCTGTGGGTTAGCAAAACGACTGAAGAATTCAAGAAAGCCAGCGCGACCATTAGGGACATTAGGATTATGTTGAATATAATCTTCGGCCATAACTTCCATTGCGATATCAAGATTTTGATATTGAAGAATATCTTTCTGTTCTCTTTTAACGATATCCTCACCAATCTGTTCCATAGCCGTGTTAGACGGTGCAACTGGACGTGGTCCAATACCAGGAGCAACCGCCATTACTGGTGCGCCAGGAGGAGGTGTAGCACGGAATACGCTATCCCAATGTTCATCAACCCGACCATCTACCATGCGTAGTACGTCGAAAAAACTATAATCATAAGATTCGCCGGTAGTAGGGTCTTCGCCTTGTCTTTCCCAGACAAATACGACGTAGTCACCTTTGGCAAATTTGACGTCGGTAGCTGGAAACTCTTCAGGAATAGGGCCTGGTTGAGCAAAACGGCTAAAGAACTCTACAAAACCATCACGTCCGGTAGGCACATCAGGGTTATGCTGAATGTATCTTTCGGTCATGTATTCTTCAACTTGATCAAGACGTCCACCCATCAATACAGTACGCCACCATTCTTCAGCTCGCGCTAAGTTGGCTTGTTCTGCCGCGGTCATAACGCCATGTTCTTCAACTGCCATATCTGTTGCCATATCCATAGCCATATCAGCGGCTTCTTCCATGGCCATTTCTGAGCTTGCTTGTGCAGGCATGCTAGCCTCTTCCTGAGAGCATCCCACTACAGTTAGGGTAGCAAGAAAGAAGATCACACCTCGCAAGAGGGTCTTGTAATTTGTCATGAAAATTCTCCTTTACGGAATATTATTAGCGGGTTAAAAAAAAGAGGGACAAGTATACGCCAGTTGCGCAAGAGAACAAGGGCTTTATAGGGCTATAACAGGGGCAAAGCTGTCTAAGTTAGTGCTCTTTTGATCTACTTCATTGTTTTATTATGGGTTATCATTATCGGTTCTATTGTAAATTGCAGTCTCTCATTAAGTTAAATAAGAATCTTAATAAACTATAAAAACTAACTATATATACCTAAGGAAAAATAATGAAAACTAAAATAGCAGCAGCAGTTCTATCAGTTCTATCACTTTCGGCAACAGCTCAGGATTTCCAAGCGGGCGAACCATTAAGCGCAGTTAATGAAGCCGGCATCAAAATGCAGATGTCACAAAATGTAAAAGTTTTTGGCAGTTTCAATTTCACTGAAAGTTGCACCTTTGATCCTCATAAAAACCTGATTTTATCGATGAATGCTGGCAGTCGCGCTGAGGGTGCTGACCCAGACGGCTATGTTTCTCTGATTAATCCAGATGGTAGCGTGCATACATCAAAGTGGATTGGAGCCACCAGAGACGGTCTGGAATTAGCGAGCCCAATCGGCAGTGCTGTGCAAAATGGTGTGCTTTACACAGTTGATTCCGGCTACTTACGCTCCTTTGATATGGCCAGCGGAGAGCCTTTAAATTCCATTTTCGTTTCTGATGCTGGCTTTTTAAATGGCATTGGTGTTGCTGAAGATGGCACGGCTTATATTTCTGATTCTAATGAAGGTTTGATTTACAAAGTCATGCCAAATGGATCGAGTTCAGTAATTGTTGAAGGCGATGCTTTAGCGCGACCTAATGGCGTGGCGGTAGATAATGACGGCAATGTAGTCGTCGTCAATATTGGATCTAATGCTGTTTCTACTTTTGACCCTAATGGTAATCTTGTTCGCACAGAATATGCCGCTGAAGCGGGTAATGATGGCGTGGTCGTTACTGCAGACGGCACCAAATATGTCAGTTCTGTTCGCTTTGGTAGTGTTTCCAGAATTGAACCTGGTCAAGAAGCTGTCGTGATTGCGGTTGGAATCCCTAGTGCGGCGTCTATGTGCTACGACTCTGTGCAACATCAATTGGTTATTCCGATGAATCCTAATAATGCTCTAGCATTTATTAAGCTGTAAGAAATTTAGAAAAGTAATATGTAAAATGCAGGGTCGGAAGTTTTAGCTTTCTGACCCTGTTTTTTTCACCGCTCATTAAAATCTAAAAATAGTGAATTCTTCTTGAACTGCCTACGTCTACAAAAGCTCAATCAGCTACTATCAAAGAAAGTTTTACAGTGGCTACTTTGTGTTTCTATCTATTTTTTGCCATTGCCTGTTAACGCGCAGGGAAGTGATTCAGTCGAATTCGTTCACTCTAATGCCTACGATAAACGAGCAAATCAAGGGCAAACTATTTTAACCTATGTGCACAGTCAGACATGGAGCTTTGGTGATAATTTTTATTTTTTAGATATGGCTAACCTTGGTAATTTTGAAAACGCTGGTAACACCTATTTTGAGTGGGGACCGAGACTTAGCCCAGGTAAAATATTTGGCGACGGTCCAATAAGTGCAGGATTAATCAGAGATATTTATTTGATCGGTGAATTAGATTATGTAAAAAATAAAGCAGTAGAAAAAGCGGTATTTTTGGGTGGTTTGAGTGTTGATTTGGCTCTCCCTGGATTTAGATTTTTTAAAGTGCATTTGTTTAACAGAAATGATCCAACCCTAACTGGCCATACCCAGCAACTAACCTTGGCTTGGAACCTGCCTTTTACTTTTTGGAATAATAACTTTGCATTTCAAGGTTTTTTTGATTACACGGGTAGTGAGGCTACCAGCGCCAGTAATTACCAGGGCCAGCCTCAGCTTTTATGGGAAATGAATGATCGCGTGTTTTTAGGTCTGGAATATCTTTATTGGCACAATAAAACAGGACGAGCAGGGTTTAACGAATCCGCACTGCAAGGCGTATTCAAAGTTATTTTTTAATTGCTGCATTCTGGCACCTATATCTAGGTGCCAGAATGCTTTATCCAATATTAGTTTCTAATAATTGCGTTTCGGCTATTACAGTGTTGATTAAAGAGCCGATTTGCCCAATTGTTACTTCAACCGTATCACCCGGTTTCATCCACAAACTAGGAGTTCTAGCAGCGCCTACACCACCTGGCGTACCTGTGACAATGACATCGCCGGCTTGTAAAGGGGTGAAAGAGGAAATGTAGTTAATGAGATAAGGAATGGGAAATATTAAGTCAGAAATTGGCTGGTCTTGAACTTTTTCATTATTCAGTATTGTTGTGACATGCTGGTCTTGCAAGTTACTGATTTCATCTGGTGTAACTAAATAGGGGCCAAAGCCGCCGGTGGCAGGAAAATTTTTACCCGGCGTATATTGGCTGGCATGTCTTTGCCAGTCACGCACAGAGGCATCATTAAAACAGCTGTAGCCAGCAATATAATCAAAGGCATCTTGCTCAGGTATGGCGCGCCCACTTTTGCTAATGACTAAGGCCAATTCGCCTTCATAATCAAGTTTGCTAGAAGCTAAGGGCTGTATTATCGGATCACCCTGAGCGACCAGGGTCTCATTGAAGCGAGTAAAAATGACTGGGTAGGTTGAACCTTTACCCAGACCAGTTTCCTCACGATGTGATTTATAATTTAAACCCACGCATATTATTTTCCCAGGGTTTGGAATAAGTGGAAGAAAGCTTATTTGATCAAGACTATAGCTCGCCCCTTCAGTGAGTTGCGCTATATTATTGTCAGTCAAGGCAGCTTTTATATTAGTTAACTCATTGTTTTCTAATAATAATTCAATGACTTTATCAGTCCCTCCGGCATCGTCTAGTCTACCCATAGTGGGCTGTCCATCAGGTCTTAAAAAGCTTAAATATTTCAAAGTCAGTCTTCCTTTTTAAATTAAGTGTTTTATTTTAGTTATAAAAATTGATGCTATTCCGCACGGGCATAGCCTGTCAATGCGAGTTGTTCTCAATGATTTTTTTCAGTTTTGATGATTTGAATCATAATAAACCTTGATTACTGAAGCTATGATGAAGGTATTATAAAATACAGTCTTAATGATTAATTTAATCGGAGGAATTATGAACTTAGAATTAGCTAAACAAAATTTACTTGAAAAACAAACAGAGATTACGTCGCGAGTAGATCGCACGCATAATCATATTCATCATCGAGAAGAGCCTGTCAGTGCAGATTTTAGTGAACAGGTTACTGAGATGGAAAATGAAGAAATTATTCATGCCCTGGATGAAGAAGGCCGTGTCGAGTTGAAACAGATTCAACGTGCTCTAGACCGTCTTAATGATCGTGACTGAGTTCTTTTTTAAGAAAATCACTTTCTGCGACTTTTATGTCTTTATGAACTTTGCTTCTATCTGAACGTTCCTGCGATGAGGAGCGGTTTTGGCTTTTAGTAGTGCGTATACCAGGGGCATTAAATAATTTCTCAAGATCAGGACTGTCGCAGGATTCGCAATCAGGCTTCTCGCTTATCTTAACGATTTTTTCAAATTGGTGGCCGCAGCTACGGCATTTGTATTCATAAATAGGCATGACTAGATAATACTACAAGACATGAAATAGGAGCTAGTTTTCTGTGAAAGATAATTAGCCCTTTTATAGGCTAATGACTAAAGCATGCTTTAAAAGTTAAAAAAATGGCTGATAGGAAAAGACCCAGCAGCCATTAAATAAGTGCTTATTTGCTGTGTGGTTAAATAAAGCTCGTTTGAACTCTAATCAATAGCAAAGCAGTAAAAATATCCGGCACCACCACCGGCTTCTACTCCTTCCTGGGTACAGCTACGGGTACCATGAGTTGAATTCCAGGAGTTATCAAAACGACCATGACGATCATGGTGGCCCACACGAGCACTGCCTTCTTCATTGCTGGTCCAGTTGGAGCAGCTTTGATCATCTCCGGCAGGATAGGCACGTCCATCCGGTGTAGAGCCTGTCAGAATGTCGTGTTTACTGACATCAATACCGTATTCTCTGGCTATGATGCCCGGGACTAAATCGCCCCTTTCTGTTCTGGCATGGAAGGGGTGTAAACCACTGCCAAGACGTGCTTGATCAAGGCTATCACCATGTAAATGATCCTGGTCCCGAGCGATCAGATCGCCAGTAGATCCATACCAGGGGCCTGAACCAATTCGATCACGAGCATCAACAGCATTGCGTCCTTGGGTGCTCAAATACGCGCGCCATGTTGAGTCGCCGCGGCCAACAGAGGTCGCAAGCACCTGACAATGCGCATCAGCACCGGCTAATCCACCTAGATTTCCGCCGTCGCCCAAGCCTACGCCGGTGATAAAAAAGGACATAGCAGGCTGTTCATCATCTTGTGCAAGGCTGGCGCTTGAGGCCATTATGCAAGCAAGTGCTGCGATTATTATTTTATTTTTTTTCATCCTAAGACTCCTTATTATGACTGAATATTAAAAACAACCGCTTGATCCTAGCACTATTCAAAAAATACTCAAATCGAGATTCTGATTGATTGCGTTTAATTGTTAATAGAGATGAAATAAATCAAATAAACAGACCTGCTTATGCATATTGGCTTGTGATAGTATTTCGCTCCCAAATCAGGTTTAGCTGGAGTACCACTAATGATAAGAAACTTTAAAACCCCCTTAATGATTTTGCTGTGTTGTTGCTCAGTTAATCTTTTTGCGGCAAATGCTGATGCAGCTGATGAAACTGCGATGCAAGACTGCAGTGAATCAGGCGGTTTAAATTATATTTGTGGGCTAGCGGTTCCCGAAGATTTGGTCATTATTCCTGGCACTGATTGGGTTGTTGCGGGAGCTTATTCTGAAGAGAGCAACGCGGGTCTAAATCTGGTCAATGCCGTAAGCAAGAATGTGACAGAGCTTTATTCTCCAAAGGCGGGTAGAAGCCGCTTAAATCGTAACCTTTACGGGGCATGCCCTGGCGCGCCGGATCTAAACAATTTCCAAACTCATGGTTTAGCTATTCAGAATGAAGTAAGCAGCGATGAAAGATATAACTTATATGTGGTCAGTCATGGTGGCCGTGAAGCAATAGAAGTGTTTGAGCTTGATGCCAGTTCAGCTATGCCACAAATAACCTGGGTCGGTTGCGTGCTGATGCCAGACGGCCTTGATGCCAATGATGTCAGCGCCATGCGCGATGGCACAATTTTGGCCACCGTACTCATGCATCCAGGTTTTAGTTTTGAAGACTTGCTCTCGGGAAACCCAACAGGCGCAGTCTATAAATGGGTGCCTGGCTCAGATGGTTTCATTAAGCTTGAGGGCTCAGAATTGCCAGGCAATAATGGCATTCAGGTTTCAGAAGATGAAACTGAAATATTCATTGCGGCATCGGGACTCAGCGCGATTGTTACGCTGTCAAACAGCAATCCGTCCAGAGTGCTAAGACGCACCAGAACAATGGCGTTTGCCCCAGATAATGTGGTGTATGACAGCAATGGTTATTTGTTAACCGCCGGTATGCGAGATGACGAAGCAACCTGTGCTGGTACCGGGCCACCTCCGGCAAGCAATTGCCCACGCGGATCAATCGCTGCCTATATACATCCCGAGACTATGGAAGACAGAGTTATTCTGGATACAGTCGCTACGCCCGATTTTACTGGCGCGACTATGGCGATTTTGCCCGGTGGTAAAGAAGTATGGATAGGCTCTTTCAGATCATCGCGAATTGCCTACCAACTGCTCAACAGAATGGATTAGACCGAATAAGAAAAGATACAAAAAAGATGAGAAAAGTTAAGAAAAGATAAAAAGATAAAAAGATAAAAAGATAAAAAAATAAGAAAAGAACTTGAACCGAAAAACCATTAAAGACGTACTATAATTTTTTTAAACTAAAGGAAAAAACATGGCTGAAATTACATTAAGAGGCAACCCAATTCAAACCAATGGCGAATTGCCGACTGCAGGTTCCAAAGCACCTGATTTTACATTGTTAAAAACTGATCTATCAGAACTGAGCAGCGGTGACTTAAAAGGTCAACGCGTCATACTGAATATCTTTCCAAGTATTGATACGCCTGTTTGCCAAACCTCAACGCGTGAATTCAACGCTAAAGCCAGCGGCCTGGATAATACCACCGTGGTTTGTGCGTCAATGGATTTACCCTTTGCAATGGGTCGATTTTGTGGTGCAGAAGGCATCGAAGATGTTGTGCCAGCATCTGCATTTCGTTCCGACTTTGCAGCCGATTATGGCGTTAAACAAACGGATGGACCTTTGCAAGGTTTAACCGCGCGTGCGGTGGTAGTGATTGATGAAGAAGGCACCGTGCTTTATTCACAGCTCGTGGGTGAGATTGCCGATGAACCTGATTATGATGCAGCGATTGCCAGTTTGTCTTAGGTTTTATTTACTAACCTTACACAAAAAAGCCATCTTTACAGGTGGCTTTTTTGTTTGTTGAGCTTTCTAATGAAAGCTTTTAGTGAGATATCTATTAGTCAAACTAATGGTCATTCTAGTTTATGGCGGACGAGGGAAATAAATCGCTTTTTCATCGACGCCGATTTTCATTACTTTATCTCCAACAAAATACGGTTTCCACCAGGCAATAAGAATTGGCACAGACACATTAAGGAAGAAAGTCGTGCCCATTAAGGTATAAAAAGCATCAGTGGTAATAATTTGTGTTTGTACGTAAACGATATCCATCACCACAAACGCCAGTTCTGCCCGTCCCGACATACCAAAGCCAATCATAATGCTTTCATGCCAGGCAAAATTAAAGGTGTATCTTGCCGCCAGTCCGGCTTAGAGTATTTGTACGCACTTAGAGACTTTAATCTTTTAGAGCAGGGTTCTGAAGAGCCGGGCGGTGCTTGGGTGCGGGTACAGTTTTGGTTAAATTACAGCCGACCTGATTATGGGGATCAGAGTCTGAAAGAAATTGTGCTGCGTGAGCGCAATGGTTTGTGGCTGATTGCTGAAGAGCGCACCTTGCAGGTCAATATCATTTCAGATTAGTCCGTCACATTTGTACTATGCATTTGTACTATAATAGCCCTCTCATATAGCTCATTCACAACTAGCCGAGTAGTAAGTTCATGAAAGCCTCTGATTTGTTTGTACAATGCCTCGAAGCCGAAGGTGTTGAGTATATTTTTGGTATTCCCGGTGAAGAAAACCTCGATTTACTGAACTCCCTTAAAGATTCCTCCATCAAGTTAATCATTACCCGGCACGAACAAGCGGCGGGTTTTATGGCGGCGACCTATGGGCGCTTAACCGGCAAAGCCGGAGTGTGTTTATCAACGCTGGGGCCGGGTGCGACCAATTTGGTAACACCTGCTGCCTATGCGCAGTTAGGTGCCATGCCGATGATAATGCTGACCGGCCAAAAACCGATTAAACGTAGTAAACAAGGGCAGTTTCAGATCATTGATGTGGTCGACATGATGCGGCCAATTACGAAGTATGCACGCCAAATTGTGAGCGCTGACAGCATTCCGTCAAAAGTGCGCGAAGCCTTTCGACTTGCGGAAGAAGAAAGGCCCGGCGCCGCATTACTTGAGCTGCCTGAAGATATTGCCGCGGAAGAATCAAATGAGCTGCCATTTAAGGCGAGCATGGCAAGACGCCCAGTGGTTGAAGAAAAGGCCGTCGACCAGGCTATAGAGTCCTTACAAAAAGCCGAACGTCCGCTCTTGCTGGTGGGCGCGGCGGCAAACCGTAAACTGACCGCCACAATGCTGCGAGATTTTGTCGAAAAGCAGGGCATTCCTTTTATTACCACGCAGATGGGTAAGGGTGTTATTGATGAGAGCAACCCTCTGTGTATTGGCAATGCCGCGCTGTCGGATGGCGACTTTTTACATCAGGCCATCAAAAAAGCCGACTTGATTATTAATGTCGGGCACGATGTGGTGGAGAAGCCGCCTTTTTTCATGCAAGGCAATAGCCTTAACGTGATACACATAAACTTTAAGTCTGCGGAAGTAGACCCGGTGTATTTCCCACAGACTGAAATGATAGGCGATGTTGCCCACAGCATCTGGCAGCTCAATGAAAACCTATCACCGCAAAAGCATTGGGATTTTGCTTACTTTTTGAAAGTCAGAGATGCCATGCTGGAGCATGAACATAAGGGTATTAGTGACCCACGCTTTCCTATTTATCCACAGCGTCTGGTTGCCGATGTGCGCAAGGTCATGGGCGAAGAAGACATTATTGCCTTAGACAACGGGGTGTATAAAATCTGGTTCGCGCGTAACTATCAGGCTAACTGCCCAAACACGGTGCTATTGGATAACGCCCTGGCTTCCATGGGCGCGGGTTTACCTTCGGCTATGGCCGCCAAAATGGTTAACCCCGATAAAAAAGTAGTCGCCATCTGTGGTGATGGCGGTTTTATGATGAACTCACAGGAAATAGAAACGGCCGTTCGTTTGAAACTGGATCTAGTGGTACTGATTCTGAATGACAGCGCCTATGGCATGATTAAATGGAAGCAGGCCAATATGAATTTTGATGATTTTGGTTTGGATTTTAAAAACCCTGATTTCATTATGTATGCTGAAAGTTATGGCGCCTTTGGCCATCGTTTAAGCAGTGCCGATGAATTAGCGCCTTTACTACAACGTTGCCTGGATGCTGGTGGGGTACATTTGATTGACGCCCCGGTGGATTACAGTGAGAATGACTTAATACTGAATCGACAATTACCTGAGTTATCTAAACATATTTAGATTAGAGTTAATCAATAATAAAATCTGTATAACAGCTTATACAAAATAGATTTTAGGACAAATTTTGAGGTTATGAAGACAATGGACACACTCGTTAAAGACATGATGGCAAAAGCCAGAATCGCACAGAAAGAATTTGCAACATACAACCAGCAGCAAGTAGACGAGATCGTTCGTGCGATTGGTAAAGTTGTTTACGACAATGCCGAAGAGCTTGCTAAAGATGCCGTTGATGAAACGCGCATGGGTTTGTACGAAGATAAGGTTCTAAAGAACAAAGGTAAATCTCGAAACATCTGGAACAACCTGAAAGACAAGCGCTCCATCGGTGTTATCTCAGAGCGAGATGAACACGGCATCATCAAAGTGGCCAAGCCAGTTGGGGTTGTCGGTGCTGTAACACCCACGACCAATCCAGTGGTTACCCCCATGTGTAATGCAATGTTTGCATTGAAGGGTGGTAATGCGATTATTTGTGCGCCACATCCACGTTCGAAGAATGTCAGCACTAAAACAGTTGATTTAATGAACGCGGAAATTCGCAAGTTGGGCGGTCCAGAAAATTTGATTCAATCCATCTCCGAGCCTTCATTAGAGCGCACTCAAGAGTTAATGGGCAGCTGCGATGTGTTGGTTGCTACAGGCGGCCCAGCAATGGTTCAGGCGGCTTACAGCAGCGGCAAACCATCCTATGGTGTTGGTCCAGGTAACGTGCAGGTTATTGTCGATACGGACGTGGATATGGACGAAACAGCAGAGAAAATCATCACAGGCCGTGCTTTTGATCATGGGATTATCTGTTCAGGTGAGCAGTCCGTTATTGCCCATAAAGATCAGTATCAGGCAGTGATCGAAGCCTTCATTACTAAAGGTGCTTACTACATAGAAGATCAAGAGCTTGCAGACAAACTGCGCTCAGTCTTATTTGTCGATGGGCATATCAATGGTGATGTTGTTGGACAAAGTGTTCAAGCCATAGCGGAAATGGCAGGCATCGACGTTCCTAAAGGCGCCAGAGTAATTCTGATAAAATCAAACGGTGCAGCAGACGATATTCTTCGTAAAGAAAAAATGTGTCCGGTTATGGTTGCTTTTGAATACGAAGACTTCGACCACGCAGTTGCCATCGCCAAGTTCAACCTAGAGCTTGAAGGAGCAGGACACTCAGCTGCTATTCATTCAAAGAACGATGCCCACATCAGACAAGCCGGCGTTACCTTACCCATTAGCCGTTTGGTCGTAAACGAGGCAAGTTCTCTTACTACCGGTGGCTCACTACATAATGGCTTTGCGCCAACTACAACACTAGGTTGTGGCTCTTGGGGCAATAATTCAATCTCTGAAAACCTCGACTATAAACATCTGATTAATGTCTCTCGCATTGGCTATAAGAAAGATATAGTAGCGCCAACGGATCATCAAATTTGGGAAGAAGTAGTTAGCTAGTTTCCCAGTTTTATTCAGGTAAAAAAGGCGCTATTTTTAGCTCCTTTATATGGGTTCTTACACTAAGGTTTCTTGCGGGTTGGGAAATCTATGTCGAATAATTTCAGTATCGGATTTTTCAGTAATAAACCTGAACGCTTTTTCAATCTCTATGGGGAAATCATCCGGGCCTTGACGGAAATCTTCGTAAACGTCGAGTACTATTAATATCTTGTTCTTTGAGCTCATTAAGCCACTCAACTGTATATTCTGTTTTTGTGATGCGATAACTGCTCGGAATTCTAGCATGGCAAATTCCACAAGCATATATTTGCGTGAAGCAGTTCCAAATGTTCTTGAATACCAAAGTGAGAACTATTAGTATCTCCCTTTCAAAATCATGGGTAGATCTGAAGGTTATCCCACTAATTTTTATTATAATAATCTCAGGGCTGAATTCTTTTATATGAATCTCGGTATCTGGGTGCTGAACGTTAAGAGATCAACGAAATCGACAAAATTGAGGTAGTTACTTATTATGGAAATACTTGTTTGGAATAATGAAATGCTGGTTTCCGCGGTTATTCTGGTCATCACCTTTGGCGCTATTTTTACAGAGGGTATTCATGGGGTTCACCGGGTGAAATCTGCAATGGCAGGTGCTGCAGTCATGATTCTAGCAGGGCAAATGTTTGGTTTTTACAACCCGGAAGAAGCAGTTGAGGCTATAGACTGGAATGTAGTGTTTTTGCTCGGTGGCATGATGACTATCGTTGCGATCATGATTCCAACCGGTGGATTCCAACAATTAGCTTATAAGATTGCAGATTTTAGTAAAGGTCGTTTATTCCTATTACTGGCCTTAATGGGCACCCTGGTGACAGTGCTTTCTTTATTACTCGATAACGTCACTACCGTCGTCATCTTTGGTCCTCTCATTATTCTAATTTGTAAGTCTCTACGAGTGAGTGCTATTCCTTTCTTACTGGCTGCAGCGCTGTTATCTGATACAGGTGGTGTTGCCACTTTGGTAGGAGACCCGCCTAATCTAATGATAGGTTCAGCGGCTGATATCGATTTCGTGACCTTCGCTAAACATATGTTCCCAATGGTATTTTGTGCATGGATTGCGATTCTTTTCTTCTTGCGTATTTTGTTTAAAAAGGAGTTAAGTGTTACTCCAGCCCCGTTGGAATTAACAGATAGAGAGCCATTGTCAGATCCAAAAACCTGGTATGGCGCACTGGCGGTATTAGGCATAATGGTGATTGGCTTTATTATGCATAACGCGCTGCATTGGGAGCCTTGGTTTGTAACAGCGATAGGCTTAACCTTACTGGTATTTATCAGTAAGGATATTGACCTGGAAGAAAGTTTTGCAGAGATTGAGCTTGCCTTATTAATGTTCTTTATTTCGCTGTTCATCATTGTCGGTGGTGTCGAACACAGTGAATTCCTGATGTATATCGGTCAGTTTGTGATTCCTTTCGTGGAGAGTTATGGTCTGTTAACAACCTGCATTATTCTATTATGGGTAGCAGCCATCATGTCTGCCGCCATTGATAATATTCCTTTTACTGCGGCAATGATTCCTATAATTTTGGGAATGGAGGCTCAGGGTATTAATGTTTCACCATTGTGGTGGGCTCTAGCTGCTGGTGTTGGGATGGGTGGTAACGGTACGCATTTAGGTTCAACGGCCAACGTCTTCATCGTCACAATTTCTGAGAAGATGGCGAAAGACGCAGGTGACCCTAGTTTGGCGATTACTCCAGGCCTTTGGTTTAGAAAAGGTTTGCCGGTTATGTTGATTACACTGGTAATCTGTACAGTGATTATGACGACGTTCTTCTCTTTCTTTGAAAATTCAGGTGTATAAGAATCTAGGAGAATACTAAAATAGTTTAGAATCTAGGTAAGCGTTCTTATTCAAAATGGGTGACAATTATAAAGTTGTCACCCATTTTTTTGTACTTTTTTAAACAGCATTAATTGGCGTTAAATCAATCATCTCAATAAATAAGCGTTCTGCTATTTAGAGAAGGTCTAGAAAGCGTTACACTTTGCATGAATAGGTTATAAGAATAAATAAGCAAAGCGGTTTGATATCTTTATGCTGCAAATAAGCTCTCTGTCAGATACAGGTCTCGTTCGATCGACGAATGAGGACTTTTATTTATTCAGTCGAGAATATCGCATTATAATTATTGCTGACGGCGTGGGTGGGTACGATTATGGCGAGGTAGCGAGTCGACTGGCAGCAGAAAGTGCTTATGCTTTGTTAGAAAATGAATTTGATGAGGATAATCAACTGAATGTTGAAGATCCTATCAAGCTGTTAAATAAAGCAGTCGTTTTTGCCAATCAAAAAGTCATCGACATGAAGGTGCAAAAACCTTCACATCAGCAAATGGGAACCACCTTAACCTGTATTTATCTTGATGATGATTTTGTTTATTTCTCCTATATTGGAGATTCCCGTCTTTATCATATTTCATTAACAGAAAATAAAATTGCCCAGCTGACAACCGACCATACTCTTTCTCAGAATAAATTAAATGAAAGCTTGGTGCCTGACTTACACGCCCGGGCAAATCATGTGTTGACCAGAATGATTGGCGCTGGCAACAGTGTTAATCCTGGTTTTGGTAAAAGCCCTTTGCAAAAAGGAGATATGATACTTACCTGTACTGATGGACTGTCTGATTTGCTTTCAAATGATATTATTTTGCAGACACTGCTTGATAACAAAGATGATATGAACAAAAGTCTTGAAATTTTACTTGATCAGGTTAAGCAAAAAGGTGCTAGGGATAACATTACAATTGTGATGGCAAACCTGGAATAAACTAGAGCCAGTCTTCCTGTAATAATCGTATTAATTCATTCGCACTTTGTAGACGGTCGTCCGGCTTTTTCTTCAGACAAGCCATCGTGGCTTTATCAAGTAATGCTGGCACATGGAATTTGCTGGCTTCAGAAGGCGGCACTGGTTCCTGATTTTTTACACTATCGATCATTTGATTCATGGTATCGCCGGTCGAAGGCGAGCTTCCTGTCAGAATTTCATAAAGGATAGTGCCGAGACTATAAATATCGGTGCGACCATCAATGTTAGGGTCTTTATCAATTTGTTCGGGAGACATATGAATAATAGTGCCTTGTAACTTGCCGCGTCTGGTGATGCTAAGATCATCAGATATCGTGTCTTTATTATCCTCTGTCAGGGCAGCATCACTGCCATCTTTTTTCCAGACTTTTGCCAAGCCCCAATCCATTAAAACAACTTCACTAAAAGGGCCGACTAAAATATTTTCTGGTTTAACATCGCGATGTACTACGCCATGAGCATGCGCATATTCAATGGCATAGGCGACCTGGATAATTACCTCTACCAACTGATTTAAGTCATAGCGCTCTCTATAGTCCAGAATTTCACGCAAGGTATAACCATGCACCAATTTCATAGTGAAGTAGTAATGGCCTTGGTTGTCGCGCCCTAATTCATAAGTTGGGATGGTATTAGGGTGCTGTAGCATTGCGCTTACTCGAGCTTCCCTAAGAAAACGTTGCTGCTCAATTGGATCATCTGCGAATTCTGGCAGTAAAGATTTGTAACAAATTACACGAGATAAATGTAAATCCTTGCAAGCCTGGATGAGGCACTTGCCACCCTTGGCAATCGTTTTGAAATAAGCATAACGCGTATTGTTGTTAATCTTTTCAGGCAAAGCTTTATCAGTGTCTTCAAGATAAACCGATGCATATTCTTGCTGTAGGGCTGGAAACTTCATGGCCTTAGTTTGACAGAAATATGGTCTTATCCCAAGACCTTACTTGGACAATATTTAGTGCAAAAAAAAGGGCCTGCAAGCAGGCCCTTTAGTTTTTGTAACAATACTAACCAGCTTCGTTTGTGGTTTTCACAATAGCAGCTGCTACTTTATAAGGATCAGCATTAGAAGAAGGTCGACGATCTTCTAGGCGGCCTATCCAGCCATCTTCCATAGTGCTGACCGGTATACGGATAGAAGCACCACGGTCAGAAACACCATAACTGAATTGCTCTATAGACTGAGTCTCGTGAGCTCCGGTTAGACGTTGGTCATTGAAAGCACCATAAACAGAGATATGACGTTCAATGTTTTTACCAAATTCCTCGCAAATCTTGGTGAAGGTTTCTTCTTTACCAGAAGTTCTCATTTCTTCATTTGAGAAGTTGGCATGCATACCAGAACCATTCCAGTCTGTATCGCCTAATGGTTTCGGATGATACTCAACTGCTAAACCATATTTTTCAGCCGTGCGTTCCAGGATGTAACGCGATAACCAAATTTCGTCACCAGCGCGTTTCGCGCCTTTGGCAAAAATCTGATATTCCCATTGCCCAGGAGCAACTTCAGCATTGATACCTTCTAAATTAAGGCCTGCTTCTAGACAAATATCCATATGCTCTTCAATCAGGTTACGGCAATGCGCATTTTTTGCGCCTACTGAGCAGTAATATGGGCCTTGAGGAGGAGGGTAGCCACCTGCTGGGAAGCCTGGTGGTAAGCTGGTTTCAGGATCCCACAAGAAATATTCCTGTTCGAAACCAAACCAGAAGTCTGTATCGTTATCATTCTCATCGATAGTGGCACGGCCATTTGATTCATGTGGCGTTCCATCGGCATTTAACACTTCACACATGACCAGATAAGCGCTTGTACGGTCAGGATCAGGGATGATCATTACAGGTTTTAAAAGACAGTCCGAAGATCCGCCTGGTGCTTGTTCAGTTGAGCTGCCATCGAATACCCACATTGGACATTCTTCAAGGGTGCCGCCAAAATCTGATCTGACCATTGTTTTGCCACGCAAGCTTTGCGTTGGGTTGTAGCCGTCTAGCCAGATATATTCCAACTTGCTTTTCATGATGAGTTTTACTCCTTAGTAAAGATTTCTAAAAGGCTTTCTAATATTCGCCAATTGCCTTCTGCAATAATCGTTCCCAAAATTAGCCAAGCTATATTTATTTTTCATTTCTGGCTTGGTGGGAGGGCAGAACAGCGAAGTATAAAGGATTGTTTTATTTATTCCAGCTTGTGGCAGTATTTGAAAAGATATTTATCAGAGCAGAGTAATAATCATGTGCATTATAAAAGTGCGCAGCGCATTATTTTGGTGCGTTAATTCATAATCATCAATCATGAGCACTATTTCATTCTTAATACATAAATATCATCGTTTTGAGTAGGGTCTGTTGCAGCACGGACTTCTGCAACATCATC
>Ga0055584_100001253_pt1 | contig 24918 bp, 21 predicted proteins | sample OSDHelmetaG_FD_58716 | JGI IMG/M metagenome (GOLD analysis project Ga0055584, IMG submission 58716) | Pelagic marine sediment microbial communities from the LTER site Helgoland, North Sea, for post-phytoplankton bloom and carbon turnover... | ecosystem: Environmental > Aquatic > Marine >...
TTGCGGATCCAGGCGCGTACCAGACGCTCCGCATTTTTCATGCCCCGGTCGTTAATGAGCATCGCTAGCAGTGAGCGATTCACAGGAAGTGCCGAGGATGACAAGCACAGCCTGCCTCGCAGTTCCTCACTCGCCAGCACGTCGTAACTTGCAAGCAGCGGGCTGGTCGATGCTTCCTTCGATGCCCCGATAACATTCCACCGCATTGCGACAGCGGTCCAAAAACCATCCGGATCCGTCAGCTGCGGAGCGGAATTTTCAAGTACTTCAGCACGGAGTGGCCGCAGCGCACCCTTATCTGCCGCGCGCCAGATATCCGCAACATTATTGGTCATCAGAACATCGGCAGGTGGCGACCCGCTGTTGTTAATGACCAGATCAGCATTCTTGCTGCTCTTGCTAAAGACCAACGTAATCGGAATTTTGGTGTCGTTGGTAAACTCGGCGAGCCTCTCTGACAAGACGGCCTCATCATCACCGACGACGTAAACAACGATCGCCGGTGGCGGTGGTCCGGAACCACAGCTGATCAACAACAGCGAGAGACAGGCTGCTATTAATGGCCCTGGTCTCATGCGGACTCGATGAACACCCGGTCCCGGCCAGCGGACTTGGCCGCGTACAAGGCGACATCCGCGCGCGCGATCAGTGAATCGCCGAGCGTCTTCAGGTCCTCGTCGTCAGGCTGAGGGTGGCTCTCGGATATTCCGATGGATACCGTTATCCCCACGGTTTCTCCACAGGGAAGATCGAATGGCGTTTTGGCTATTTCATTTCGGATTCGCTCTGCAAGCAACATTCCCGACTCGACCAGCGTGTTCGGTAACAGCACCACAAACTCTTCGCCACCGTACCGGGCAGCCACATCACTCGCGCGAACCTGGGTTTCGATACGCCGGGCCAATTCACTCAATACGGCGTCTCCGGCGGCATGCCCCCAGGTATCGTTCACACGTTTGAAATGGTCAACGTCGAGCATCAGACAAACGATACCGGCCCGGTCACGTCGCGCTCTTGCCAATTCCTCGCCCAGCCGCACCGTGAGATAGCGCCGATTGTTCCAGCCAGTCAGCACGTCTGTAAATCCGCTGCGCAGCATACGCGCCCGGTTAATCGTGTTCTCGACGCAAAACGAGGCAATAACGCCGAGGTGTTCGAGAAGACCGCCAGCGTGATCACCGTGGAATCGCACAGCGTCCTTGCTGCACAAATTAATGCTGCCCATCAGTTTCCCGCGATATTTCAGCGGGATCATCGCCATACTATTCAGGGCATCGGCATTTGGGCAGATCAGCTGGTGATCGCAGGCGGCGAATGCGCCCAGCCAAGGCTTGTGCAGCGCAACGTATTGTGGTGCCAGACCCGTAAGAGACTCGGTTATTAGTAGATTGGCATACCCTTCAGGCGGCGTGCCATTGGCTATCAGCAAGTGCCGGATATCATGGTCCGGATCGCAAAGAACGACGCTCACGTACTCCAGTCCGTAGCTAAGCTTGAGTCCCTCGATCAGGACCTTCAGCAGTGAATCGAGATCCTCCGCCTGCAGCAGCTTCAATTCACGCCGCTGCGTGCGGCGCATCTTCTCGTCGTTGCGAGCAACTTCCTCGGTCAGCTCGTTCAGTCTGCGTTTTGCAACATCAAGCTGCGCTTGCAGTTCCTCTTTTACTTGCATGAGCAGCCTCTCCCTAGCATCTCACTGATTTCCCCGAAAAAGGGTCAGTGCCTTTTTCGGGCGTTCGCCCTATCCCCGTAATGCGAGGTAGTCGCGGCCCTTTTGCATGAGTTCCACGAATGCCTCTTCGTCACCGCCTGCGACCGTCTCGCGTATTCTCCCCGCGGCTTCGCACAGAGCGTCGAGCGGCCCCAGCCCGAACTTGTTCAAATTCTGGATTTCAAAATACAAATGCGGATTATCCTGCGCAACCGCCTCGGCCACGAGCAACTGGGAATCAAACGTTGTCGATGACAACTGCGCAAGTTTCGGCGCTGCCTCGCCGCTTTCGGCAAGGGCTGTAAAGAAGGCGATATTCAAGGCGTGCGATAAACCCAATACATAAGCAATCAAGCGATCGTGGTCCTCGAGACCCATGTCGAGCTGCTCGACCATAGTGGCAGCGAACAGTTCTTTCGCCGCTGCTGTTGCCTCGGCGTCACCGACATCGCAAAAAATCAGGTGGCGGCCCGACAGTAAGCGGGTGTCGGGTCCGTACATTGGATGCAGTGACGTTACGCGGCATCCCGCCGATTGCAGTTCTTTCAACCCGTCAATCAACGGCGATTTCAGCGACCCGATATCAAACACGAGCCCTCTGGGTTTGAGGACGGCCAGTTGGGCGAGAATTCGGCCGGATACTGCCAGCGGTGCAGCAACAACGATGACGTCGAAATCAACACCTGCGTCGGTCCAGTTCTTGAATTGGGACGGCCCGTCTTCGACCATCCTGTCCGCTACTGTTGTAGCAAAGCCCTGCGACGCAAAGAACTCCACAAACCAGCGGCCCATTTTGCCCGCACCGCCGATCACCAGCGCGCGTCGGCCATCACCCTTGCCTTCCGCCACAACCCGATCGCGCTCCTGGCTTTCAAGTGATGTCCGGATCAGCATTTCCAGTAATTGCTCTACGAGGTCGGGGTCGACACCCATATCTGCCGCTTGCTTACGACCCATCTCGAGCACATTTTTTTCGCGCGCATAGTCACGTGTGCCCGTTCCGGTGTTCTGCTTGGTCTTACCGATATCAGCAACGATCCGTTGCCGCTCGGCAATCAGCTCAATCAGGCGTCGATCAATAGCGGACAGGTCTTTGCGTAGTTCGTCGAGGCTCATGCTGAATTGCGAAGTCTTTAGTGGCTGTTCGCAACCCTTTTACAGGAGTGCTGCGCACAGTGAAAGCCGGCCCGAACAATTTCGGGCCGGCTCTTTGCTGTCAGACATTTAGTTACCGCTGTTAGTATCGTCGATATCGAAAGTAGGATTGTTCCCAACGATATAGATCGAACAGCTGGTCCCATGACATGTGATGATTCCAGCGGAGACGCGAGTGCTCGAACCAGCGTCGAAATGACCTGTCATGCTTCAGCCACTTCGGCATCTTCTTCGCTCGATTCTTTCTCGGGTCGTAGCGTTCGCCACGATGCCTGTCTCGGCTGTAATAGTCGCGGCTATGGGAATCGCGGCGATAGGCATCCGATCGATCGCGGTCAGCGTAACGATAGTGACTGCCCTTCTCCTCGTGGGCTGAAGCCTCGGGAGATTCCAAGAGCAACAGACCACAGGCAATTACGGTTGCGATAAGTACTTTGTTCATAGTTCACCTCCGGTTTGTCTTGGTACGCTTGCACAATAGGTCCGGTCGCATGAACTCATACTGAATACAAGCTACTGTTTTTATTAATTTTATGAACACGGGATGAACAAGCCCTGCAATCGTGAGAACATGCTGTTCACGAATTGCTTTAGACACCATCAGGGAATACAAAACATGAAGACGCGTGCCGCCGTTGCCTTTGAAGCAGGCAAACCACTTGAAATTGAAATGCTGGATCTGGAAGGGCCCAAAGCGGGTGAAGTGTTGGTTCGAAATGTGGCCAGCGGCGTCTGCCATACCGATGCGTTCACTCTGTCGGGTGAAGATCCGGAAGGAATATTCCCCGCTGTCCTCGGCCATGAGGGCGGCGCGGTTGTCGAGGAAATCGGTGCGGGCGTGACCTCAGTCAGTGTCGGCGATCACGTCATTCCTTTGTACACGCCGGAATGCGGCGAGTGCAGTTTCTGCACGTCAGGCAAAACCAATCTGTGTCAGGCGATTCGAGCCACCCAGGGGCAGGGCCTGATGCCTGATGGGACTTCGCGCTTTTCGCTCAACGGCAAGCCAATTTTCCATTACATGGGTACTTCAACGTTCAGTGAGTACACCGTGCTCCCCGAGATTGCTGTCGCCAAAATCAGCAAGGAAGCCCCTCTTGAAAAAGTCTGTCTGTTGGGTTGCGGTATCACCACTGGCATCGGCGCTGTCTTGAACACAGCGAAGGTGCAGGCAGGTGATTCGGTAGCGGTCTTCGGTCTTGGCGGCGTCGGTTTGAGCGCCATCCAGGGCGCTATGATCGCCAAAGCGGGTCGCATTGTCGCGATCGATGTCAACGAAGATAAATTCGAGCTCGCCAGACAATTCGGAGCAACCGACTGCATTAATCCCAACAATTACGATGACCCGATCCAGGATGTGATTGTTGAACTCACGGGCGGCGGCGTTGATTTTTCATTCGAGTGCGTCGGCAACACCAACCTGATGCGCTCTGCACTGGAATGCTGCCATAAGGGCTGGGGTGAATCGGTCATCGTCGGTGTTGCGGGTGCCGGGCAGGAAATTTCGACTCGTCCGTTCCAGCTGGTGACCGGCCGAGTCTGGCGCGGCACAGCTTTTGGTGGCTGCAAAGGACGCTCCCAGTTGCCCGGGATGGTTGACCAGTATATGGACGGCGGCATTAAAATTGACGAGTTCATCACCTTCACGATGCCGCTCGAAGATATCAACAGAGCTTTCGATCTCATGCATGAGGGAAAGAGCATTCGGTCGGTCATACATTTCTAAATCCGCTTCTTCGTGACCAACATTGCAGTAGCTACGACGTCTCAGCTGGCCGCAGATGCAGCGCGTGAAGTTGCGGCTGGCGGTGGAAATGCGGTCGACTGTGCATTGGCAGCCTCTCTGTTGACGATGAACACAGAGCCGAGCGTATGTGCACTGGCAGGCAGCGCGTTCATAACGATCTGGCCTGACGGTGGTGAGCCGGTAACGATCGATGGAAACGCGGCGGTTCCCGGTGCGGGCCTCGTGGATGAGGAACGTGGTCAAGGTGCCGTTCCCGTTTCGATCAACTACGGTGGCGGAATCGAAACGCTGGTAGGACCGGGGTCGGTAGCAATTCCCGGCTCGCTCGCTGCCATTGAATACGCGTGGAAGAAATACGGCGCTACCAGCTGGGAAGCTATTTTCGCTCCGTCGATTCGGGCGACGAGGGACGGGTTCGCTCTCCCTGCCGCGTGCCGCTACTACCTTGGTTACTCCGGCGACTGCATTTTCGATCGCAGCAAAGACGGTCGCGACGCGTTGCGCCATGACGACGGTACGTTACGCGACACCGGCAGCACGATTGTCATTGCGCACCTTAGCGATACGCTGGATGCTATTGCACGAAACGGCGCAGATCTGTTCTACAAAGGGGATCTGTCCGCTGCCATTTCAGAACATTGTCTTGCAGGCGGCGGCATGCTGACGCGGGAGGACCTGTCGTCATACGAAGCCATTGAAAGACAGCCACTGCGGGCAGAAATTGGTCAATGGTCCATCGCAACGAATCCGGCACCTGCGATCGGCGGGGCCGTCCTTACGGCTATGCTCATGGCTTGCTCTGATCTGCATGACCGTGTCTGGAACCGGGCAACGCTTGAGCAGTTGATCCACTCGCAGCAGGCGTGTCTGGACTTTCGCCAACGTCATCTTGATCTGGCCGACGATGTTGGCGCTGAGGCGGCACGTCTCATCGAATCTGCGCGCAGCGGGCGGCTGCTGAGTCGCTGGACATCCGCGTCAACGGTTCACACCTCCGTCGTCGATAACGCAGGGACCGCCTGCGCGATTACCGCATCATCGGGATACGGCTCCGGCGAAATGCCAGCCGGTACGGGTTTGTGGCTGAATAACTGTCTCGGTGAGATTGAACTGAATCGTCGGGGGCTCGACGCCGGTCCGCCAGGTTCGCGACTGCCGTCCAACATGGCGCCCAGCGTTGCTCGTCGCGGCAACTCGGTTGTTGCGGTGGGTTCGCCCGGTGCCGACCGAATCACCACTGCACTGCAGCAATTCCTGATCAATTACCTGTTGTTCGAGATGCCGTTAGAAGATGCAATCGCGCACCCACGTGTGCATGTCGATACCAGCAGTGACGAGGTACGATTAATGGCAGAGCCGGGACTGGACCTTCCTGAAACCGAGCTACCCGTCCATCTCTTTGAGAAGCTCGTGATGTATTTTGGCGGCGTCGGTGCGGCTGTGTTTGATAGCGAGCGGGGGCTTGCTGCGGCAGCCGATCCGCGTCGCGAAGGTGGAACGTGTATTTACGAGCGCTGATACTTCTCGGTCTGACTTTCGCTTTCGACGCGAGCGCACAGATCACGATTACCCGCGGCACGAATCTTTCGGTAGATGCCGCGAAAGACGGTCGTCTGGCGATCGACCTGCGCGGTGATCTCTGGATTGTGCCTGGCGGCGGCGGTGAAGCCCGGCAGCTCACTCAGGACCTCAAGTCAGTTAAACGACCCCGCTGGTCCCCCGGCGATGATCAACTGGTCTACTCGGCTGTTGCGGACGGCCAACAGGGCATCTGGCTTTACGATCTCGACAGCGGCAATACACGATTCCTGAGCTCTCAGACCAATCTCGATTTGTACCCAAGCTGGCACGCCGACGGCCAACGAGTGTTGTATTCGTCTGATGTCAACGGTGATGGGTTTGATCTTTGGGAAATTGATGTCCCCACTGGCCTGCGCTGGCGAATAACTGACCGGCCCGGTGACGAGACAGAAGGTGCCTGGTCAGACGATGGGCGCGATCTTGTTTATGTCCATCATCACGGTGATGAGTGGTCCCTCATTCTCCGCCGGCACTCAAGACCTGAGGAGGTTTTGCTGACAGCAAAAGAAAAGATCGCAGCGCCGACCTGGCGGCCAGACGGCAGTCTGATCTCTTTTTTCAAGAGCGACCCGAACACAACAACTCTGGAAGTCGTCATATTATCGCGCCCCCGTCTCATCCGTTCTTACGCAACGAACGAGCAGTTCGTCGTATCACCAGTCAGCTGGCTGGATCGTCACCGGATGTACTATTCGGCCAATGGTCAGATTCGACAGCGCCTGTTCAACTCCTGGACGTCGACCCCACTGCAATTTCGGGCGACCATTCAACCTGCGGTGGTAGCGGCCGTCAGGCGTGAGCGGCCCATTCTGCAGTGGCCGGATGAACCAAAGGGCACTCTGGTCATCCGTGCGGCGCGGTTTTTCGACGGCGTCAACGCGGGTTATCAGCACGACAAAGACATCGTGATAGAGGGTGGCCGTATCGCCTCGATAACGGAGCATGCAGAGCGGCCGGGCTCTATTGTCATCGACATGGGTGATTTGACCATTCTCCCCGGCCTGCTCGACGCCGACGCGCGCTTGCCAGGTCAACTGTCTGCAAGTCACGGTCCGGACCTGCTGACGATGGGGGTGACCACGATTGTTGGCAGCCACCCGAATCTGGAGACGTTGAATTCGATTTGGGCTGGCAAAGAGATTCCGGGCCCGAGAATGTTGAGAGCGGATCAATGGCAGCCCGGACCAACGCCGCGGCCGGAACTTGATGTAACCGCGGCGATAGTCACCAGCCGATCAACCGGCCTGCCAACGGGAGAGGCATTGGCGACTCAGTTTCGTGCGATGCAAGTCGCTGGGCTAACGCCAGAACAAACCCTGCGGGGAATGGGTGTAAACGCAGCCGGGGCGATGCTGGCGGACCCGTATCTCGGCCGTATTGCAATCGGCGCGGCCGCCGACCTGGTTTTCGTTGATGGCGATCCACTGTCCAATATCAGGCACGTTCTGAATGTGGTGGCCGTGGTCCGAAATGGGCGCTTCTACAGTGTCTCCGGATTATTCGATCGTGCCAAGCGCGCGGAAAGTGTCGATTAATTTAACAAAATGCGGATAAATTGCCGATTCTTTGGATCACCGCACCCATTTGACATAATCGCCGGCCTGTTCTCCCATTCGATTTTCGAAAAGAATTCCGTAAACAAGCAGTTTTCCCTGATAAACCGGTTAGATAGATAGTGCACCGCGTAAGAGCAACCCTAATCTTTTTCGCCCAAAAACGTCGGCTTTCTTTACAAAATACAAGCCTTGCGTCTGCGCCTACGGGTTGAACAGCGTCTAAATCATTGAATTAGCGGTGCTTCGACAATAGTTGGCACAGGTCTTGCTTTTAATACGGTGCCCAAGCGAAGCGTAACTGCAGCTTGATAACATAACGGTCAGAGACGGGATTTAGACGCCAGAAGAATAATAACTATAAAAATAAGAAGATCCAGACCCAATAACAATAAGAAAGGCTCTATCGCCGGTTATCGAATTCGCAGTTACCTCTTTTGAAAAAAAGAGAAATTCAGCCCCACAGCTAACGCCGTGGGGCTTTTTCTTGTACGGCACTTTGCCCTTTCGTTCTTGTCCGAATAGGATCAGACCATCAGAGGGGATAAATCATGAACAAAATGACATCCATCAGAGGACTAACGTTCGCTCTCACTTTCGCTTTGATGGCGGGCTTCGTCGAGCAGCCTGCAGTGGCGACTGAGTCCGGTCTATCAATTTATGACGCTGCGGTCGCAAGCACAGCAAGACCGGAGTCCGATCGTGCTCGTGACGCCGGGCGCAAACCAGCCGAGGTTCTGGCGTTTCTGGGCATCGAGCCCGGCATGAACGTATTGGACATGTTTACCGGCGCTGGATACTACGCAGAAATCATCGCTAGCGTTGTTGGCGAAGAAGGAAAAGTCATCGCACATTCAAACGAGGCCTACCTGGGTTTCGTCGGTAATGCCTTCGAGGAAAAATTTGGCAGTGGTCGCCTGACGAATGTCGATGTTCTCATGGCCGAAAACAACAAGCTGTCCCTTGCAACCAATTCTTTGGATGCCGTGATGCTAGTGCTGTCTTTTCACGACCTGTACCACTCAGACGCGGAGAATGGTTGGCCACCGATTGACGCTCCGGCTTTTCTGGCTGAATTGAGAAAGGGCCTGAAGCCGGGCGGCTTCGTAGCGATTATTGACCATTATGCGGAGGCTGGGGCGCCTGCTGAAACCGGTGATACCGTGCATCGAATTGATCCGGCGATAGCAATTGCAGAAATGGAAGCGGCCGGATTCATACTCGATGGCCAAAGCGACCTGTTGCGAAACCCGGATGACGACCTGACCAAGAGTGTCTTTGCTCCGGAAATCCGCGGCAAGACCGATCGCTTCATTATGCGCTTCAAGAATCCCGACTAAAGGGGCCCGCAAACCACCTGAACGTTGATTCATGTTCAAAGCTATACGCATCTCAATATTGCTGTTCATCCTGATCTTCGTAGGCCTCAGCGCATTTCTAACCCAGACGAGAAGTACAGACTGGAATAACAGCCTGTGGATCAAGGTCTACCCCATCAATGCCGACGGCAGTCCCGAGGCGACCCAGTACATTCAGGCACTGAAATCGTCCGACTTTGAAGGTATCGAAACGTTTCTTAAACGGGAGACAGAACGCTACTCGAGGACTCTTAGACAGCCAGTTCGTATCGAGCTGGGCAGCGAAATCAAAGAACAACCACCGGAGCTCGGTGCTGACCCAAACGTCATGTCAGTGATACTTTGGTCCCTGAAAATGCGCTGGTGGGCAGGTAGTTCGACCGACGCCCAGGATCGTATCGACCCGGATGTGCGAATTTTCGTTCGCTACCACAAGCCTGACCTTGCCGTGACACTCGAGAATTCCGTTGGCCTGCAGAAAGGTATGGTTGGTATCGTGAATGCGTATGCCAGCCGGGGGTACCGCGGCACGAACAACGTCATTATCGCCCATGAGTTCCTGCACACACTCGGCGCCTCCGATAAATACCGTGCCGTTGACGGACAACCGATAGGCCCTGATGGCTTGGGAGAGCCCGATCAGCAACCGCTTTATCCGCAACGATTTGCCGAGATCATGGGCGGTCGCATTGCTCTTGCAGAAGACGACTCTGTTATTCCGCAGAGTTTGAAGTACGCCGTTATTGGATCGCTAACCGCCAGTGAGATAAATCTGTCCAGGTAGACTTGTCAGGCGACGTGGCCTTTTAGCCGGCCCAGGTATTTCTCATGCAACGATGGATTCGCTGCGAGTACCGAGCGAATATCAAGATCCGGTTTATCACCATTGAGATTGGTGAAGACACCACCCGCCTCTGTCACGATGACGGACAATGCAGCAATATCCAGGATATTCACGTCCGACTCGATCACCGCTTCGATCTTACCGGCAGCGAGTAAATGGTAATGATAGAAGTCGCCATAACCTCGAATGCGATCAGCACTCTTCACAATATCGCCGAGCGCGGACCAGCCATCGCTGTGTGCCAACGACTTCAGGTTTCCAGTTGAAACAGCCGCTCGATCAGGATCATAAATATCGCTGACCGTAAGACGCTGGCCATTCAACCACGCACCTTGTCCTTTCTCGGCCCATGCAAGTTCGTCCATCATCGTGCCGCTGGAGACGCCGAGAATCAGTTCTCCATTGCGCATGAGCGCGATCTGGGTCGAGAAGAACGGGTACTGGCGGACGAATCCCTTGGTGCCATCGATAGGATCAACCAGCCAGAGAAACTCTGCGTCAGCTTGTGTCTGGCCCGTCTCCTCTCCATAGAAACCGTGCTCGGGAAATGCGCTGAGGATGATTTCACGAATCGCTTGCTCACATTCGACATCGGCTTGCGTCACCGGCGTCAAATCGGCTTTGGTCGTTACCGTGAAGTTGCCTTTGAAATAACTCCGACTGATAGCCGCCGCTTTATCGGCGGCCGCCAACGCTACCTTGAGGTAATCCGAAGCATTTTCTGCGTTGAAGCTTTCCACCTGAAATCAATCCTGATATTGCAAACACTCGGCGCAACTATGGCCGCTGTCGCCAACAGAAACAAGCATGCTTTCTTGACAGTCCAAGGACGCCTACCTATCGTCGCAGCATGGGAAATCGATTAAGCAAAATATATACGCGTACCGGCGACGACGGCACGACAGGACTCGGCGATGGAAGTCGGGTCGCGAAGGACTCTGCGCGAGTTGAGGCCTATGGCACAGTTGATGAAGCCAATTCGGCCATCGGCCTGGTACTCGCAGCCGGTGAGCTATCCGCGGGCGTTCGAGAGTCCCTGACTGCAGTGCAACACGATCTGTTCGAACTCGGCGGTGAACTTTGCATACCGGGACACAGCGCGATTACGCAGGAATTTATTGATCGCCTCGAGTCGGATCTGGACGGATTTAACGAGGACCTGCCGATGCTCAAGGAGTTTATATTGCCCGGCGGTGGTCCGGCGGCCGCGGCCTGCCATATGGCCCGGACAATTGTGCGTCGGGCAGAACGACGCGTCGGGACATTGGCGGATGTCGAGGATATCCGTCCAGAGACAGGGAAATATTTGAATCGCCTGTCGGATTTGCTATTCGTCATTGCGCGGGTTTTAGCGCGTGCCGAATCGGGTCAAGAGGTTCTCTGGGATCGCGATCGCTGAGAACACAAGCTGAGCTGCGATCAAGAATCAATAACGAGGAATCAGGCTATGGCAGGAGTCGAAGGGCGCGTCGCACTCGTAACAGGTGGTGGTCGCGGCATTGGTCGGGCAACGGCCGATTTGCTGGCTGCGCGCGGCGCAAAAGTCATGTGCGTCGCACGCAGTGAAGAAGAGCTCGCCAAGTCAGGCCACGAGTACTCGGTCGCCGATCTTGGAACGCCTGAGGGCTGCGCGAAGGCGCTTGAAGATACCGAACAACGACTGGGCCCGGTCGATATCCTTATCTGCAATCACGGTTTGGGCTCTGCGCACGAGAAAGTGATCTGGGAACAGGACCTGAAAGACTGGAGCGACTCGATTCGCATCAATCTTGACGGCCCGTTTTATCTTTCACGTCTGGTATTGAAGGGAATGGTCGAGCGGCGGTATGGACGCGTTGTTTTCACAAGCTCCACGGCCGCAGTCAACGCCGAACATGCCGGAAGCGCCTACAACAGCTCCAAAGCCGGGTTGCTGGGGCTGATGCGCTCTGTCGCGGAGGACGGCGGCGCTTACGGCGTCACGTCAAACGCTGTACTACCCGGCTGGGTGCGAACAGAAATGGCGGAACGATCTGCACGATACGAGGCAGAAGAGCGCGGTATTACGCCAGAGCAGGTTTGGGAAGAACGCGCGGCACTTTATCGTCCTGGCCGTGTTGCGACACCCAAAGAGGTTGGCGAAATGATTGCGTTTCTGGCTGCCGAGGAATCCAGTGGCGTCAGTGGCGAGTCCATTCGGGTTGCGCTTGGCAGTTCATGGTAGAGCTACCAAGACCCGAAATCCTGGCGCCACTAGCGCGTCAGACCATACAACGTCATTGCCGATATGATGACCGCAAAAATCAACAGCAGTCTGAAGACTAGCTCGTTGGCGGACCTTGCCCCGCGAATGCCGCGCTCCTTAATCGACTCGTCAGGCCGATCCTGCAATGCAAGAGCTGCGACACCGACTCGAGCGAGCAGGTGCTCACTGTGTTCAGACAACGACGCATCACGATCTCCAGCGGGTGCGCGAAATGCTGCAATCGCATCAACCGCGTGTCCTGCCGTCGCATAACCGAGTGCCGTCAGGCGTGCCGGCACCCAGGCCAGCAGTCCGTGCACCAATTCCGCGGCATCGCGAATTCTCTCGGAACTGCCGTTCGAATCTTCGCTGCGCGTCGCGTTAAAAACAGCACGGCGCCGTATGAGGTCCGTTACACGATAGCTCCACGCCGCCAGAGGTCCAATGTAACCCATGACAGCGCCCAGAACGACGAACCAGAATACAACGGCAAACAGTCGATTGTTCGCCTGCACACAGACGGCCTCTTCTACACGTGTGATTCGCTCCCGGGCATCTGTCGGCACGTCGCCTTCAATAATGGCTTTGGCGGCGTTATGAATTTTTTCTTCATCTTCCGACTCAAGCGCTTTGCAGTAGTCATCAACTTCTTCCCCGATGTCTTTCGGGCCGAGTGAAAACAGCAACACGAAAATGGCCAGCATCAGGTAAGTGAACCCCTGCAGTGTCTCGCCCAAACCAAACATGATCGCGACAACCGGCAGCACCAGCAATATCGCCAAACCAACAACTGGAATAATAGCTGGCCAGTTTTTGAGACGCTCAGCCTGGCGAAATCCCGCATCGATTATGCGCTCCAGCCAGCGCATTCGACGCCAGTGAAAGAAGCGCGTAGCGAATCGTTCTATGACCAGTCCGATAAGTAAGGCAATCAGGTGCATGAGTTCAGGTTCTCGAGTGTTTCTCCAAGTGCATCATACAATCGCAGCCAGTCGAAAGCAGGACCTGGATCGCTCTTACGGCCGGGAGCAATGTCACAATGTCCCGCAAGCTCTCGTGGCGATATGCCAGGATAGGCTCGCGACATGGCGCACAGCACAGCGGGAAGGACCTGGTACTGACGTTCGTCATAAGGTGTATCGTCCTCGCCTTCGAGCTCAATCCCGATGGAAAAGTCGTTACAGCGCGATCTTCCGCGGAAACACGACTCGCCTGCATGCCAGGCGCGCTCGGTGAAAGGTACAAATTGAATGATTTCTCCGTCTCGCCGGATCAACAAATGCGCAGAAACTTCCATACCTCGAATCTCACCAAAATACGGGTGCGAATCCCAGTCGAGTTGATTCAGAAACAACGCCTCGATCTCACCGCCGCCAAACTCCCCGGGCGGCAGGCTGATGCCGTGCAGAATAACCATGCCCAGAGAGGCTCCCTCGGGACGCGCATCCCGATTCGGGCTAAGACATAGCCGGGCTGGGCTGATGAGTCCGCTCTGTGGATCGACGGTAAACTCGCTCGCCACGTTCAGTTCAGGCATGATTTCGAAGACATGAGTACGAGGCTATTTGTTTCCGGCACATTGATCAACGGTGCCGAACTGGAACTTGACGGGGATCGCGCGCGATACCTCGGTAAAGTACTGCGCGTGCGCGTTGCAGACCGCCTGACCGTCTTCAACGGAGAGGGCCCGGAATGGCCCGCAACTGTCACTCGCATTAGCAAGAGCGCCGTCGGTCTGGAGCTCGGAGAAAGTTTCGAGGCCGGCACCGAGTCGCCGCTGAAAATTCACCTGGTGCAAGGGATCTCGCGCGGTGATCGCATGGACCTTGTCGTGCAAAAGGCCACCGAACTGGGCGTGAAGCGCATAACACCTGTACTCACCGAATACGGCGTCGTCAAACTTGATGCCGATCGCGCTGAAAAACGCCGCGCACACTGGCAGAAAATTGCGAACGGCGCGTGCGAGCAATCGGGACGTACACGTCTGCCACTGATCGATACTCCGATATCCATGAAGAACTGGTTTGGAAGCAAACCAGGTAAAGTGGATGCCGAATTGATTCTTGTTCCAGGCGCCGCAACGTCTCTGACATCCATTTCCGCGCCGGAAACCAAAGTCTGTGTGTTGATTGGACCGGAAGGTGGATTCAGCGTTGCAGAATACGGCGATGCCCAGGTCTCGGGGTTTACGGCGGTGTCACTGGGACCGCGCGTGTTGCGCACCGAATCGGCCGCGATCTCGACTTTGGCCGTGCTGCAGTCTCTGTGGGGTGATTTGCGCTAGTCCGTATCAGGCTTGCAGTGACTCTCTGGCCAGCATCGCCTCAAGCTTCTCCAGATCGGGAATCATGGGAAACTCGTTAATCATGCGCACGCGGCAAAGCACCGGCGCATCCTCTGGCCAACCGTCTTTTGACTCAAGCTTCAGCACATCGCGGTTGACGCGCACAAGCTGTGGAAAGCCCTGTGTTACTACACCGAAATAGCCGGTTTTGAGCTGCCCGGTGCTCGCGTAAAATACAACCACTCGCGTGCGACCCGTGATGACCGGTATGTCTTTGCCGATTGCGCCTTCGAAAGAAACCACGGGCAGTGGACGACCATTCCAGTTGACTGTCCCCAGCATCCAGTCATGGGCGCCTTCCTCTGCATCGGCTTTGGAAAAACGGACGACTTCGGCAACGCAGGCACGCGGAACGATCAGTCGATCCTCTGAAAGCGGCACGAGCAGGCTGTACAGTTCTTCTGACTCGGCACTCATTGCAATTCAATCCCTCTTTCTTCGAACTGGCGACGGATTGCCTCCAATAACTGTGTGTCCTGATACGGCTTACCAAGATAATCGTTCACGCCAAGTTCGATTGCGCGCGCACGGTGTTTATCCCCGACGCGCGACGTAATCATGATGATGGGCACATCCGATACGCGGTCATCGTTACGCACATGCGACGCGAACTCATAACCGTCCATACGCGGCATCTCGATATCCAGAAGAATGATGTCCGGTTTGACTTCCTGCATCACGCTTATTGCGTCCAGTCCGTCCTTCGCTGTCGCACAGCGCATGCCATTGCGCTGCAGGAAGCGCTCAGTGACACGACGGACTGTGATGGAATCATCCACGACCAGCGCCAGCGGCCGATCATCACTTGGCGTCGGCACCGATTTCCTGATTTCGACGACCGGAGCACCCGTGCGCACGAGCGCATGAATGTCGAGGATCAGCACGATGCTGCCGTCACCGAGAATCGTGGCGCCGGACACGCCGCGGATACTCGCTAGTTGTGGACCAACCGCCTTTACAACGATCTCACGGCTTACCAGCATTTCATCAACCAGCAATGCGGCCGAATATTCGCCAGCCTGGATCAGAATAACGGGTACAAATGCCTCATCTTCGGGGAGCTTGGCAGCCTGACCGCCAAGATACATGCCGAGATGTCTGAACTTGTAGGATCGTTCGCCATATTGATAGCTTGGCTCAGTCTGGCTGAGCAGGTTCTCGAGCTCCGCCCGCGGAATTCGCGCCACGCCCTCGACCGTCGGCAATGGCAATGCGTAAATCTCATCGCCGGTGCGGACAATCAGCGCCTGCGTAATCGCAAGCGTAAACGGCAAGCGCACCGTAAAGTTCGTGCCCTGACCGGTGACAGAGCTGATTCTGAGTGAGCCACCGAGTTTCTTCACTTCGTTCGCGACAACGTCCATACCGACGCCACGACCGGCCGTCTGCGTCACTGTGCTTGCCGTCGTGAACCCTGGCGCCAGAATCAGCTGCATGATCTCTTCGTCGGTAACCTTGCTGTCCGGTTTGAGCAGGTCAAGTTCATAGGCCTTGCGACGAATCGCGTCGACATCCAGACCGGCACCGTCGTCAGCTACGTCGATGACCATCTCAGCACCTTCTCGATGCAGACGAATGGCAATACGGCCGACGGCAGGCTTGCCAGCCGCCTGACGTTCTGCAGAGTCTTCGATTCCATGCACGATCGAGTTGCGCAACATATGCTCGAACGGAGGCAACATCTTGTCGAGCACCTGGCGATCCAGTTCGCCTGATGCACCTTCGACAACCAGTTCCGCACGTTTGTTCGCTTCATTGGAGGCTTGACGAACGAGTCTCGTCAACCGTCCGACGTGACGCTCAAAAGGAACCATGCGAGTCCGCATGAGGCCGTCCTGAAGTTCCGCCGTCACACGAGACTGCTGCACCAGGAGTCCTTCTGCCTCAGTGGTCACGGCCTGGAGCAGGTCCTTGAGACTGCCAAGATCACTCGCCGACTCTGCCAGCGCTCGAGACAACTGCTGGATAGTGGAATAACGATCGAGTTCCAGCGGATCAAAATCGCGAGCCACAAGGGTGTCCTGATGGCTGTGCATGATCTGCGCTTCGGTTTCGTTCTCAAGTTTTCGCAGCTGTTCGCGCAATCGCGCGATGGTCTGCTCAAGCTCCTCGACGTGGAAGTCGAAGGTATTGACCTGCTGGCTCAGCCGCGAATGATAAATACTGATTTCACCCGCCGCATTGAGCAGGTCTTCGAGCAACTCCGCATCGATACGCGCAAATTCCTGACGCGTTTCCTGCGAACGAATAGATCGAACATCGGCCGGGGCCTTCTTTTCGACCTCTGGCTCGGGCTCGGGCTCGGGTTCCGGAGCGGGTTCGGGTTCGGGTTCGGGTTCCGGTATGTGCTCAGGTTCCGGAACGGGCTCAGGCTCGGCAACGGGTTCAAAGCCCTCTTGGGAGGAGGCATCCGTTTCTTTGGCCAGCTCCGCCAGTTCATCAGCGAGTGGCGAATCGACGATAACCATGCTGACCGTATCAACCGGTTCGATCGTGAATTCCGACGACGGCGCAATCTCGACGCTGCTATCTGTCGGTGCAATTTCCACTTCAGCGTCATCAGCAACCTCAAAGCCCGCGTTTGCCTGCTGAATGCGCTGTTCCAGCGCGGCCGACGACTTCACAGACTTGCCGGACATCACGGTGTCGCGCATGCGATGAAGCTCATCGATGCTGCGTTGCAACAGGTCCTCCACCGCCGGGGTCGCCTTGACCCGGCCCTCATCCACCGAAATCAACAATGTCTCGAGCTCATGACTCAGGTTGCCCATCGCCGTGATGCCCGCCATACGTGCGCCGCCTTTCAGCGTATGCAGGTGGCGCTTGAGTTCATCCATGGGCTGTTGAGATCGATCTTTTGACCAACTTATGAGTGCCTGATCCGCCTCCTCGAGGAGCTCAGCCGATTCCTCGGTGAATATTGCCGCGATCTCGGCATCGTAGTCAGCCTCTTCAACCTCATCTTCTACAATTGCTTCCACAAAGCCTGGTTTGGGGTCTTCCTGTTCAATAACCGGCTGCCGTTCCGGCACAGCCTCTTCACTGGGCAACGCGGCATCCGATATCTTGCTGATGTACGCAATCAACGCCGTGTAATCAGCGCGATCCCTGACCGGGTTATTAATGTCACCAACAATAATTTCTATCGCCTGGGCGGCGGCTTTTAATACATCCAGACCGGACTTTTGAAAACCGACCTTGTGATCAAAAACACGGCGCACAAAACGATTCAAAACGGCGGCAACCGCAACGCCGCGCTCAACGTTCGCCATGTTGGCGCTACCGTGCAGGGTGTGGCACGCACGATGCAGTTTATCCGTGACATCAAACGGTGGCTCGTGCCCTTCGCAAGCTGCAAGATAGTCTTTGATGACCTGCAGGTGGCCCGCCGTTTCCTTCGAGAAAATATCGTAGAGAACCGGGTCCATCTCAAGCGCCGGCTCCTCTTCCACCGGTTCTGCGCTTTGGGGCATTGCGATCGTCAGAACAGCTGCGTTCGGATCGCCATCGGCAAACGCATTGGCTCGCGCAATATAGAGACTGATGTTGCTTGTCGGCTCCGTTCCAACCTCGAGTTGTTCAACAAGTTCCGGTATGGCGGCCGCCGCAACCTGGATAAAATCGATCATCGGCGGCGTTCGCGGCAGTGTGCGATTGATCAGGCGATTGAGCAGGTTTTCCACCGCCCAGCAATACTCTCCTATGCGTTCTGCACCGACCATGCGGCCGCTGCCTTTCAGAGTATGAAAAGAACGCCGCACAGTGATGAGTTTTTCCATGTCATCCGGCAACGCAGCCCATACGGGCAAGTGGCGCTTGATAGAAGCGATTTCTTCTTTCGCTTCCTCAATGAAAAGCTCAATGATCTCGGGGTCCAATTGTGCCGTATGGTCGACGACAACCGGCAGTGGAATCACCTCGGTGGCTTGCGGCGGCATGCCAGACGATGGTTCCAGCAATGCCTCGGTAGCGCGCTCCTCTATGCCCTCAATCGACAGCCTCTGAGTCGGCTCAATTGTTGCGTCATCCTTCGCCTTGACCTCACTCAGGCGAGCCTCAACATCACTCAATACAGCGAGGCAGGCTTCGGCATTGTCAAGCATGTACCACGGTTCGCTGCGCCCCGCCTTAACGGTCTCCATGTAATACTCGATACTCACGATCACGTCTGCAAGGCGATCAGTTTCCTTCTGGTCCAATAATTTCGGCCCACCGGCATTGAGCATGACCGTAATCAGTCGCCCAACCCGCTCGACCACTTCCATCGCACGTGTTTTGTCGAGTAATAGCAATCCGGATTTGATCCCGCGTATCAACGACGGAATGCTATCGAAACCGTGCGAACCGGATTCGGTCGTGAAGCTCTGACTAATGGTTTCCTTGATACGTGCGAGATTAATTATGCACTCGCGCATCACTGACTCAGTGACCTTTTGAAATTCACCATCGTCGTCTGGCTCTTCACCAGCATCGGTTTCTCTTGGAGTGGTAAGGCGAATCAACTGTTGGTCAAGACGATCCTCGACGCGCAAGAGTGTCGAAGCAATATCGAGAATGACCTGATCATTCGCGATGCCACCGCGTTCGACTACATCTTTCAACCTGTCGATTTCTCCATCGATATCGCCGCGGAGCTCACCCAGACCCAGCACACCCAGCGTGTCACTGATCTTCTTTAAGAGCACAAGCTGTGGAATGAGCTCTGACGATTTGTTCATGCCGGTGCGCACAAAAATGTCGAGGACATCTTTCACACGGCTCAGATCATCTTTGATAGCCGACGCGACGGTCTCCATGAGCTTCGCACTCGGAGCCGACAGCGCATCGCGCGCCTCTTCAACCTGTTCATCACCTGGCAACAGTTCGGACAGGTTGAATGCGGCGCGTATCTCACTGATGCGCCCGCCCGCAATGCTCGAACGCGCCACATAGTAGAGAAGATTGTTCAACAGATCGTCGACGGGATGTTGTTCGAACGCGAGCAATCCTTCATCGATTACATACTTGAGTTGGCGATCGGTCTGACCCAGTAATCGTTTGACCGCTATTGATGTTTCCAGCCCGCCGTTCCGCAATGCTTCGAGCACTCCCGAGACGACCCACCAAAGCTGAAACATGTCGTCACGTGTGGCTGAGTTTTCGAGTGCTGCTGCAACCCTTGCCAGCGCATCGAGGTGGCGACTGCTATCACCGCCTTTGATCCAGCCGAGCAGAGCCAATTGGAATTTCGGGCGCAAGCGTTTTGCGACCATCACCGGATCTTCGCCGCTGCCCGCACGAGGCTCGCTTCTTTTTTCCGCACGGGTGGGAGACAAATTCAACAGTAACAGCGTGCCTTCTGACAGTAATGGCTCGCCACGAGCAGCCCGCAGATCGTTAAGCATCGGCAACAACACCAGCGCTATGTCGCGACCGCCGCCAAGCAGACGCTCAATATAAACCGGTAACTGCACCATCGAACGGGTCAGTGCGTCCAGACCGTCCTCACGACCTTTCCCCGCACGCAGCACGGAGAGGTAATCGCACGCCAGTTCCATTTCTTCAACGAGCAATGCAGCGCCATAGGTCTCCGTCATTCGCAGAGCGCCACGAGCCTGATGCAACAGCTCGCCTGCGCGTCGCAGCGCAGCTGTTCCGCCGCGGCCATCAACGCAATCTTCCAACGCCAGGTGCGCGTTACGAATCGTCTCCATAAGCTCGGCACTAACGATCGACAACGCGCTGATAGCGCCATTGACCTTATCGTCTCCGATCATTTGCTCATGAATGCCTGTATCGCCCGTCATCTGGTCGTCCGTGTCGCTGGTGGTTGCCTAACCGGCTTTCGCCTGATTGTCTGCCGGTGCCGGAGCTGGCGATTGAGTGCTGGAAGTTGGTCGCGTTAACGCCCCTGTTTGCATCATGTCAGCTGGCAGAGAAAATCCTTCTACCGTCTTTCTAAGCTGCGTTGCGAGCTCCGATAATTTTGCGATAGATGCCGCTGTCGCCGACGTCGCCTCACCCGTCTGCTTCCCAATTTCCCGCAACCTTGAGGTGCGTCGGGTCACATCTGCTGCAGATCCCGCCTGCTGCCGGGCGGAGCTCGAGATATTCTGCACGAGACTCGCGATCTGGTTAGACACTTGCTCAATCTCATCGAGGGCCGCGCCAGCGTTCTCAGCCAGTAACGCTCCACCCACGACGTCGGTTGTACTGCGTTCCATCGAAACGACGGCTTCGTTGGTGTCCGACTGAATGGTTCGAACCAGCACTTCGATTTGCTTGGTCGCATTCGTGGATCGTTCCGCGAGCCGTTGCACCTCATCTGCAACGACAGCAAATCCGCGCCCGGCCTCGCCTGCCATAGACGCCTGAATGGATGCATTCAATGCGAGAATATTGGTCTGCTCAGCGATATCGTTAATCAACTCAACGATGTTGCCAATTTCCTGCGAGCTTTCACCCAGTCGCTTGATACGCTTCGACGTTTCCTGGATCGTCTCTCGAATCGCGTTCATGCCGTCGATCGTTCGACGTACGGCCTCGCCGCCTTTGTGCGCGACCTCTACCGAATGGCGAGCGACATCCGATGATCGCTCGGCATTACCGGAAACCTCTTCGATCGACGCTGCCATCGATACGATGGACTCTGTAGCTGCATTAATTTCTTTAGCCTGATTGTCCGCGGCTTTAGCCAGGTGCGCCGCGGTGTTCTCAGTTTGTTTGGTGGCCATGTCAACCATGAGCGCGGTATCGTTCACGGTCGCCACAAGCTTGCGCAATTCTTCGATCGCGAAGTTGAATGAATCGGCAATCGTGCCGGTAATATCCTCCGTGACCGTCGCCTCTACCGTCAGGTCGCCATCAGCAAGACTGCCCATCTCATCGAGTAATCGCAGAATAGCCTGTTGATTGCGCTCATTCTGCTCAACCTGCTCGCGCGCCGTTGTTTCGAAAACCGCACTCTTGGAATGTAAGACCAGAAGTCCGATGATCAACAGAATCGCGATGCCAACCAGAGCAACTGGAATCAAGACGTTGTTCAGAAATGCTGGCAGTGACGCAGCCCCCTCACCGGAATTGAAAGCCGACCCAAGCAGATTTGTTGCACTTGTGCTCAACTCAGACTGGGTGGCGAGAAGCTCACTTACCTGACTGATATTGGCATCTAAAGTAGCTGCTTGCTCTGTCAGGCTCGTCAGACTGCTGATGACGGGTACCAATGCAACATCGCGCCCCTCCTCGTTCAGCGGACCAATATCGAGATCACTGTCTCCGCCATCCAGGGCATTGGATACATTTTGCAAATAGCCAATATCTTCCGCGATCGCATTTGCGGCGCTTTCGCCGCCCGCGAGTATGTCAGCCGACGCTTCGCGAATACGATTCGCACGTTGCTGAAACTCCATAATGGCCGCTGTCGCGCTGGACCTGTCCAGCAGTTCGTTGGAAAGCTGTACCAATGAGGTTGCGTCCGTTTCCATTTGGCTGGCAGCCGCCAATACCGCATCGACTTGCGAGCGTCTTGCCAGAATCGCAGCCGCTCGTGATTCCAGTTGCTGCCAGTCGGACGCACGACCCGGTGCTCCTGTACGACGCATCGTCGCCACACTCTTGACGCTCGCACCAAGTTCCCCAAACGCGTTGGGGTCACCGCCCAGGGCGCGCGCCGCCTGCGCCGGAATCGCCTGCGACAGCGCCGCAAGTTTCGGCGCCGATGGACTAGCTCCACCCGCCTGCAGATAGGTCAATGCCGCAGCACCAATAAGGAGGAATGCGGCAAAACCCGCGAGCGCTCTAAAAGTGGATGAATTGTCGATATTACTGGCCATGAATCACCTTCATTCCGCAGATGCCTGCAGGAACACATTGCTTTCGACTAAATCGAACAAATTGAAAACCGGCCAGGACTCGTCACCGCGTTGGTAGACTCCGGCCAGGAAACGATCGCAGCGCACGATGGTTTCCTGTGCTTCATTTGCATATTCGTGATCCGTAAAACGCCGGAAACCCAAAACCTCGTCAACAACGAGTCCGGCCGGAACTTCACGGTGGTTAACTGATATGACGCGCGTGGTGCGTCGCAACGTCGTTCTACCGCTGCCCAGCATCAATTTGAGATCAACGAGGGGCAGTAAATGGCCGCGCAGATTAGCTATCCCCAGTAACCAGCGATTTGCCCCGGGCACGCGTGTCATCGTCTCCGGCAACATCAGGACTTCGCGGACCTGCTCTCGACTGGCGACAAACTGTTCCTCGCCTATTCGAAAACCAATGCCAACCCACTCCGATGGCATGGCACCGGCGGAACCCTGGCCGGCATGGGCGGCGCGGCTGCGCAGCTCCATTTCCTGCAGCAACTCGAACGGTTGCTCAACCAGCGCCGCGAGATCAGCGGAACTACTCATTCAGTCTGTCACCACCGCGTTAATCATCGCGACTAGATCCTTGTCTTTGACCGGCTTCACGACGTATTCAACGGCGCCCTGGCGCATGCCCCATATCTTGTCAGTTTCCTGATCTTTCGTCGTGATCATGATGACCGGTATCGACGCGGTCATCGGGTCCTTGGTCAATTGTCGCGTCGCCTGAAATCCATTCATACCAGGCATAACGACGTCCATAAGGATGCAATCAGGAAGAGAGGTGCGCGCGGCCTTCAGTCCTTCTTCGCCGCTGTCAGCGACAAGGGTGTCGAACCCGGCCTTCTCGAGCATGTTCTGAAACAAATGCAGCTCAGTTGGCGAATCATCGATGATGAGTACAACTGCCATCTAAAAGTCCTTAGTTGATGTGGTTCGAAATTGCACCGAGGAGTTCGTCCTTGGTAAATGGTTTTGTAAGATACTGTTCCGAGCCGACGATGCGTCCGCGCGCACGATCGAACAGCCCGTCCTTGCTCGACAGCATAATGACAGGTGTCTGTTTGAAAACCTTGTTGTGCTTGATCAGCGAACAGGTCTCATAGCCATCCAGGCGAGGCATCATGATGTCCACAAAGATGAGGTCCGGCTGGTGATCAGCAATTTTGGACAATGCATCAAAACCATCAATCGCGGTGAACACCTGACAACCCTCTTTTGATAACAGGGTTTCTGCTGTTCTGCGGATGGTCTTGCTATCGTCCACGACGAGTATTTTTAGCCCTTGCAGGCTTCGCGATGCGTTAGCTGACACCAAATTTCCCCAGATTGAAAACCGACTTTTACCATATTGACATAACTCCGGCTAGGACGCCCGCCACGTTACACGAAATCACGCAATTTCCGATGCCTACAGTGCATTTCACGGTATAGTTGGCGGCTTCATTCCGAAACAATCTCGCAAGAATAAAACATGGCTGCACAAGCGTTAAAAGTTGGCATGGTGATGGATCCGATCGGCTCCATCACGCCTAAAAAGGACTCCTCGTTGGCAATGTTGCTGGAGGCCAGTCGTCGTGGCGCCGAAATTCATTACTTCGAACAGCAGCATCTGCGCATGCTCTCGGGCAAAGCGATTGGTTTGTCGACGCGCCTGACAGTGCGTGATGACAATGACGACTGGTTCGATTTTGGTGAACAACGGGAGATTGAACTCGGTGATCTCGATGTCATCCTGATGCGCAAAGATCCACCGTTCGATATGGAGTATGTCTACACGACCTACATCCTGGATCGCGCAAAACTGGCCGGCGCGCTCGTCGTCAACGCGCCGCAGGCATTACGGGACATGAACGAGAAGGCCTATACCGCCTGGTTTCCGGACTGTACGCCGCTGACCCTGGTCACCCGTTCGATGCCTGAGATGAAAGCCTTCCTCGCCGAGCACGGCCGCATCGTCGTCAAGCCGCTCGACGGTATGGGCGGACGCTCGATCTTTGTTATTTCTCAAGGCGACAACAACGCCAACGTCATTTTCGAAACGCTGACCGACTACGGACAGCGATTCGCGATCGCCCAGGTCTACATTCCCGAAATCACCCTCGGCGATAAACGTATCTTGCTGATTGACGGGGAACCCGTGCCCTACGCGCTGGCCCGCATACCGACCGGCGACGATAACCGCGGCAATATGGTCGCGGGCGCGACAACCAGAGCTCAGGACCTGTCTGACGCCGATCGCCGAATTTGCGCGCTGGTTGGACCGGTTTTGCGTGACCAGGGAGTCCTGTTCGCCGGTATCGATGTTATCGGCGACTACATGACCGAGGTAAACGTCACGAGCCCAACCGGCATCCGCGAACTGGATCGCAGTTTTGATCTCAACATCGCTGGCCTGATGTTCGACGCGATAGAGCGACATCTTTGAGACGACGACGCGCTTGAGAGCTAGTCCCTTGTTTATGTAAGCAAATTGGCGGATTATTCGCGCGGATATGGCCAACGTAGCGCTGCATACAGACCCTCTCGACGAGATGCGACTCCTCGCACCTGCCGTTCC
>Ga0055584_100001254_pt1 | contig 24912 bp, 20 predicted proteins | sample OSDHelmetaG_FD_58716 | JGI IMG/M metagenome (GOLD analysis project Ga0055584, IMG submission 58716) | Pelagic marine sediment microbial communities from the LTER site Helgoland, North Sea, for post-phytoplankton bloom and carbon turnover... | ecosystem: Environmental > Aquatic > Marine >...
TCACAAGTCCAGACAGTGGAAAATCCGCTGCCCACACCAAGATCAACCTGTAACTTGATTTCTTTTTGTTTCAAGTGTGCGGTAACCAGAGATTCATCATAACCCTCTATCTGCTGCCCGTTTTTAGTAATACAAACGCCGCCAAATCGAACCTCCAGTTTAGATGCATCAATCTCTTCCCCGGATTTACCCACTGCCATCACCACCCTTCCCCAATTAGCATCCTCACCAGCGATGGCAGTTTTAACCAGTGGCGAGTTAGCAATGGATTTTGCCACCTTGCGGGCTGCTGATGCGGAAATGGCACCACTCACCGAAACCTCAATAAGTTTACTTGCGCCTTCGCCATCTCTGACAACCTGGAGTGCGAGATCATGCATCAGACCATTGAGGTTTTTGCGAAAATCATCAAGGGTTTTATCCAACAGCGAAGACGGCTGTATGTTGCCAGCATTTCCTGTGGCGAACATCAGACAGGTATCGCTAGTGGAAGTATCGCTATCAACCGTTATGGCATTAAAAGAGTCATGATTGGCGTCAGCCAGCAAGCCCTGCAATACACTTTGCTGGATATTCGCATCAGTAAATATAAATGCCAGCATTGTTGCCATATTCGGCTCAATCATTCCAGATCCTTTGGCAAAACCGTTTAACGTCACCGAAACGTCACCTATCATGGCCTGTCGTGTGGCGGTTTTAGCAAACGTGTCAGTGGTCATGATTGCACGACTCGCAGCAGGCCACTGATCCGATTCCAACGCGCTCACCAGCGTACTCATACTGCCTGTTATTTTTTCAATGGGCAGGAATTCTCCAATTACACCCGTGGATGCAATAAATATTTCGCCAGGCTCACAATCGAGGTAGTGCGCAACACTTTCACAGGTTTGTTCAACGTGCAGCTCTCCTGTGATCCCGGTAAACGCATTGGCGTTTCCGGAATTGACAATTAAAGCCCTTGGATTGCTCCTCGATAGTTGTTTGCGGCACCAGTGGACTGGCGCACTGGCGGTGCCCGACTGAGTTAGAACGCCTGCAACTGTGGTGCCGGCAGTAAATGATGCCAGCATAAGGTCATCGCGGTTCTGGTATTTAATACCGGCAGCAACCGTCGCAAGCCTGATGCCATCGATAGCCGGCAGCTCAGCAGACTGAGCAGGCGCAAGTGGGGATTTTTTCACAGTCTACAAACTTCGTCGGCGACGCATTAATAAAATGAAACAGTGAAATCAAAGCAATTTGCCGTGGCACTGCTTGTATTTTTTGCCGGAGCCACAGGGGCAAGGCTCATTTCGGCCGACTTTCTTACTTTGACGTACCATTGTATTTGATCGAGCCGAGGCGTTCTGATTCGACATGGATCGACGGGCAGCTTCGCTTGACTGCGCAGGCTGCTGGTCTTCACCGGATTCAGAAGCTTCTGAATGAACGAAGTTCATTTGCTCCTGCTGTTGCTGTTGACGCTGCTGCGCTTCCATCTCGGCAATCTCTTCCTCAGTTGGGATATGCAAGCGTGAAAGTGTTGTTGAAACAGTATATTTCACGTCTTCCAGCAATTCCGTAAACATCTCAAACGCTTCGCGTTTGTATTCCTGCTTGGGATTTTTCTGCGCATAACCGCGCAGTCCAATGCCCTGCCTCAGATGATCCATGTTGGCAAGATGTTCTTTCCACTGTTCATCAAGAATACGTAACATCACCGCCTTCTCAAAATGTCGCATGGCATCTGACCCGACCCTGTCTTCCTTACCCTGGATCATCTCTTCTACTGCGTCAATGATCCTGGTACGCAGCGCTTCTTCGTGCAGATCGTCATCAGAATCCAGCCATTGCTGTAACGGCAGCTCAATACCGAATTCAGTCATCATATCCTTCTCAAGATCCGGGATACTCCACTGCTCCTCAAGTGTTTGCGGCGGCATAGTTCGGTTAATCACAGCATTGATCACTTCAGCACGGTTATGCTTGATGTAATCAGAAATATCGTTGGTCTCCATTAACATATTTCTTTGTTCGTAGATCACCTTGCGCTGTTCGTTTGCAACGTCATCATACTCAAGTAACTGCTTTCGAATATCGAAGTTATGGCCCTCTACTTTCTTCTGCGCATTCTCAATCGCTCTGGTTACCCATGGGTGCTCTATGGCCTCTCCTTCTTCCATACCGAGCTTTTGCATCAGGTTAGCAATGCGTTCGGAACCAAATATCCGCATCAGGTTGTCTTCGAGCGAAAGATAGAATGCACTGGATCCAGGGTCTCCCTGTCGACCACATCGACCTCGCAACTGATTATCAACCCTTCGTGACTCGTTGCGCTCTGTGCCAAGAACATGAAGCCCGCCGGCATCAAGAACCTGCTGGTGGCGTTGCTCCCACTCCTTCCTCGCTGCGGCATGTTCACTTTCTTCCAGAGTTGACAATTCAATATCCAGGTTACCACCAAGAACGATATCGGTACCCCGGCCGGCCATATTGGTGGCGATAGTTACCCGCCCCGGTCTGCCCGCTTCTGCAATAATCTCCGCTTCGCGTTCGTGTTGCTTTGCGTTGAGCACTTCATGATCGATTGACAGCTTGGATAATATGTCCGACAGATACTCTGAAGTGTCGATGGACGCCGTTCCTACTAAAACCGGCTGGTTTCTCTTTCTGCTGTCGTTGATTGCCTCAACGATTGCGTCATATTTTTCTTTTGCGGTTCGATAGACAAGGTCTGGCTGATCAGCCCTGACCATCGGACGATTAGTCGGCAGGATGACCACCTCCAGTCCGTAAATCTGCATAAACTCAGGAGCCTCGGTATCAGCAGTTCCAGTCATACCTGAAAGCTTGTCGTACAACCTGAAATAATTCTGAAAAGTAATTGAGGCCAGGGTCTGGTTTTCCTGTTGAATCTCAACACCCTCTTTAGCCTCGACCGCCTGATGCAGGCCTTCTGACCATCGACGCCCTGCCATCATCCGACCAGTGAATTCATCTATGATCACAATCTGGTTATCGCGCACAATGTAATCTACATCGCGTTTAAACAGGTTGTGTGCGCGCAATGCAGCATAAACATGATGCATCAGGCCGATATTGCCTAATTCATAGAGACTGCTGCCACCTTCCAGCAGTCCTGCCTCAACCAATAGTTGTTCAGCATGCTCATGACCGGCTTCAGTCAGAGATATCTGCCTAGATTTTTCATCTACACTGAAGTCACCGGGGCCTTCAGGTTCATCGGGTTTTGACGGTTGCGCTTGTTTGGTGAGCTGCGGCACCACCATATTAATTTTCTGGTACAGCGCATTACTTTCCTCAGCAGGCCCGGAAATGATTAGCGGTGTTCTGGCTTCGTCAATAAGAATCGAATCAACCTCGTCGACGATAGCAAATCCCAGCACACTCTGGGCGCGATCCTCTGAGGAAAACGCCATATTATCGCGCAGATAGTCAAAACCGAATTCGTTATTGGTTCCATATACAATGTCACAGCGATAAGCGGCCATTTTCTCTTCAGCGGGCTGGCCTGACATAATGACGCCAACACTTAAGCCAAGGAAGTTATATATCTTGCCCATCCAGCCAGCATCTCGACTAGCCAGATAATCGTTTACTGTAACAATATGCACCGGTACGCCGGCTACTGCATTGAGATAGGCCGGTAAGGTCGCCACCAGGGTCTTACCTTCGCCGGTCTTCATTTCCGCAATCTTGCCGTCGTTGAGCACCATGCCGCCGATCATCTGCACATCATAATGGCGCAGCCCCAATGTCCGTTTGGCCGCCTCTCGAACCACCGCAAAGGCCATGGGTAGAATACTTTCAATGGTCTCTCCGGCCTCGATCCTGTTGCGGAACTCCACTGTTTTCTGCTGCAACTCAGCATCGTTCAGCGCTTCTAACTCAGGCTCGGAGGCGTTAATCCCGTCGACTATTTTGTTCATTTTCCCCAGCATTCGCTGATTGCGATCGCCAAAGACTTTTTTAAGTACGTTTTGCAGCATAAATCCAGTAGAATTTTGTTCTGTGCGCGATGCTGGATTATGCCAGAGTCGGGCGGTGTTATAGTGACCTACAAGTAAGGAACTCCTGTAAAAGTGATGAACGGACAGCTCGAAGGAAAAAAAGCCCATATCAACGTTGCAATACTGTACTGCAGCTATGCTTTTGCCGATGTTTCGGCCATTTATACTGACTGTTTTCCACCTCAATCAGCCTCGCCTGGACTTCTACCGAGGTTCTCCGGTTTATATACGTCCTGACCCGTCAATTGAAAGACTTTAACCCGGTATCTTCACTGCTGCAGCGGCATATTCAGCGTGCGGAGGACCCCCCGGCGGCCCCATCAACCCAGTCTTCCCTTTGTTCAAAATGGGGCCATTGCGCCGGGCGGGCAGCAGCATTCAGCCATCCGATCCTGTTTCGCTCAGGACGACTGATCGTCTTTACCGAATCACCCATCTGGGCCACAGAAATTCGACACCATCTTGCTGAGATAGAGTCGGCGCTGTCCGAGTTCAATATTGAACAAATTGATATTCGAACCAGCCCACCATTCTTTGCCCAGAAATCACCCAAGGTTCGTCAGATGGTATTGTCGGAGCGCAATCGTAAAGGCCTGCAATTATCCGCCGGTAGTTTGAGTCATCAAGGACTCAGGGAAGCCATTACAAAACTTGCCGGACACAAAACCAAAGGCCGCTGACTCGGCTGGAAATTAAGGTTTCAGACGATGGATCAAGAAGTTACTGCCGAAGGAAATACAAAGTGAATGCCAGTTTATGGTGCGATACGGCTGGCTTACCTTCTCAGGTCTCGCCGGTTGCAGATCAGGCCGTCGCTGTTCTTACGAAAGAAATGGGTACTTCCGCTTCATCCTGATAGCTAACCAGTTCCCAGGCCGATTGGTCTGCAATCAGCTGTCGGAGCAAGCGGTTATTCAGTTCGTGTCCGGATTTATGGGCACTGAACTCACCAATCAACGGATGGCCGAGTAAGTAAAGGTCACCGATCGCGTCCAGCACCTTATGTTTGACAAACTCATCTTCATAACGCAGCCCGTCATCATTCAGAATATGAAACGAGTCCATTACAATGGCATTATCGAAACTTCCACCCTGGGCTAGACCTGCATTACGCAATGCCTCCAGATCATCCATAAACCCAAAGGTGCGAGCACGACTCACTTCTTTCACAAAAGAGGTCGTTGAAAAATCTACTGACGCGGTCTGTGTGGAGTTCTGCAGAATCGGATGGTCAAAATCGATGGCAAAAGACACCTTGAAGCCATTAAATGGTTCAAATTTGACCCATTTGTCATCTTCCTGCACAACACAGGGTTTCTTAATTCGGATAAATTGCTTGAGCTTTTTTTGCTCAAGGATTCCGGCAGATTGCAGCAGGAATACAAATGGACCAGCACTACCATCCATTATTGGCACCTCGGGCGCACTCAGCTCGACATAGGCGTTGTCGATGCCAAGGCCCGCAAATGCAGACATCAGATGTTCCACCGTTGAAATTTTCACACCATCGCGTTCCAGCGTAGTGGAAAGTCGGGTATCTGTGACATTTTCAGGCCGCGCGGGCACTTCAACAGCAGTATCCAGATCAGTTCGGATAAAGATAATGCCGGTATCCACGGGCGCAGGACGAAGCGTCAGGTAAACCTTCTTTCCTGTGTGGAGGCCAACCCCTGTGGCTCTAATAATATTTTTAAGCGTACGCTGTTTTATCATTCCTGAACGGAACCTGTGCTAGATATATGATTTTCTTGTGTTGTTTTACGCTAAACGGGCGGATACTACACCAAAACGGCATAAATGAGAACCGTTGCTCCTTGTCAGTACCCGCCCAATCTACTTGCACGTTTTTACAACTTTAGTCAGCCTGGCGTCGCAGGAAGGCTGGAATATCCAGGTGATCCATATCCATCGCAGCAGCTGAATCCATTGCAGCGGCAGCACTGCCACGACCAAAATGGCGTGGTGCGACCATCGCTCCAGCGGGTAAATCCGGCACCTGTTTCGCTTTCTGCTCTGGCGTGGGTGCTGATGCTACCGCTTTTATCGGAGTCTCCACCGCCCGAATAGCCTTCGCTTCACTGAGGCCGGTTGCAACCATAGTCACTCGCAAATCACCCTGCATTTCCGGATCGAATGCCGTACCGATCACTACGCAGGCGTCAGGGGCTGCATATTCATGAATCGCATTGCCAACCGCTTCAAATTCACCAATGGCCATATCAGGTCCCGCAGTAATATTGACCAACAGACCTTTGGCGCCATGCAGGTTTACATCCTCAAGCAGGGGGCTGGAGATCGCCTGACGTGCTGCCTCCACTGCCCGATTCTCACCACTGACCGTAGCCGACCCCATCATTGCCTTGCCCATTTCCGACATAACGGTGCGGACGTCTGCAAAGTCAACGTTTATCAGACCTGGTCGGGTAATGAGTTCCGAGATCCCCTGCACCGCATTAAACAAAACCTCGTTGGCCTTGGCAAATGCATCGACCAGCGTCGCGTCCTGCCCCATCACCGCCAATACTTTTTCGTTGGGAATTGAAATTAATGAATCAACATGGGCCTGCAGATCTTCAATACCCTGATACGCCAGATCGATTCTTTTCTTACCTTCAAATGGAAATGGCCTGGTAACAACCGCCACAGTAAGAATACCTTTTTCCCGGGCAATTTCCGCTATTACAGGCGCAGCACCAGTACCCGTACCACCACCCATACCTGCGGTAATAAACACCATATCCGCACCATCAATCGCGTCAGCGATACGGTCACGGTCCTCCAGAGCAGCCTGACGACCAACTTCAGGATTTGCGCCGGCACCAAGACCCTTTGTCAGGTTCTCGCCCAACTGCAGAATGATGGATGCATTGGATCGAGACAACATCTGTGCGTCAGTATTGGCATTGATGAATTCAACACCCTCCAGATCCGCTTGCAGCATATGCTCGACCGCATTGCCACCACCACCACCAACACCGATGACCTTGATCACCGCCTGTTGACTCACTGCTTCTACCAATTCAAACATAGTAACTTCCTCCACATGTGCAAGTAGAACAACAAAATATAATGGACCTGTTTGAGTAATCCACTATTCAAAAACTGCCTTTGAACCAGCTCTTCATCCTCTCAAGTATCGACTTGAACGGACTCGACTGTTCGTTAATCTGGGAAACCTGCGACCTGTTAGCATGACCGAACTGGATCAGGCCTATGCCGGTAGCATAAATCGGATTTTTTACCACTTCACTAAGTGAGCCATTGTAATTAGGCACACCCAATCGAACAGGGAGATGAAATATTTCTTCCGCCAGCTCCATCATCCCTTCAATTCTTGAACTCCCCCCTGTCATTACAATTCCCGAGCCAATCAATTCTTCAAACCCACTGCGTCTTAGTTCAGCCTGAACCAGCATTAACAGTTCTTCAATACGCGGCTCGATAACTTCCGCAAGATTCTGCCTCGACAGCATCCTGGGAGGGCGCCCACCCATACTTGGTGTCTCTATTACCTGAGTTTCATCTACCAGCTGCACCAGGGTACAACCATGTTTTTTCTTCAGCTCTTCCGCTGCAGGCGTTGGGGTATGGAAAGCTACAGCAATATCATTGGTCACCTGATCTCCAGCAATGGGAATCACTGCGGTATGGCGAATCGCCCCTTCGGTGAAGATCGCGATATCTGTTGTGCCACCACCAATATCGATCATACAGACCCCCAGCTCACGCTCATCCTCGGTCAGCACTGACTCGCTGGAAGCAATTTGTTCGAGAATAATATCGTCAACTTCAAGGCCACACCGACGAATGCATTTAACAATATTCTGGGCGGCACTCACCGCGCCTGTGATCATATGGACCTTGGCCTCCATCCTGACGCCGCACATCCCTACAGGTTCCCGGATACCATCCTGGCCATCAATCACAAAATCCTGTGGCATCACATGGAGGATTCTCTGGTCGTTGGGAATTGCCATCGCTTTGGCAGCTTCAATTACCCGCTCAATATCACTGGGAGTGACCTCATCATCCTTGATGGCCACTACGCCATGGGAATTAAAGCTGTTGATATGGGCGCCGGCAATTCCGGCAAAAACAGAATAAATCTGACAGCCCGCCATCAGCTCGGCTTCTTCCACCGCACGCTGAATTGACTGAACCGTCGATTCAATATTGGCTACCACACCCTTGCGCAGTCCACGAGCAGGATGATGTCCCACTCCGATCACCTCGAGCTCCCCATCCACACCAATCTCTCCAACGATCGCCAGCACCTTTGAGGTGCCAATATCGATACCGACGATCAGGTTGCTGTTTGATTTCTTGACCATCTTGCTACTCGGATTCTGTAAGTTTTTGATTGTCTGGAGATTCACTGATCCAGTTAATTGCGAACCCATTGGGGTATCGCAAGTCGATGGAGCGCATACCGGGAAATTCCGCAATTAGCTGGCTGTTCAAGGCGTCAATCAACCGCTTGATCCGCGCGCTCGCGTCGCTGTTATCAACGATCATTGTGACCTCGGCAGTTGGAACCACCTCTTCCTCCTCCAGACTGGTCAAAGAATTACGATTCATTGCCAGGGCAGTAAGTGAAAGAGTGAGATACCATAGCTCGCGCTCATCCAGCTCGAGGCGATCGAGAGAGAGACCGTGTGCAGCAAACATTCCGTGCCATTCCTGGAATGCCAGCCACACATCTTCCTGCATGGTTTCAGGTCCATGCAGGATGGGTAGAGGTTGCGTCCAGGGCTCTCGCTTAACCAGTGCTCCACTTGCATTGAGCCATTGATCATCACCCCACTCGGCGATCGGCTGCACTTCCTCGATATCAACCACAAGGGTAGAAGGCCACTGTCGACGCACAGCCGCAGCATAAACCCACGCCATTTCACCGATTTTCTGTTCAAGCTGTTCTAGACTGGCGGAAAAATAGTTGCCACTGAGAGACTGTTCCACCACTTGTTTAACCTGCTCTCCATTGACATGCTCAAACTGCCCTCGCACCTCTACCTGTTCAATGCGGAACTTTTCAGGGTGATACAGTCGATCGGCAACAAACAAGGCAAGCATCCCAAGCAATAATAAAAACACCAGCGCAACAACCCAGCCGGACCCATGACTACTGTGGTCGGCATGCTGCAGATCCGTATTCATATTATCTTGCATAACATTGGAATTCATCAGACTCTCCCAATAATCCTTACTTCGGGCTCCAGAGAGACACCCATCCTCTCTCGGGCCTGGTGCTGGGCCAGAATCATCAATGACTCGATATCTGCGGCGCTGGCATTACCATCATTAATAATAAAATTAGCGTGAACTTCCGAGAATCGGGCACCACCCCTGGACACACCTTTTAGTCCAAGTTGTTCAATGATTTTTGCGGCGAACCCTCCCTCGGGGTTTTTGAAAACTGATCCAGCATTAGCGCTCTGGATTGGCTGACTGGCGTTGCGTTTTTCTAACAACACCCTGATCTGTGCTTTTGCGTTTTCGCCATCCTCCAGTGGAGTCAGTTGCAGCAGCCCGGCGAGCAATGCAAAACCGTGTGGTAACTCAACATGTCGGTAACTGAATTTGATGGCATCTGAAGCAAACACTTTTTCTTCACCTTGACGGTTGACGCATTCGATCTGCTGAACCAGAGGCCACGTTTCTCCACCAAACGCACCCGCATTCATTGCCAGGGCGCCACCAAAAGAACCAGGAACACCCGCCAGAAATTCTGCACCTGCCAGTTGGCCGGCGGCGCTGACACGCGCCACCTTGGCACAGGAAACCCCGGCTTCAGCATAAAGTATGTGGTCGTTGCGTAACTCAATTTGGTTCAGCGCCTTTGAAGTTTTTATGACCACACCCTCCAGGCCACCATCGCGTACCAGCATGTTGCTGCCAAGGCCAACCCACTGCAGTGGCATCTCTGATGGCATTACTTTGAGTAAATTCACAATATCCTGCCTGTCCGCAGGCAGATAGAAAAACTCCGCTGGACCGCCAACCCGCCAGCTGGTGTGTTTAGACATTGGCTCATTCAGTTTAAAACAGCCGCGCAGTGTGCTGGAATCAAACGGCAGGTCCGTAGTAGACGCTGCCACCATCATGCCACCTCCTCCTGTGGCAAGCCGCTTTCGTACAAACTACTGGCGAATCGGCCAATATCACCGGCGCCGAGTGTCAACAACACGTCATTGGGTTTAAGGTAGCCTGGCAATAATCCCATCAGCGCCAGCTGATCCTCAACAAACACAGGATCATTGCCACGTTTTCTAATGGCTTTACATAGCGCCCTTCCGTCTGCACCGGCAATCGCCTGTTCACCGGCAGGATAAATTTCCATCACAATGAGGTTATCCACCTCTGCCAGCAACTGCGCAAAGTCATCGAATAAATCACGGGTTCGGCTGTATCTATGGGGCTGAAATACGACCACAATGCGTCGGTCCGGCCAGCATGCATTGGCGGCATTCAGTGTCGCCCGGAGTTCTCGGGGATGGTGCGCATAATCATCCACCATCTCAACTTCACCACCGTTCACCTTCAACATGCCAAGGGTCTGGAATCGGCGCCCAATCCCTTCGAAGTTAGCCAGCGACCTCTGCATCGCCGCAACGCAGATACCGAGCTTGTCAGCAATAGCGATAGCAGCAAGTGCATTTTGTACATTGTGCTCACCCGGCATCGCAAGATGGAAATCTCCCATCGCGACGCCATTGTGCTCGACTGTAAAATAACTGTTTCGTCCTTCCTGGCGAATTGAGACTGCGCGAAAATCCACACCTTCAGACAATCCATAACTGAGAAAAGGGCGGGCCAGCTCACTACAGATATTTCGCACCTCAACATCATCGAAACACAGTACAGCAAGACCGTAAAAAGGAAGGTTATGAAGGAACGCCAGGTAAGCTTTTCTAAGCTGGTCAAAATCCCCGCCGTAGGTTTCCATGTGATCCGCATCAATATTGGTGACCACAGCCACCTGGGGTTGGAGGTGTAAGAAAGACGCATCACTCTCGTCCGCTTCCGCCACCAGGTATTCTCCACTACCGAGTCTTGCATTCGTCCGCGCACTGTTCACAACGCCACCAATAACAAAGGTTGGATCCATGTTGGCAGCTGCCAGCATTGCCGCCACCAGACTGGTGGTCGTCGTTTTACCATGGGTTCCGGCAATGGCGATTCCCTTGCGAAAACGCATTAATTCACCCAGCATTTCCGCTCTTTGTACCACCGGAATTTTACGATCGTGGGCGGCCATTACTTCCACATTGTCTGCGGCAACTGCGCTGGATGTCACCACCACATCGGCATCGCTGATATTCTCTGCGGCATGGCCTTTGTGTACCATCGCCCCGGCATTACTTAATCTTTCAGTGGTTACATTATGTCCAAGATCCGAACCCGACACGATGAAGCCCTCTTTCAACAGCACCTCTGCGATACCACTCATGCCGATGCCGCCAATACCAACAAAATGAATATGTTTGACGAACTCACGCATTGGCCAGGACCTCACATATATCCGCAACGCTATCCGCCGCCTCTGGCTTCGCCATAGCATAGGCTTTATTAGCAATCTTAAGCAGCTCACTGCGATCTTGATCAAGCGATCCCAGCTTGCTGGTCCACTTTCCGGCAACGAACTTGTCCTGACTAAGGCTCATCGCTGCACCAGCTTTTGCCAGATAGTTTGCGTTGTAGGCCTGGTGCTCGTTCACGGCATAGGGATAGGGCACGAATAATGCAACCGCGCCCACCGCGCATATTTCCGATACCGTCATCGCACCTGCCCGGCAAATTACAATATCTGACCATGCATAAGCTGCAGCCATATCGTCGACAAACTCTTCCACCCGGGCATCAACACCGGCACGTTTGTAGGCTTCCAGCACGGATTGCATCTTACCTTCTCCGCACTGATGTAAAACTTCCATACCACGGAGCTTTGCTTGATAGAGCAACCCCGGCAACTGCACATTAAATACCTGGGCACCCTGGCTTCCACCCACAACAAAAATCCGCAATGGACCGTCCCGGTCTTTTAGTCGCTCTGAAGGAGGGGGCACATCAAGAATTTGTTGCCTCACAGGGTTGCCAACCCATAGGACTTCATCAATTCCCTTGGCCGCTGGAAAGCCACTCAATACTTTGGTTGCAACAATGGACAGCACACGGTTAGTCAACCCTGCTACTGCATTTTGCTCATGAACGACCAGGGGTTTACGCAGTAATGCTGCAACTAACCCCCCAGGCCCTGAAACAAATCCACCCATTCCCAGCACCACATCTGGTCGATGCTTGAGGATAATCACCAACGCCTGGAAACATGCCTGGAGTAACATAAACGGCATTATCAGCTTACGTTTAATACCACTCTGGCGCAGTCCCTTGATATTGATAAAATCAAGTTCAAGACCCGCTTCCGGAACAAGATGCGCTTCCAGGCCATCAGCGTTGCCAATCCATCGAACATCCATGCCGCGTTGTTGCAGCTTCTTGGCAACAGCCAGTGCGGGCATTACATGCCCTCCAGTACCACCAGCCAGAATCATCAATCCGCTCATCGCACCCTCCCCGGGGTTGGCCGGCACTGGCGGTCGATTGCAAATAACAGTCCGATAGCGAGCATGCACGACAGCATACTGCTACCGCCATAACTCATCAGCGGCAGAGTTAATCCTTTGGTGGGCAACAATCCGGTATTCACCGCAATATGCACGCTAGCCTGCAGGCAAAGCAGCAAACCAATTCCCTGGGCGAGAAAGCCGGCAAACCGATACCCCTGGTCAATCGCTCTGCCGGCGATAGCAAACGAACGCCAAAGCAACAGTGCAAACAAACCAAGTACCGAGAAAATTCCAACCGCACCTAACTCTTCACCAATGACTGCAATCAGAAAATCGTTGCCAGCGTGTGGTAGATAAAACAGTTTCTGGATACTGCTGCCCAGGCCGATACCAAACCACTCTCCGCGACCAATAGCGATTAAAGCCTGGGCAAGCTGGAATCCGGAGCCGAATGGATCTGCCCATGGATCACGATAGCTAAGCAATCTCGCCACCCTGTATGGCTCCATCCACATCAATACCGTCATCAATGCCGCTGCAACACTGATACTTACCAGAAAATGCCAGAACCTCACACCAGCGAGGAACATCATGCCTGCTACGGTGGTAACCAATACTGCGGTGGTACCAAAATCAGGTTGCAACAAAAGCAGGAGTCCGATGACACCAACCACCAGGCCGACATTGATAATGCCGACTTTGAACAGATGCAGATCTTCTTTTTTTCTTGCGAGATAGTCTGCAAAATAGATAAGTGCTGCAATCTTCATCAATTCTGAAGGCTGCATACGAAAACCGCCGATACTGAACCAACGCAGACTGCCGTTAACTTCCTTGCCAACACCCGGAATAAACAACAGGCCGAGCATTAGCAGGCCGATCAGTAATATTGCTTTGCTGGATATCTGCAGCCAGTCCAGTGGAATACGGCTGGCCGTCAATAACAACACAGAACCAAGGGCGACATGAATCATATGACGCACCAGCTGCTCAGTATTAAAAGACAGGGTTTTACTGTCTGCTGCAACGGTGGCAGAAAAAACCATCACTATTCCGAGCGATAATAATGCGGTAACCGTAAATACCAGCAAGGTGTCGACACCTGCATCCGGGGCCATCTTGCTGGCGGGAATTGCCTGCATGGCAGTTTCTTCAGCCAGCATCATTAACCTCCTTCACCAACCGGCTAAACTCTTCTCCGCGCTGCACATAGCTGTCAAACATATCGAAGCTGGCGCAGGCCGGAGAAAACAGTATTGTGTCTCCTGATTTCGCACAGTCTCTGGCGCACAACACGGCCTGCTGCAGTGAATCTGCAATCTGGATACGATTATCATCACCCAGTGCGTTGTGAATAATCGCCGCATCCTCGCCAAACAATATGACTTTTTTCATCCCCAACCCCAATGCATCTGCCATGGGACTGAAATCAGCGCCTTTACCCTGGCCTCCGGCAATTAAAAGCAACGGCTTACTGGCTCCATTAATGGCTGCCAGGGTTGCACCGACGTTGGTACCTTTTGAATCGTTGATCCATTGAATACTGTTCCACGTACCCACAAGTTCGCAACGATGCGGTAACCCGCTGTACCGCATCGCGGCATCCACCATTTCGCCATTGAGGCTGAGTCCCGCACCAGTCACCAACGCCATGGCAGCCAGAACATTTGAAACGTTTTGTTCGCCCTTCATCGTCATTGCCGATACGGGACATAATTTTTCTGAACCCGATGCAAAGTATCGTTCTCCAGACGAGCAGATAATTCCAAAATGACCCGGCGCAGGCTGATCAAGACCAAAACTCACAGAAAACCCATTGGTCGAATATTTTCCGGCAATAGCATCATCCCTGTTCAATACCTGACATTCGGCATCCTGGTAAATACGAAATTTTGCTTCGGTGTAGTCGGGCAGTGACGCATAGCGGTCCATGTGATCCTCACTGACATTAAGCACCACAGACGATTTCGCCGCCATGGAATACGTTGTCTCCAGCTGGAAACTGGACAACTCCAGAACGTAAAAGTCTGGTACCGGTTGCTGCAGAAGATCGAGGGCAGGGGTACCGATATTGCCACCGACCTCCACCTGATAATCACCCGCCGCCAGCATTTCACCAACCAGCATGGTTACAGTTGATTTACCATTGGAACCGGTAATCGCAATGATCGGCGCCTCGGCGGCGCGTACAAATAACTCAATATCACCGATCACATTGTCTGCTTCAACCGCAAGACCGGGACTCGCCACTACTGCACTGTAAGCGTCATATTCTGTTAATGGCAGATTACGAACAAAGGGCACGTCAGGAAAAGCTTGTTGCAAAGATTCCAGATAAGGCGGGTGTTCACGGGTATCGGTTACCGCAACGTCGCAGCCCTCGGCAATAAGGTATCGCACAACCGACCAGCCGGTCAGACCCAACCCTGCTACCAGCACCGGCATCTGTGGTCGGTCAAATTTGTTTGCTGCCCCGGTCATCATCCTGTCATCGCACCTTGAGCGTAGCGAGACCCACCAGCACCAGCATCAGGCTGATGATCCAGAAACGCACTATGACCCGTGGCTCGGGCCAGCCCTTAAGCTCAAAGTGATGATGAAGTGGTGCCATCCTGAAGATACGTCTTCCTACCAGTTTAAATGACGCTACCTGGAGAATCACCGACACTGTCTCGATGACGAATATCCCACCCATAATCATCAGAACAATTTCCTGGCGCACAATGACTGCCACCACTCCAATCGCTGCACCAAGGGAGAGCGCACCGATATCGCCCATGAAAACCTGTGCTGGATACGTGTTAAACCAGAGAAAACCAAGTCCGGCTCCCACCAGTGCTGAGCAAAAAATCAGCACCTCACCAGCACCAGCAATATAGGGGATAGAAAGATATTCAGAATAAATAGAGTTTCCGGTTACATAGGCAAATATTCCGAGCGCACCAGCCACCATCACCGTCGGCATAATCGCAAGACCGTCAAGACCATCTGTAAGATTGACTGCATTGCTGGTACCAACGATGACAAACCAGGTGAGCGCAACAAAGCCAAAGCCTAGAGGAATAGCGATGTTCTTGAAAAGCGGCACAAGTAATTCGGTTTCTGCCGGGGACTGGGCGGTATAGAAGAGGAATAATGCCGCTACCAGCCCGGCCAGGCTCTGCCCCATAAACTTATTGCGTGCCCCCATACCGCGAGGGTTTTTGTCCACAAGCTTTCGATAGTCGTCAACCCAGCCAATAACGCCGAAGGAAATAGTGGTAAATAGTGCTACCCAGATAAATCGATTGCTAAGATCCGCCCACAGCAGAGTTGCTACAACCACAGAAATAAGTATCAGCAACCCGCCCATGGTGGGAGTGCCAACCTTATCGAAGTGCGTAGGCGGGCCATCTTCGCGTATCGTCTGGCCGATCTGATATTCGCTTAATTTACGAATCATGGCCGGACCATAGATAAAGAAAATGGTAATGGAAGTCAGAACACCACAGATCCCACGTAGTGTTAAATAGCGAAATACATTGAAAAAACTGTAATGCGTTGAGAGCTGTTCGAATAACCAGGTCAGCATGAACTCTCCTCCTCTTTGTTATCTTGTTCACACAGCTTCTGCACTACCCGTCCCATTCGCGAGGATTTTGAACCTTTGACCAGGATAGTGGTGCCGGCCTGGTTGTCGGTATTCAGCGCATTAACCAACCGATCAACATCTGAATAACTTTCGGCAGTTGGACCAAACCCCTGAAGGTATCCAGCGACGTCAGGATTGGCGGAATCTGTAAGAACAAGCATTCGATCGACGCCAGCAGAAACTGCCAGTTCACCGACGCGTTTGTGTAACGCTCTGCCATTTTCACCAAGCTCCGCCATCGCACCGAGCACCAGCACCCTGGTGCCAGCGTAGCCCCCCAGAACTTTAATCGCTTCGGCAGTGGAAGCAGGATTGGCATTAAAGCTATCATCCACCACTATGGCGCCTTGAAGCGAAGTACTGGCACGAAGTCGTCCTTTAACAGCAGTTACCTTAGCAAGGCCCTTACAGACATCGCCAAGGGGAATTCCAGTGGAAAGCGTCAAAACGGCTGCTCCGAGCGCATTAGACACATTATGTACACCGGGTAAGGGCAGAGTGACATCCATGGTCATACCATTGGCCCGAATACCAAAGCGACTAGAATCTGGTGCCAGTAAAATATTTTCGGCAGTCACGTCGGCTTCTGAATTAACGCCAAAGGTAGTCACCGTATAACTACCGGCTCTGCGTTTCCAGAAATCCACAAAAGGGTCGTCTGCATTCAATACGACGGTGCCACCAGGTTTCAACCCATTGATGATTTCAGCTTTAGCGGCAGCGACTTGTTCAACCGAACCAAGCCCCTGCAGATGCGCCTCCGCTGCATTATTAATCAGCACAGCAGTAGGTGCCGCCAGATGACTAAGGTAGTCGATTTCACCAGCATGATTCATTCCCATTTCGATCACCGCATGGGTATGGTGCCGATTCAGTTTTAACAGAGTGAGTGGAACACCCCATTGATTGTTAAAGCTCTCCCTGGGAGAAAGTGGACAGTTGCAAACAGATAAAATCTCCCTGACCATAGCGGTGACAGTGGTCTTGCCATTACTTCCAGTAATAGCCAGCACCGGAATATCGAACTCCTGACGCCAGCTCTGGCCAAGGGCCCCGAGCGCGCTGGTAGTATCCTCCACCAGCAGCTGGCTTATTTCCGAATCAACAAGATGTTCAACCACCGCGCCACTGGCGCCGCGATCCAGCGCCATCGGTACGTAATCATGTCCATCGTAATGCTCTCCAGCAATGGCGACAAACAAATCGCCATCGCACAAAGCGCGTGAATCAATGCTCACGCCACTGAAAAGATGGTCATCTCCCTGCAATACACCCCTGGTAATTTCTGCGGCGTGTGAAAGCTGCATCACGCGTCACCTCCAAGAATCTGGCTTACAACATCCCGATCACTGAACGCAATTTTTTTTCGTCCCTGGGTCTGTGTTCGTTCATGGCCTTTGCCTGCAACCAGCACAATGTCTCCAGCCGAAGCCGAAGCGATTGCCGTTTCTATAGCTTTTCTACGGTCTAGGATTATTTCAAAATGTGTGGTTTTTTTAACAGACTGAATGCCCTCAACAGCATGCTTAACAATGGTAAGCGGATCCTCTGTGCGCGGATTATCGTTAGTGAGAATGACATGATCAGCATAACTGGCCGCCGCCCTTCCCATCAGGCTTCGCTTACCCTGGTCGCGGTCGCCTCCACAGCCGAACACCACCGATAAACTGCCTTCGCACTGCTGCCTCAACGATTGCAATGCCCGCTGCAGAGAATCAGGCGTATGAGCGTAATCCACCACTACCAATGGCTGGTTTTCTTTACCAGCAAAACCCTCCATCCGGCCCGGCGGTGGATCCAGTTGCGGAAACACTCGAGCGATATCATCTATGGGGTAATCCAGCACCAGCAACGTAGCAATGGTTGCCAGCAGGTTTGGCAGATTTATTTCACCTGATAATTTTGAAACAAACAGATGCGACTGCCCTTGCCACTGCACATTAAAGGAAATACCGCGGGCATCAATTTTCAGGTTTGAGGGAAGAATATCCGCCGTTTCTCTGCCATAGGTGATTTTGTGGCAGGGAGATAATTGTTGAAGAATCTGCTTTCCAACAGTGTCGTCACTATTTACTGCAATTGCGCGCAGGCAGCTGAAGCGAAACAGTCGCTTCTTGGCGGACGCGTAAGTATCCATCGTGCCATGATAATCCAGGTGATCCTGACTTAAGTTAGTGAATACCGCCACGTCGAAATTCACCGCGTCAACGCGGTGTTGTTCCAGGCCATGGGATGATACTTCCATGCAAACCGCGGTGGCACCTTGATCCACCAGTTGTCTTAACGTGCGCTGGGTTTCCACCGCATCTTTGGTGGTGAGATCAGTTTCAACCAATTGATCCATTAATCCGGTACCTATAGTACCCATCATGGCGCAGCGCTCACCCAGCAGATTCATAGCCCGGGATAACAGAAACGCGCAGGTGGTCTTACCGTTTGTACCAGTGATTCCTACCACCCTGAGACCCAGTGTGGGGTTACCAAAAAACCGGGAAGCAATCTCGCTCAACTGCATGGCAAGATTTTCAATGGCGACAGCACGGCCGGCAGCGGCTAACTCACTGCAGCGCTCAGGTGCCTGATCAGCTTCATACAGAACCGAAAGCGCTCCTTTTTCAATAGCTTCATTTACATAAGCCCGTCCGTCTGTTTCCGCGCCTGGAATAGCAACAAATAATCCCGACTGAGTGACAGCAACGCTGTTGAGAGTGATATCTGCTGGCCGTAATACCGATATCGCATCATTCATTGTTGAAACACCATTAATGCCATCCAGGATTTCACCGAGGGATGGAGAAGCCGGGGTTGCAGCTGATGTGACCTGGCTCATGCGGGTTCCTTCCCCGGGTTGAGGCCGGTAATCTTGTTATCTTCGACACCATCCGGACGAACATTGTAAAGCCGCATCAAGTCCTGCATGAGATCGGAGAAAACCGGTGCAGCAACGTCGCCGCCGTAATACCTTTTACCCCTTGGATCATCGATCGCCACAATCATCACAAACCGAGGGTCGGTGATCGGCGCCATACCAGCAAACAATGAGACGTATCGTTTGTTGTTGTAATTCCCATCAACCAGTTTATGGGTGGTGCCGGTTTTTCCGCCGATACGATACCGAGGAATGCGTGCCTTTCGAGCCGTACCCTCTGGCGTTGCCACCTGCTCCAGCATTGCCCGGATATTTTTCACCGTTTCAGTACTAAATACCTTTTTACCTTCTGCTTTGTAACCAGCAGGCTGGGGCTTAAGGGTCAAAGACAGTATCTGGCCGTTGGTTGCAAGCGCTGTATAGGCCCGGGCAATTTGCAGTGGAGTGGCGGAAAAGCCGTATCCATATGACAAGGTAGCGTGTTCTATAGGCCGCGTTCGCTCAACCAGCACTCCTGAAATCTCTCCAGGAAGGTCTGCAGCCTTGACACCAAAACCAACATCTTCAAAGGTGTGAAACAAATCTTCAAAGGGGAATGCCAGAGCGAGCTTTGCAGAACCTACGTTACTCGAATGAACGATTACATCAAATACAGAAATCTCGCCATAGTCGTGGACATCATGAATAGTATGGCCTCCAACCCGATAATAGCCTGGAGCAGTGTCCACCATAGTGTTGACACCTACCTGACCACTTTCAAGGGCCATGGCAATGGTGAATGGCTTGGCTGTAGAGCCGGGCTCCAAGGTATCAGTCACTGCGCGATTACGAAAAACACCTTTTTTTAAAGTGCCGCGATCATTTGGATTGAAATGGGGCGCGTTAACCATTGCAATTATTTCACCGCTGGGAATCGCCACCACCACAGCACTGCCACCTGCAGCGTTGTGGGTTTTAATGGCTTTTTCCATATATTCACTAGCCAGTGATTGCACACGCTGGTCTACGCTAATCTGCAGGTCCTTTCCATGCTGCACCTGTTGAATGCTCTCTACGCTTTCAACATAATTACCAGCGAGATCCTTAAGGACTCGTTTACGGCCCGGTGTACCGGCAAGCTGACTATTATACTGACGTTCCAGACCCTCCTGCCCAACATCATCGACGTCGGTAAAACCCACAAGGTGCGCGCTAACCGGACCACCGGGATAGTAGCGACGATATTCTCGCTGGATTTCGACGCCAGGCACATTCAATGCCAGTACTTTTTGAGCAATAGACGGTGGGAGTCTTCGCTTTATGTACATGAAGCCAGCGTCGCCTCGCCGCTCGCAGGCAGCCATCAGGGGCCGTGACTTAATCTCCAGGAGTTCTACCATTGGCTTCCACTGCTCCCTGGCCTGGCAGAATACTCCGGGTTCTGCCCACAGCGACTCTACTGGTGTGCTGACCGCCAACACCTGACCGTTGCGGTCGAGTATCTTGCCGCGTTCCGGCAATACTTTTATTTCTCTGAGATAACGTGCGTCGCCCTGGGCTTGGAGATGGCTTTGCTCTACTGTCAGGATGTGTATTACCCGTAACGCGATAACGCCAAGACCAGAAAACAGAATACCGACGACAAGGTACTGTCGCCAGATTGGGGGCTTTGATATCCGCCTACGCATCCAGCCTTTCCATCACTCTGTGAGAAGACTCAGTTACCACTTTTTTCCAGCTCCAATGTGATAATTTTGTCAGGACTCGGAGCGGTCATCGCAAGACGCTTTTTCGCATCATCGGCCACATTATGTTGACGAGTCCAGGTCGCCTTTTCCAGCATCAGCCGGCCCCACTCAGCCTGGAGTTCATCGTAACGTTTTTCCTGCTTTTGCAACGCCACAAACTCAAGACGGTTGTGGTGACGCACTGACACCACTGCAGCCGCACTTATCAGCACAAGCACCAAAAGAAATAACTGAAGCCTGGACATCGTATTAACCGATCTTTTCCGCAACACGCATTACAGCACTTCGCGCCCGACGGTTATTTTTTAATTCAGCTTCCCCGGCACGAATCGCTTTACCTACCAGTTTCACCCGTGGCTGCAACATATCCTGAGTAACCGGGAGATCTGGTGGGTACGGATCACCCTTACTTTGCTCTCGCAAAAATCTTTTAACAATACGGTCTTCCAGAGAATGAAAACTGATCACCACAAGACGACCTCCATCCGCTAGAACCTCCAGGGCCTGAGGCAACACTGATTCGATTTCCTCCAGCTCTTTATTAACAGCAATACGAATGGCCTGGAAAGTACGAGTTGCAGGATGTTTACCGGGCTCCCTGCCGGGTATGGCGTCGGCCACCAGTTTAGCCAGTTCGCCTGTTGTTTCTATCCGACCGCTTTCCTTGATCCGTCCGGCGACTCTTCGTGCAAAACGTTCTTCGCCGAATTTTCTCAGGACATAGACCAATTCCTTCTCGTCCACCTGCTCCAGCCAGTCTGCTGCAGAAATGTTCTGGCTCGGATCCATGCGCATATCCAGCGGACCATCGTGGGAGAAACTGAAACCACGTGACGGATCATCAAGCTGTGGAGAGGACACGCCAAAATCAAAAAGCAATCCTGTCACACGCCCACAAAGATTACGCTGCTGCAGGATAGATTGCAGATCTGAAAAAGGTGCGTGCACGATATCGACTCTCTGATCTACCGACCATTCTTCAGTGGCCGCCTCAATGGCCGCAGGATCGCGATCGATCACCAGCATTTTTGCACCACTACCAAGATGGGAGAGAATCGCACGGCTATGACCGCCACGACCAAATGTCGCATCAACCACTACACTATCCTGGTGCAGTTTAAGCGCCGCGATTACTTCGTCCCGCAGGACCGGAATATGATTGGCGTTTTCATTGGTCGCGCCTTGCATTTACATCACAACGAGATTTGTTCGAGTTCCACAGACATATTGCCTGTGTCGATGTCTTCCTGCATCCACTGGCCACACTTGGCACTCCACAACTCTTCATTCCATATTTCAAACTTGTTACCTTGCCCTACCAGATATATCGACTTATCAAGCATGGCAAAATCACGTAGTGGCGCCGGCAACAGAATACGCCCGCTCTTGTCCATCTCCACATCACTGGCATAACCGATCAGGAATCGCTTGAGTTTTTGGTGATTCGGGTCAAAACTAGGGAGGTTTACCACCTTTTGCTCAACGATTTCCCATGCGTCCATCGGATATAACCAAAGGCAGTTTTCTCGAGTGTTGTTTACTGTCACCACCAGTTTGCCGGCACAGCGCTCCGTCAGCTCATGACGATGGGCGACCGGTATTGCCAGTCGTCCTTTTGCATCCAGATTGAGTGCATTTGCGCCGCGAAACATGAAATTTGCTCTATATTTGGAAGAATTCCCACAATTCCCCACTTAGTTGCACTATATTGGCGTGAGCGAATACTTGTCAAGCTTAAATGCATCTGCAGAGGTAAAAACTTGTTGATATTTAAGGAAAATATGGAAAATACCGAGCCAAACTTAAAGTGATTTCTAGCATTAACGCTTAACCCATTATTTGAAAAAGATTACTCTATTTGTCCTCAAATTAGAGAACAAATTCCGAAAACACGCCGAAGCGCTCCATCGTTATAATTCGGACTCAATTTCCTGGCCAAGAGGCCGACGACTTCATGCAACAAGAAACAGAGAAAAAAAGAGGCTGCCTGTTTGTCGGCGGGATCATGTTACTGACAATTATATTGTCCGTAGGGATAACCATATGGGTGCTTACCCAATATGTTTTTCCAAAACGTTTCGACCCAGTGGAGCTGAGCACCTCGGAGCAGCAGAAACTCGAGGATAAATTGCGGGTTTTTGAAGGCTTCGGAAATACGGACACTGTAAACAATACTGATAACAACTCACTACAGCCGGAAAAGTACAGTGAAGAAGGGGCCAATCGAAAAATCGAACTGTCCGAACGCGAATTAAATGGCATGCTTGCCAACAATACTGACCTCGCACAACGAATGGTCATTGATCTGTCAGAGAACCTGGCGAGCGGAAAATTACTCATACCGCTGGATCCTGATTTTCCAATCATGGGTGGCAAGACCCTCAAGATTTCTGCTGGAATGGAACTCGCCTTTCGCAATGAAAAGCCGATTGTTGTGCTGAGGGGGGTCAGCGTAATGGGCGTACCACTTCCCAACGCCTGGCTTGGTAACATGAAAAATGTGGACCTGGTGCAGGAGTTCGGTGGAAGCGAAGGGTTCTGGAAGGCGTTCTCAGATGGGGTCGAAAACGTCGTGGTCAGTGAGGGTCGACTGGTTATTCACTTAAGAGAATAGTCTAGCCGTCAGCTTCGAAGAAACTTAGCTCAATACTGATATTAAATTTTGCACAAAGCGATAAGTTAATCCCCAGAGTATTCGACTCTGGCCTGATTCTCCCGGGCCAAGATCAATTGCCGGGTAGGTCTGACTGCGAAATGCGGTCTGATAGTCAAATGCATTAACAGGGTCAAGCAGATAGGTCAGAGGCACCCAGAACACCTCAGCCACCTCATAGTTTGGTATGAGCTCAGGCCTTTCTTCAATGCGAAACACAAAGCAGCTGATCACCAGATTCAGCGATCGGTTATTATTTCTCCCCTGATGGTCATCCAACCTGCCAACTGTCATTTGCGGCATCAGGGCAACGCCGGTTTCTTCAAGTGTTTCCCTGATTGCAGCGTCCAGACATGAGCGATCAAAAACCTCCTTACCTCCACCAGGGAAGGCAATTTGTCCTGACCACGGATCCAGTTCCGAGGTGGCACGTTGAATAAATAACACCTCGGGCCCTTTACCTGGATCGCGTAAAATCAGCGCCACCGAAGCTTGTCGTTGTGTCGAGATACTGATTAGTTGAGGAGTGTGCCTTAACAGTACACTGCCGATTGCATCGAGATCTTTAGAGTTTGTGTACTTCATCCACCATTTTCTGCAATCTGTCGACATCTGGAATTATCCAACGCCTGCCCTCTTTCTGAATAATCCCCAATTTCTCCATTCGTTTCAACTCTCGACTAACCGCTTCACGATTGCAACTGACCCGACTTGCCAACTGGGCATGGGTAGGCGGCGAGGCGATTCTCGCGACGCCATCAAGGTCGATGTTTTTCCTCGCTAGTCGCAGGATTTCAGCATGTATTCGATTACTTACACTAAGCGTCGAGAACTCGTATATCCGATCACAAAGCCGTCTCACCATTGATGTGAGTTGAAGCATAATTTCGATACTCACGGGAGAATCAGCCGGAACCAGACATTTGAAAACCGTAAAAGGCATGATCGTTACTTCACTATCGGTGAGCGCAGTTACACTGGCAGAACGTGGCTTACCGTCAATTGCAGAAAGCTCACCAAAATTTTCTCCTTGATGTAATTCTGTATAACTGACCTCCTTTCCCGAACTCGAGAACTGGGCAACGCCCAGAACGCCACTTTCAATAAGATAAATATTATTGTCTGCATCCAGTTCACGAACAATCTGCGAATCCTTTGCAAACCATTTACGGCTGCTCTTTGAAAGCACGTCGACTATTTGTTCACTGGAAAGCCCCTTCAATAGCACAGAATTGGTGCTGTGCTCTCCACCCCCTTTTTGATCCATATGATCTCCATTGTTTGTATTAGCATTATAATATTCACGCGGTTACCAATGCAGACCTGCTCCAATCAAAAAACCATCCGATCGGGTATTGCCCCCTTTGCCGGTAATTGCATTGTCATAATCAAGATCCAGTTTCAGGTAGCCCAGCTTTAAAAAAAGAAGCGGCAGTGGCGTAACGCTGACACCAG
>Ga0055584_100001255_pt1 | contig 24911 bp, 21 predicted proteins | sample OSDHelmetaG_FD_58716 | JGI IMG/M metagenome (GOLD analysis project Ga0055584, IMG submission 58716) | Pelagic marine sediment microbial communities from the LTER site Helgoland, North Sea, for post-phytoplankton bloom and carbon turnover... | ecosystem: Environmental > Aquatic > Marine >...
GCCCACCTTTTCAGGAGGGCCCGAGTTTAGGGAGGAAATACCCAGAAAGGGTATTCGGCACCGAAGGCATGAGACTACGATGCCGCACCACTACATATAGTGGCTACTCCTGAAAGCGCCCAAACGAATAATCCCAACTGGCGCAGATTAGCGACACTAGTGGCAATATTGCCACAGAGACGCCGTTGGCACGCGATTCGCAAAACTAGACGTATTCCGTCACGGAGAACCCGATGATGCATCGCTGGCTAGTCGCATTATTCCTCGCCACCCTAGGGTATTCGGCGCTCGCGCAAAGCCCGGCCACGGCCGGAGATGGAGCGTTTTCGCCTGATGTGGGACAAATCTGCCGATCTCACACCCGCCTCGCCGAAAAGCGTCACGCGTTACCCAAGCTCGTTCTTGCTGCGATTTCGCTCGCCGAAAGCGGTCGGTGGCACGCCGCAAACCGCATGAGCTATCCCTGGCCATGGACGGTGACATCTGGCGCCAGTTCCAATTACTACCCGGACAAAGAAACCGCGATCGCGGCGGTCCAGCAGCTTCAGGCACGCGGTGTGCGAAACATTGATGTCGGCTGCATGCAGGTGAACCTTCACTATCACCCCGACGCCTTCGCTGATCTGTCCGAGGCATTCGATCCCGTCGCCAATACTAACTACGCGGCGAGGTTTCTGAAGGATCTCTTCCGCGCAAGTCGTTCCTGGAATAGCGCTATTAGCCGTTACCACTCGGCAACACCGCCCCGCGGCGCAGCGTATCTCAGGCGCGTGAACGCATTGTGGCATGACGAGCGCGTGCTCCATGCCCGCCAGCGGCGCGAAGCGGTCAAAGAAGCCTATCGGGCACGCCAGGAAGCGCGAGAAGCGACTCGTCGGAAAGCGAGCAACCGCCTGGACAGCTAAGTTACTGCCCACCCTCGCGTGGTCGAATGCCGGTCGTCCGATCGATCGGCTGATTGTGCTTGCGCCCGCCGGGTTCGAAGTCAGCCAACCGGACCGGTAGGCGCCGACGTCCCCACTTCCCTGGCGGACCGTCGATGACACCTGCCATCTGTGTGCTGCAGTTCTGACAATGCCCGGTGTCGTCCAGAGACCAACTCCCGAGTTGATACCAATCGCGCTCGATCAACAGCACCCCACACCCTGCGCAATATGTGCTCGAGCCGACGGCGTCGTGAACGTTTCCGAGGTAGACATAATGAAGCCCTTGTTGCTGCGCGATTGATCGCGCCCGCAGTAGTGTGTTGTGGGGCGTTTGCGAGTGGTTTTGCATCTTCCAGTCCGGGTGAAACGCCGAAAAGTGTAGTGGGACGCCGGTGCCGAGATTCTCGGCGATCCACTGGCACATGTCGTTGATTTCGGCGTCGGAGTCGTTCTCACCCGGAATCAACAAGGTCGTTATTTCCGTCCAAACTTCTGTTTCGTGCACAAGGTACTTGAGTGTCTCGAGCACCGGCTCCAGGTGACCTCCACAAATGGCGCGATAGAAATCCTCGCTGAACGCTTTGAGGTCGATATTTACCGCGTCAATCTCCGAAAAGAACTCACGCCGTGCTTCGGGCGTTACATACCCCGCCGACACCGCAACCCGTTTGATCCCAGCTTCGCGGCAGGCAGCGGCAACATCGATAGCGTATTCAAGAAAGATTACGGGGTCATTGTAGGTAAACGCGACGGATTGGCATTGCAGTCCTAACGCTGCCCGTACGAGCGTCTCCGGCGAAGCCGCATCGGCCAAAGTGTCCATTTGGCGCGACTTGCTCATATCCCAGTTCTGACAAAACTTGCAGGTCAGGCTGCACCCTGCGGTCCCGAACGACAGAACCGCCGATCCTGGCAAGAAGTGGTTGAGTGGCTTCTTCTCGATAGGGTCAACGCAAAAGCCACTTGATCGACCGTAACTCGTTAAAACAATCCCATCAGGCGCTGCCGCCCTTACAAAGCACAAACCGCGTTGGCCTGGATGAAGTCGGCAGAAACGCGGGCACACGTTGCATTGGAGCCGCCCATCGGAAAGGCGTTCCCAATGTCGACCCGGCACGGTCGATGGGGCATTGAGAACGCTGTCGCTGATCCGTTCGGACATTTGTTAGGGACATCGTTTCATGAGAACACCATCTTAGTAAGATGGTGTTGATATGAGCGAGTTAAACCACGACAGGATTCGCCCGCCAGCGGTCGCCGGCCATTTCTATCCGGACGAACCGCGCGAATTAGCGGTGACGGTTGAGAATCTCCTAGCGGAAGCGCGAGCCCTATCCGGTCGTGCGCCGCGCCGTCCCCCGTTCGCGGTGGTGGTTCCTCATGCGGGCTTTGTCTACTCGGGCGTCACGGCGGCCTCAGCCTATCGACATCTTTCGCGCTTTCGCGCCCACTTCCAGCGCGTCCTCATACTCGGTCCAGCGCACCGAGTCGCTTTTCAAGGAATTGCAGCGCCAAGCGCCGGGGCGTTTCGCACCCCTTTGGGCACCGTGGCAATCGATACCGACGCAATTTCGGCTCTGAGTACATTGGATCAGGTCGTCATTCGCGATGACGCTCATGCGGCCGAACACTGCATAGAAGTGCAGCTACCGTTCTTGCAACATTGCCTGAACGACGTCTCGGTCATTCCGTTGATTGTTGGCGCCGCGAACGCTGCGCAGATTGCCGAAGTGATCCGCGTGATGACAGCTGAGCCCGGCACCTTGGTGTTGATCAGCTCGGATCTCAGTCACTACCTCGACTACGACAGTGCCAACAGATTGGACCAAGCAACACTTGATGCGATCTCAAGACTCGACGCGGCTGGGATTGCGGATGAGGGTGCCTGCGGTCGGCTGCCCATCAAGGGCCTAATCGAGGTTGCCCGCGCCAACGCATTGGATGTTTCGGTGCTCGACCACAGGACATCGGGCGATACCGCCGGCCCGAAGGATCGCGTGGTCGGGTACGCCTCGCTTTGGTTTGAGGATCCCGGAGCACTCGGTCTATCAATCGGCGAGCAAGACGTAGCCCTTCATGTTGCGTACCAATCTATTCGACATGGCCTGACGCACAGTAAACCGTTTCCGCTGAACGCCGATGGGTATGGTGAATCGCTCTCCCAAGACGGCGCAGCTTTTGTCACCTTGAAACAACGAAATCGTTTGCGGGGCTGCATCGGTTCTCTGGTGGCGCAGCGCGCGCTGATTGTAGACATCGCCGAGAATGCGTTTTCCGCGGCATTCCGAGATCCACGTTTCCAGCCGCTCGACAGCGGTGACTTCGAGGCCCTCAATGCGCTAGAGATTTCGCTTCTCACCGCACCCACGACAATCAGGGCAGAAAACGCAGAAGCGCTCGCCGCGGCGCTCCGTCCGGGGGTCGACGGTTTGATTGTCAAAGAAGGCGAAAAACGAGCGACGTTTCTGCCGCAGGTCTGGCAACAAGTGCCGAACACCCACACGTTCCTCGACCATCTGTGGCGAAAAGCGGGGCTTTCGTCAGGACATTGGTCACGTCGCCTGCAATTCTGGACCTACCAAACCCAGTCCTTCGCGCGCCATTTCGATGTCGAGGGTTAGGTCAGGGGAGATCGTCGGGGCCGCTGAAGGCCCGACCTATAGATTAAGTTTCTTCCAGAAAGCACTGATTCATAAGAAATTTTTGTTGACATAAGCTGCGGCGATTCGCATCGTGTCCCGCGCGAAAGATTTCTGGATCACGATGCTCAACAAAATTGCCAAATTCACCCGCCCATCGGGATTCGCTCGGTCAGCTGACGGTGCCAACCGCCGGATGTTCACTTGGGGCGTTTTGGTGGGTGCTGTTTTTGGCGCGGTTGCCCTCCCGCTCATTGAACCCAGCGTTCTTTCGGCCCGCAACCAAGACACCTTCAGCGCGTTGGATGATCTGCACATTCATGCGCTCCCAGTCGATACGATGCAGACGCTTTCCGACCTCTCGCAACACCACAGCCGTCAGACCCAAGCCACAATGCACGAGGCAACGGTCCGTCGCGGTTCCAACCTGATGGAAACGCTGCTGCGCGCCGGCGTACCGCGCTCCGAAGCCCATCAAGCGATCACCTCGCTGGAAGAAGTGTTCGAACCAAGAACGCTGCTCGCTGGTCAGCGCTTACAGCTCGCCCTCGATAAAAACGCAAAACCGAGCCTGCTCTCGATCACCATACCGCTGGATGCCGTAAAGAGTGTTGCTGCACACCGACTCGACAATGATCGCTTTTTCTCAGAAGCAATGGAGAAGCCGCTTACGATCGCCGTCGTGGGCGCGAGCGGCTCGATCCGTGATAGCCTTTTCCAAGCAATGGCGGCAGAGAATGTGCCTGATCGACTGATCATGGCATTGATTCGAGCCTATAGCTGGGACGTTGATTTTCAGCGCGATATTCAGCGCAACGACCGTTTCGAGATCATGTTCGAGACCCAAGTAGACGAGGACGGGAATCGGGTAAAGACGGGCGATGTTCTCATGGCCTCGTTGACCTTGAGCGGGACCGAACTGCGATTGATTCGACACGAACTTGCCGATGGCAACGTCGACTACTTCAACGAAAAAGGTGAAAGCGTTCGCAAGGCGCTGCTGCGCACTCCGATCAACGGCGCGCGACTCTCGTCACGCTACGGCAAACGTAAACATCCGATTTTGGGTTACACGCGAATGCACCGCGGGGTTGACTTCGCAGCGCCACGCGGCACGCCGATCATGGCCGCGGGCGACGGTGTCGTCGAATACGCCAAGACCAATGGCTCCTTTGGGCGGTTCTTACGCATTCGGCACAACAGCACCTACAAATCCGGCTATGCACACCTAAAATCATTTGCCCGCGGCGTTCGGGTGGGTAGTCGGGTGAAGCAAGGGCAGATTGTCGCCTACGTCGGTACGACCGGACGGTCGACCGGTCCGCATCTGCACTATGAGATCTACCGTAATAACGCGCAGATCAATCCTTTAAGCCTAAAACTACCGACGGGCCGCAAGCTCGAAGGGAAGGAACTGAAGAGCTTCCAGGCAAATCGCGCAGCGCTTGAAAAGACTTTCGCCGCGCTCGACAAGCCCCTGCAAACAGCCTCTCGCGATTAGTCGCCGCTGCTTGTCTTGGGGCTGAGAACCAGCCCATCGGCCCCTGCCGACACCGCTACGGTGTCACCCTCGCTGACATCGCCCTTCAGAATGAGATTCGCCAGTTCGTTCTGCAGGCTGCGTTGCACCACGCGCCGCAGCGGACGCGCCCCATAAACCGGGTCATAGCCGGCATCTGCCAGCCACGCACGCGCACCATCATCCAACGCCACGCTGATTTTCCGGTCGGCGAGAAGCTCTGCGAGACGCTCCACCTGGATATCAACAATGGCATCCATGTGATCGCGGGCAAGACGCCGGAATAGGATGACGTCGTCGAGCCGGTTGAGAAATTCCGGTCGGAACGCACCGCGCACGACCTCCATAACCTCACTCTCGGCATCCGCTGTATCTGCACCGTCTGGCAATGCGGCGAGATATTCTGACCCGAGGTTCGATGTCAGAATGATGAGGGTATTGGAGAAGTCGACAGTACGCCCCTGTCCATCCGTTAGGCGCCCGTCATCTAAGACCTGGAGCAACACGTTGAAGACATCACCGTGCGCCTTCTCGATTTCATCAAAAAGGACGACCTGATAGGGCCTGCGGCGCACAGCTTCGGTAAGGGCACCGCCTTCGTCGTAGCCGACGTATCCCGGCGGGGCACCGATCAAACGCGCGACCGAGTGCTTCTCCATGTACTCGGACATATCGAGGCGAACCATCGCGGTTTCGTCATCAAACAAAAATGCTGCGAGCGACTTCGTCAGCTCGGTCTTGCCGACCCCTGTCGGGCCAAGAAAAAGAAACGAGCCAATCGGCCTATTGGGATCTTGAAGCCCCGCACGCGCACGCCGAACTGCGTTTGACACCACCTCGATCGCACGCTCTTGCCCGATGACACGGGCACCAAGCGCACCTTCCATACCAAGAAGCTTTTCGCGCTCTCCGGTCAGCATCTTGTCGACGGGAATGCCGGTCCATCGCGAAACGACTCCAGCAACGTGTTCTTCGCGGACTTCCTCGTCCAACATCGCACCGTCTTGATTGCCTTCGGCATCACCAATGCGCTGTTCCAGGTCCGGGATCACGCCGTACGTCAGTTCGCCGGCCCGAGCGAGATCACCCTCACGCTGCGCTATCTCAAGCGCGTTCCGGGCGGCCTCAAGCTCTTCCTTTAGCTTCTGCGCACCGGCAAGGTGATCCTTCTCGGACTCCCACCGCGCGGTAAACTCATTGGCTCTTTCTTCTAGGTCGCTGAGCTCCTTCTCAAGGGTCTCCAAGCGATCTTTTGAGGCCTGATCGGTTTCCTTCCGTAGTGCTTCCCGCTCGATCTTGAGTTGGATAACCCGGCGATCCAGTTCGTCCAGTTCTTCGGGTTTGGAATCGACCTCCATGCGCAAACGGCTGGCGGCTTCATCGACGAGGTCGATTGCTTTATCTGGTAAGAAACGGTCGCTGATATAGCGGTTCGACATTGTCGCCGCGGCAACAATGGCGCTATCGGTGATTCGGACACCGTGATGCAGTTCGTACTTTTCCTTTAGGCCACGCAAAATGGATACCGTGTCTTCCACCGTCGGTTCACTGACAAAGACAGACTGGAACCGGCGGGCAAGGGCTGCGTCCTTCTCTACGTGCTTACGGTATTCATCAAGTGTCGTGGCGCCGACACAGTGCAGGTCGCCACGGGCGAGCGCCGGCTTCAGCAAATTTGAGGCATCCATTGCTCCCTCAGCAGCACCGGCGCCAACCAAGGTATGCATCTCGTCGATGAACATGATGACTTCACCGGCCGCGTCGGCGACTTCATTCAGCACAGCTTTGAGACGTTCTTCGAATTCGCCGCGATATTTTGCCCCTGCAACCATGGCACCAAGATCCAGCGCCATCAGACGTCGGTTCTTGAGCGACTCCGGCACGTCACCGTTGACGATCCGGAGCGCCAAACCCTCGACAATCGCAGTCTTACCAACGCCTGGCTCGCCGATAAGCACCGGGTTGTTTTTGGTGCGGCGGGAAAGAACCTGAATGGTGCGGCGAATCTCTTCGTCGCGACCTATCACGGGATCGAGCTTCCCTTCTGCAGCAACCTCCGTCAGGTCCCGCGCATACCGCTTGAGGGCATCGTATTGCCCCTCCGCCCCGGCGCTGTCAGCTGTCCGTCCCTTGCGCACGTCGTTGATCGCCGCGTTGAGTGCCTGGGGTGTAACGCCCGCGCGCTCAAGAATCTCAGCTGCGGGCGTTTCCTTTGCCATTGTGAGGGCGAGCAGCAAGCGCTCCGCCGTGACGAAGCGATCCCCGGCTTTCTCGGCAACCTGTTCCGCCGCTTCGAACAAGCGCGCGGTCTCCGGTGCCAGATAAATCTGGCCGGCACCGCTGCCCTCGACACTCGGCAGCTTGGCCAGTGCGGCGTCGGTTCCAGACCGCACTTCGTCCGGTCGGCCGCCCGCAGCCGTAATGAGATTCGCGGCGAGGCCTTCTTTGTCCTCGATCAGGATCGAGAGCAGATGCTCGGGCGTGAAACGTTGGTGATTTCGACCTAAAGCAAGGGTCTGTGCGGCCTGCACGAACCCTTTTGAACGATCGGTGTATTTCTCAAAATCCATAACGACCTACTCGACAATGCATCCGCTCCACCCGGAGCAACAAACCGTCTAGTAGATAGTGTTGCAACATGGCAACACAAGGGGTAGGTCGGATTCTAGGCCGAAGTTTCTGCTTCGGTGTCTTTCGGCGCGGCCCGGCGGCGACGGCGCGGCTTTGGCGCTGGCTTGGGTGCCTCTTCGTCGGTTTCCGCGGCATCCGGCGTTGCTGCTTCGGCTTCCACTTCAACGGCGGCCTCAGCCGGCTCGGCTTTCGGGGCTGCTTCTTGTGAGTTGGTTTCGCTAGCGCCTTCTTCCTGCCGATCCTCTTCCTCGGCGCGCTCGCTTTCTGTCTTTAGCTTGCGTTCGGCATTAACCGCACTGTGAAGACGGTAATAGTGCTCGGCGTGCTGGTAGAAATTTTCCGAGGCAATCCGATCGCCACTGGAGGATGCATCCCTGGCCAGCGCCAGGTACTTTTCAAATACTTGGGCAGCCGTTCCACGCAATTTCACGCCTGGACCGTTGCTTTCAAAGCTGCGATTGGGCCCCTGGCCGAATGAGCGCTTACCGTTTGAGCGCCCACGCGAACGCCTCGAACCCGGTCCTTGTCTCATAACTACATAGCTCGTTTTTGTTTCAGGTTGCGCTACCCGGCCGAGGGCGGACTAAGCGGTCCGCAACTCACGTCGATGCTGGTTTACGCTGGGATAACGTTGACCTCCGTCAGGTCCAATCGAGTGCGTTATCCAGGAACGAACCTAGTCCGCCAGCACGCCTAATCCAACCCCTTTTTGGGTGATATCAGCCAAAAGTACCGGTCACACAGCGCTGGATTCCGGCAACATCTGGCCATTCCTTGATGTCTCCCAACCCGGCAGCGCGCAAGATCGCGATTACCTCAGGGGATTGCCCCGATCCAACCTCCACGGCAACAATTGCTCCGGGGACCGCCAAGGCCGGCAATCCTTCGCCTATAGCGCGGTAGCACGATAGCCCGTCGTCCCCACCGTCGAGCGCAACGAGGGGATCAAACTTGCGCACGTCTGGATCGAGGTTCGAAATAGCACCGGTCGGTATGTAGGGCGGATTGGAAACGATGACATCGAACTGACCTGAAATCGCCGTCTGCCAATCCGACACAACAAAATGGGCGCGTTGGTCCACGGCGTTCAACGCAGCGTTGCGTCTAGCGATCGAAATCGCGTCAGGATTGACATCCCCGCCAACCCCGGAAGCTGTACGAAGCTCAGAAAGCAAGGCGATGAGCAGACATCCGCTGCCCGTGCCGAGATCCAGAATCCGAAGGGCTTGGTCCTTCTTTTTCGTGAGAACACTGAGCACCGCGGCGACCAAAACCTCGCTGTCTGGGCGGGGGTCCAATGTTTCGGAGCCGATCTCGAAATGAAGACTCCAGAACTCTCTATTGCCACGAATTCTTGAAACTGGCTCACCAGTGGTCCGCCGCTTCACGTAGCTATCAAAGAGGTTCTCCGCGTTCTGATCGATTTCGCGCGTGCTGTCGGCCATCATTTCTTCAGGCGAGAGGTTCGCCGCTAGGCGTAAAAGGAGTATGGCATCGCGTCGCGGGCTGGCCACGCCGCTAGTCTTCAGCGCGCAGGTTCCGCGATTGATGAGGTCATCAAGGGTACGTTCATTCGGCATTGCCGCTGTCCAGATCAGCCAAGCGCGCCGCCTGATCTTCGGAAACCAGCGCATCAATCATCTCATCAAGGCCTTCACCAAGGATCAGCCGATCAAGCTTGTGGAGCGTGAGATTGATTCGATGATCCGTCACACGATTTTGGGGAAAGTTGTACGTCCGAATTCTCTCCGACCGATCCCCGCTGCCGATCTGATTACGTCGCGCAGCAGCCCGTTTGGAATCCCGGGCCATCCGCTCTGCCTCATACAACCGAGCGCGCATGATCTTCATCGCCTTGGCGCGGTTCTTATGCTGCGATTTCTCGTCTTGCTGGGTAACGACGATTCCGGTCTCAAGATGAGTGATGCGCACGGCGCTATCGGTGGTGTTGACCGACTGACCGCCCGGCCCCGAGGCACGGTACACATCAACGCGAATGTCTTTTTCATCAATTTGGATGTCGACTTCCTCGGCTTCCGGCAAAACGGCGACCGTGGCCGTTGACGTATGGATTCGACCGCTGGATTCAGTGACGGGCACACGCTGTACGCGGTGAACACCGGATTCAAACTTCATCCGCTCGAAAACACCGCGTCCGGAAATTGTTGCTGAGCCATCCTTGTATCCGCCGACGTCATTCTCCGAAACCGACAGAACCTCGAAGCGCCAGCCCCGGGCTTCTGCGTAGCGCTGATACATCCTCATGAGGTCCGCGGCGAAGATTGCCGCTTCATCGCCGCCCGTCCCAGCGCGGACCTCGAGAATCGCGTTGCGGTCGTCGGCTTCGTCCTTGGGTAGCAGCAACACTTGTAGCCGCTGCTCGATCTTCGGTATCGCGTCACCATGTTCCTTGAGTTCTTCGGTGGCGATGCTGCGCATTTCGGCGTCAACGCTGTCGTCGGCAAGGATTTCTTCTAGACCGACGACCTCACCGCGCAAGGATCGAAGTTGCTGGGCGATCTCTACGATCGGTCCCATGTCTGCATATTCTTTGGAGAGGCTGACAAAATCCCCCTCCGCGCCGTGGCCAGCAGACAGCGCCGTTTCCAACTCAGCGTACTTGCTGAGCAATTGGTCGAGTTGATCGTCAGAAATCACTTTCTGTATTTCTCTAGGTAGGCCGAGAGCCCATCCATGTCGACGACGGACTGTTCTCCCGAGTCTAGGTCGCGAACGGTCACTTGGTTTGAGGCAATCTCGTCGTCGCCAATGATTACAGCGACACAGGCGCCCAATTTATTCGCGCGCTTCATGCGCTTTCCAAGGTTGCCGCTATAGCCGATATCGACCGCCAGGCCTTGGTGACGAAGATCATGACTGATCCGTAAGGCAACCTCTGTCGCGTCCGTGCCAACGGGGACAATTGCAATCGGCCGCGTACGTGGCGGATCAGACTCCATCAACAACGACAGACGTTCGACACCTGCCGCCCATCCGACGCCAGGCAATGGCGGGCCACCCAATGCTTCGACAAGGCCATCGTATCGCCCACCAGCCATTACCGTGCCCTGCGCGCCGAGCTCATCGGTCATGAACTCAAATGCTGTGTGACAGTAATAATCAAAACCGCGGACAAGTGTTGGGTTGACCGCATAGGCAACACCTATGTCTGACAATCGCGCTTTAACTTCATCGAAGAACTTGGCTGAGGGTTCATTGAGGAATTCGGTGTAGAGCGGGCCAGCGGCAACGATCTCTTTGTCGCCTTCGTTTTTTGAATCCAGGATACGCAGCGGATTTCTCTCGAGACGATCCTTGCTTTCGGCCGACAATCCAGCAAGGTGGTCCTGCAAATACCCCACCAACGCATCGCGATAGGCCGCGCGACTCTCTGGGTCGCCAAGTGAGTTAATCTCAAGTCTTACTTTGTCGCTGAGCCCGAGCCTTTTCAAAATGTGGGCACCCAATGCGATGGTCTCGACGTCACCTAACGGGCCCGGCACACCAAACAATTCAACCCCAACCTGATGGAGCTGTCTGTAGCGCCCTTTTTGCGGCCGCTCGTGGCGGAACATTGGCCCCTGATAAAAGAATTTCAACGGCGCGTTCTGGGCGAGACCGTTTGAAACGACCGCTCGTGCGACCGGCGCAGTACCTTCAGGACGTAAGGTAAGGCTATCGCCGTTGCGATCCTCAAACGTGTACATTTCTTTCGTCACGACGTCGGTGGCTTCACCAAGCGTGCGATCAAACACACCAGTGAACTCGAAGATCGGGGTAGCGATCTCCTCATAGCCGTACCACAACGCCGTCTCGCTTGAGATCGCGCAGACCCGACCGAACCGAGCGCCTTCGTCGGGCAAAATATCCCGCGTACCGCGAACGGGTTGTAGGGCCACGACCGAGCTCCGATCTACTGGGCAGCGTCGGCAGTCAGGGGACCGCCGGTTTCAATTTCTCGCGCTCTCGCCTCGACGAGGTCCACGACATGATCAACGATCTTCTCGTCGACGATCTTGTGATCTGCGATCCCACTGACATACACCATGTGATTGCCGCGACCACCACCGGTCAGCCCGATATCCGTTTCCCGTGCCTCTCCGGGGCCATTCACGACGCAACCAATGATCGACAGGGTCAGTGGCGTTGTGATGTGGGCGAGCCGTTTCTCAAGGATCTCCACCGTCTTGATCACCGGAAATGCCTGCCGTGCACAAGACGGACACGAAATGATGTTTACTCCTCGATGCCGCAGATTCAGGGACTTAAGAATTTCGAAACCCGCTCGTACCTCCTCCACCGGGTCGGCGGAAAGAGACACACGAATCGTATCCCCTATCCCAGACCAAAGAAGCATCCCCAGCCCGATTGAAGACTTGACCGTTCCTGTTGTGAGCGAACCCGCTTCCGTGATCCCGAGATGTAGGGGATAGTCGCACGCTTCGGCCAGTTGCTGATAGGCCGCAACGGCCAAGAAGACATCCGATGCCTTGACGCTGATTTTGAAGTCGTAAAAACCTTCGTCTTCAAGAATCTCCGCGTGGCGCATCGCGCTGTCGACCATCGCCTCAGGGCATGGCTCGCCGTATTTCTCCAAAAACTCTTGCTCCAAAGAGCCGGCATTTACCCCAATGCGCATCGAACAACCGTGGTCGCGCGCAGCGCTCACAACCTCTTTGACCCGTTCGCGCGAACCGATGTTGCCCGGGTTGATTCGCAAGCATGACGCACCCGCTACAGCCGCTTCGACTCCGCGGCGATAGTGAAAATGAATGTCCGCCACGATTGGTACCGTTGTTTGGGCAACGATCGACGACAACGCTTTGGTGGACTCTTGGTCCGGACATGACACCCGAACGATATCGGCGCCCGCTGCCTCAAGCTGCCGGATTTGCCCGACCGTCGCCGAAACGTCGTGGGTCAGCGTGTTCGTCATCGACTGAACGGTAATGGGCGCACCGCCTCCAACGGGGACGTCACCGACCATTATTTGGCGAGAGTCACGACGAATGATGTCGCGGTAGGGTCTGACGCTCATGGCGCTCAAGACTTCTTGGTTAGGGGTGATTTGGGGCGACTATGCCTCTCGACACCCGCACAAATCAAGTAGCGCAGCGGCGCTATTCCGCGTCGGTCCCCGCCGACGTCTGTCCGTCGCGCAACCGATCAGCGTCCAGGGGAATATCCCGCCCGATGACCCCGAGGGGGCCAAGGCTCGGCGCCACCTCACCGTCGACGATGACCTGCAGCGCCCCGAGGTTTCCAGTCATCATCACCAAGCCGGGACGATCCGGCACGAGATACCGGTCGCCGGGACGCAAGACGCGGGTAAGGAGCAGTTCTCCGGAAGTCGCTCGAACCTGAACCCAGCTCTCGCTATCAGCAACGAGAACGATACGGGCGTCCTCATTACCAGCGCCGAATACGCGGGGAACATAGCCAGCGGCATCTGGCGTACTGGTGTTTTCTTCCGTGGTCGCTAAGGGCGGCGGTGTTGACTCGGCGACGCGCGACGCTACTTCCGTCGGTTGACCGGTCGATGTCACAGCGGCGTCCGTCGTCTCCGAAGCCGTCGCAGTCGCTGCGTCGCCGATTGGTGCCGTCGATGCATCGGCAAGTTGACGGATTTCTAGCGTGTCGGTCGAGCGAAGGGGCGCGGTCACGGTTTCGTTCGGCCCCACCGCCTCGGCAATCGCCGGTGGGTTGGTCGCAGCAGCAGCAGTCGTGGCTCCCGGTTCATCTAGGGGGACCGTTGTTTCGGCGACATCGGTCAACGCTGGCTCGGCCACATCCGGTGCCGCGGAAGGTGCTGGTGGCGGTTCAACGACAGGCGCCGTTCCACGGACAGCCACGGCCTCGGCAACTGGGTCTTCGGAAACGGGAGCGTCAACGGTGGGCGCGAGGTCGACGCTCGACGACGCCGGCGTTTCGACGTTTATTCTTTCTTCAATCGGAGGCACCACCGGGGTAACAGCAGCCGGCGGCTCGGCGCCAACGGTCGGCGTTTCCTCGGCTCGCTCGGTCGCCGGTGGAACAACGGCAGCGGAACTAGTAGTGGCAGCTGATTCCTGCGTTACCGGTGTGGCAAGTCTTTCCGGGATTGCCGCGACGCGGTCCGCCGTGCTGCGCTCGTCGCTGGTGAAGACGAACCATCCTGCATAGGCCAAGACGGCGACGAGCAATCCACCCAGCAGCAGACGACCAGTCGGCAATCGACCGCGATCCATGGCCGAAGGAAAGGCCAACCGTGTCTCACGTTGGGGACCGCTCGTCTCAGTCCGAAATCGATCGACAACAATGTCCTCGTCAAGATCGAGAAAGCGCGCATATGTCTTCAGGAACCCAAAGACATAGACATGCCCCGGCAGCTCATCGAAGCGGCCGTTTTCGATGGCTTCGAGATAGGCTTGACTGATTCGAAGTTTTTGAGCGATGTCCGAAAGCTCTGCGCCCGCGCGAACACGTGCTGCGCGCATTTCAACACCGATGCCATCGTATCCGGCCTGGTCCGAGCGGACTTCACGCAGATGCAACCGGCGGCGCGATGTTTCAGAAGGCATAACGTCGTCACGCTGGGGTTCTTGACTCGCCATCACTACCCTCGCCGTGGCCGCCCGTGTTTCGGCCCAACAAACATGCTCTCAGCGCCCCTTATCCTGAGAGTTCACTACAAACGCGGTTCTGAACGATCCGCGTTTGTAACGCGACCTCACGGGGTGCCGCGCCTAACCAATGCGTCTGCGGAAAAACGCACCCCAATTTGGGAATTGCCAGTTTTCCACATTTCCACAGCCTGTGAGTAAACCAGAAAAATGCTTATTTGCAAATAGTTAATGGAAATACCCACGATCTTGCGCGAAGTGATGAATATCTTCACGAAGCGTTCGATCGGCACTGAGGAGCCGCGACGCAAGGTAGGCCTCAATTGCGGCGCAATCGAGGCTGCGCAAAGACCGCTTGACCTCGCCGAAAGCCGACGTCGGCATGGAAAATGTCCGGAATCCAAGCCCCGCCAAGGCGATCGCCTCCAATGGATTGGCCGCCATGTCTCCACAAACGGCGACGGGAACCTCGATGGCGTCACACCTCACACGAATAAGTTGGAGCAACCTTAAAAAACCCGGTGCCAGAGAATCGTAACGATTGGCCAAGCGAGGGCTGGTTCGATCGCTGGCGAAAAAGTACTGGGCCAAATCGTTCGTTCCAATCGAAACAAAATCCGCCCGCCCGGCGAGTTCGTCGAGTTGGAAAACAATCGAGGGCACCTCGATCATGACACCAATCCGTATCTCGGTTGGTACCGCAATGACTCCCTTTTCTCTAGCCCGGCCGATCTCAAGCGCGAAAATCTCGCGCGCCCGATCGAGTTCCGCGATCTCTGAAACCATTGGAAACATAATGGACAGTGGTTGCCCACCACTTGCGCCGATAAGCGCACGAAGTTGATTGCGGAGCACGGAAGGTCGGTCTAGTCCAACCCGTAAAGCACGCCACCCCAACGCCGGGTTTTCTTCCCGTTCAAGAGGTCGATCCAGATTCGGCAATATCTTGTCGCCGCCAAGGTCAAAGGTTCGAAATACAATGGGACGGTTGCCCGCGGATTCGAAGACTTGGCGGTAGTGGGCTTCTTGATCCTCTACCGTCGGAAACACCTTATGCGACAGAAAGAGCAACTCCGTCCGCATGAGGCCGATTCCTGTCGCTCCGGTCGTCTCAAGCGAAGGTAACTCTCCCAGAAGGCCAACATTGAGATGCAGGTCGAAGTTGACGCCGTCCTGGGATTCAGCGCTAAGGGCCTTGATCGCTTCAAGATCAACCGATTGCTGCGCCGCCGCAGCAGCCGCTTCAGCGATTTCGTCATATACGTTGTCATCAGGATGGACATGAACAACGCCGCGACTGCCGTCGACGACGATCGGATCGCCCGGTGCGATTCGCATGAGCGCGCCAGACAGCCGTCCAATCACCGGAAGGTTCAGAGATTTTGCGACGAGGACCATATGCGACGTGGGTGACCCCTCGCCCAAGACAATCCCCGCCAAACGACTGTGGTCGTATTCCAAAAGCTCCGCTGGGCCCAAACTGCGCGCGACGAGGATCGCGCCCAAAGGTAGTTCGTTTTGATGGTCACCAACGAGCCCTAGCAAATGGCGGAGCAACTGATTCGACAGATCATCGAAATCAGCGATCCGCTCGCGGAAGAATGCGGTGGGCGCCAAACGTCGACGGTTCTCCTCTTGCACCCGCTGCACGGCGCCCTCTGCGGTCAGCCCATCCCGAACCGCGATGCGCATTCTGTTCAGCCAACCTTCGTCCTCGGCGAACATCTGGTAGGTGTCGAGGATCTCTCGCTCTTTGTCGCCAATTCGAGGGGCACTTTCCTCGATCAGAAGACGGACACTGGTGAGAAACTCCGCAACGGCGCCTTCGAGGCGCTCAATCTCTCGTTCAGTGTCGTTCGAAACGAGATCGTGAATGACAAAAGGCCCGCGATGGATAAATGCGGTTCCTTTCCCGACACCGTTCGAAAGAGGAAGACCCTCAAATCGCAACGGCAAAGTCGCATTGCCGTCAATATCGGCGAACTCATCCGGTCCGATCAGGTCGGACGCGAGGACGAGTTCACAAAGCACCATCGCTACAGTCTGTAGGACCTCCGCTTCCTCGGCCGAGAACACTCGCGGCACTTTGTTTTGAACGGTCAGAGCGCCGATCACCCGACCGCCGCGCTGAAGCGGCACACCGAGAAGCGAGTGAAAACTTTCTTCACCGGTTTCCGGACGATAAGCGAACTGCGGGTGCGCTTGTGCTTCGGGCAACGCAAGGGTGTGACCGTGGGCGACAATGTCCCCTACAAGGCCTTCTCCGACGCGAAGCCGCGTTTGATGAACCGACTCTGATCGCAGACCATGGGTCGAGAAGAGTTCGAGAACGTCACCTGCGCGGCGCAAATATAGCGAACAGACATCGGCCACCATGTTCGTGGCAATGATCTGGGTAACGGAATCCAACCTATTTTGAGGCGCGCCGCCGTCTGCCATCAGCGAGCGCAGCTGGCTCAAGAGTACGCGCGGACCCGCCCCTGGCACCGAATTCATCCCATGAACTGCGTACGTTCCCGCGCCGAGGAAACCGCGCCACTCGTGATCATCATATCAAATGCATCCGCCGCTTCTTCGATCAGTTGATCGATAATCTCAGCGGTCGGCTGTTCACTTTGGACGAGCCCAACGCTCTGCCCTGCCATGATGGAGCCCATTTCGACGTCACCGTCTATTGCGGCGCGGCGCAGAGCGCCGGCCCAGAACCGCTCAATGGCCAGTTGGGCATCGGCTTGGGAAAGCTCACCGGCGTCAACCTGCGCGATAACCTCGCGCTGTTTTTCGACGAATAGCTGGGTCCCTTTGTTCGCAAGGGCGCGCACGGGGATCACTGGAAACCGCTCATCGAGTTGAGGCGACAGAACCGCGTCCCGAGCATGTCCGCGAAAGAACGCCTTCTTGAAGTTGGGATGCGCGATGCACTCCGAAGCCCCGACAAAACGCGTGCCCATCTGGACTCCTGACGCGCCTGCGCCGAGGTACATCGCGATCGCCGCTCCACGGCCAATACCACCCGCAACGAAGACCGGTACTTCTCGGATGAACGGCAGAATCTCCTGGGCCAAGACGCCGGTTGACACCGGTCCGATATGACCGCCAGCCTCCATCCCTTCAATAACCAACGCATCGACCCCGTTTCGGACCAAACGCTTTGCCAGCGCCAGAGCCGGCGCGAAGGCCAGCACCTTAATGCCGGCATCCTTAAGCCGGCTGATGGCGGAGCTCGGCGCGAGTCCACCGGCCAGGGCAACGTGACTAACGTTATGTGCGGCACAGGCGTCGATCAGCTTCGTTAGATCGGGATGCATCGTAATGAGGTTAACCCCGAAGGGCCGTTCGGTCCGTTCGGCGGTCGCCGCGATTTCAGCACCCAGTTCATCGGGACCAAGCGATCCACAGGCAATCACGCCAAATCCGCCGGCATTGGAAATTGCCGAAACCAAATGGCGGTCCGAGAGCCAGCTCATTGCACCGCCCAGTATGGCGTAGTCGCTACCGAGAAATTCCCGGCCGCGGCTCCAGAGGTGGTTTAGCTGCGCAGCGGCAGCTGCGCGCGCATCATCATTCATTATCGAGCCCGTATGCGGTGTGCAAAGCACGTAACGCAAGCTCGGTATATTCCTCTTCGATCAAGACGCTAACTTTGATCTCTGACGTCGAAATCACCTGAATGTTGATGCCCCGTTCCGCAAGCGTTGCGAACATTTTTTGAGCCACCCCAGCGTGGCTACGCATGCCGACGCCGATGACCGATACTTTTGTGACATCCTCGTCAGACTTGAGCTTCTCGTAACCGATCTCCGCACGCGCTTTCTCCAGAACACCAACGGCACGTTCGAGATGTGCGCGCGTGACGGTAAACGTAAGGTCGGTTGCCTTATCGCTTTGCGATATGTTTTGGACGATCATATCTACGTTGATGTTGGCGTCCGCGAGAGGACCGAACACGGCGGCGGCGACACCCGGCCGATCGGCAACCCGGCGCAACGTTATTTTGGCTTCGTCGCGCGAATAGGCTATGCCGCTAACAATTTCTTTTTCCACAATCTCATCCTCGTCAACAACGAGTGTACCCGGTGTGTCATTGAAACTCGAAAGGACCTGCAGCCGAACGCCGTAATTCATCGCGAGTTCCACAGACCTCGTCTGGAGAACCTTGGCGCCGAGAGAGGCCAACTCCAACATTTCTTCATAGGTGATTTTGTCTAACTTCCGCGCCTTCGTGACGATGCGGGGATCCGAGGTATAGATTCCGTCAACATCCGTGAAGATGTCGCAACGATCGGCACTTAGCGCGGCGGCGAGGGCGACGGCACTCGTGTCCGATCCACCGCGGCCAAGAGTGGTGATACGCTTTTCGGCACTGAGACCTTGGAAGCCGGCGATGACCGCGACCTGCCGCTCCTCGAACCGTTCACGCAATGCCCCTGTTTCTATGTCCCGAATGCGCGCCGACCCGTGCACAGAATCGGTATGGATTGGCAATTGCCAACCGAGCCAGGACCGGGCCGAAACACCCATCTCTTGCAGAATGATCGCCAGAAGCCCTGCGGTGACTTGTTCCCCGGTCGACACAACCGCATCGTATTCCCGCGTATCGTGCAGACTGGATGCGTCGCCCGCCCACTGAACTAACTGGTTCGTCGTACCCGCCATGGCGGATACGACCACCGCAACATCGTTGCCCCGGTCATACTCTGCCTTCGTCCGCAGCGCCGCATTTTTAATGCGGTCCACGTCGGCAACAGAGGTGCCGCCAAATTTTTGAACGATAACGGACATAGAACCCGGAAGGACTGGACGGCGGCCAGCCGTCAAATTGACTACGTCGCCCGAAGTATTTCTTGTTCCCGCGGGGGCGCGTATACATATACGCGACACTGATTCCAGGCAAGCGAGGCAGGTTTTGACGGTGAAAACGGCCACAACCGGGTCCTCCATCGACGAGGCCGAAGTCGATCGATTCAGCAAAATGTCGGCCCTTTGGTGGGACACGGAAGGCCCTTTCCGCCCTTTGCACCAAATCAACCCCGTCCGATTGCGCTACATCCGAGACCGGCTCTGCCAACATTTTGAGCGAGATCCCAATAACGCCCGCCCGTTGTTGGGATTGCGGGTTGCGGATATTGGGTGTGGAGGTGGTCTTCTTTGCGAGCCGATGCGGCGTTTGGGCGCCGATGTCGTGGGTATCGATCCATCGGAAGAGAACGTCGGGGTGGCCAAGAACCATGCCGCGGCCAGCGGCCTGGAAATCGACTACGTCCAAGCCACAGCCGAAGATCTTTCAGCTTGGGGAGAAAAGTTCGACGTCGTCCTAAATATGGAGGTGGTCGAACATGTCGCCGACGTCCCGGGTTTTTTGCGGGCCAGCGCGGACCTCCTAGGGTCCGACAGCTCAAGCATGGTTGTTGCAACCTTGAACCGGACGCTCAAGGCGTACCTCCTTGCGATCGTGGGTGCTGAGTACGTGCTGGGTTGGTTACCGCGTGGCACGCACGATTGGAATCGTTTCATCCGGCCATCTGAATTCAGACAGCACTTGGCCGCCACAGATCTCAAGGTCGAAGACTTCAGCGGCCTTACCTATGACCCGTTGCGCCGATCTTGGCGTCTGTCGTCGAGCCTAGACGTCAACTATATGGGATTCGTGACGAAGTCTTAGGCATCCTCTTTGGGCCAAGGCAGGACGCCAAACTCGACGCCTTCGTCGCTCAACTCGACAGCCTCTTCAGTCGACATCTCGCCGTAAATGTCGCGATGCTCGGTCTCGCCGTAGTGAATCTTTTTGGCTTCTTCCGCGAATTCGGATCCAACGTTCTCGAAGTTCTGCTCGACCTGATCCCGAATGGCTTTTGCCAGACGCATGAGTTCGGCGCCCTTTTCGGAGCCACCCGCAACAGCTGGAAGATGCTCCGGGGAAGCCGGTGCCGATTGCGCTGACCCAATGGCAACATTGGGTGCCATCAATGACTTCTCTAAGTCGGTACTGCCGCACATCGGACAGGTGAGCTCGCCAGATTTCGACTGGTCTTCAAAAGCAACGCTATTCGAGAACCATGCCTCGAATACGTGGTCGTTTGCGCAGCGAAGGTCGAACGAAATCATACCGGATGATGCTCTTGGTCCACTCTTCTCTCGATATAGAACAGATTATTCATTTTCAAGAAACTTGCTGTCAGGCACAACGAGTTGACTCAGGGCCCCGAGAAATCAGACTTGGTTTGCCAAGCGGGGACCGATTGGCGGGCCTTGATCACCCTAGAAAGATCGAGTTCGGCATAGGAGACCCCGAGTGCGAGGCCCGCATCGAGAATGACTTCGCCCCAAGGGGCAACCACCATGGAATGCCCGTAGGTCCTTCTGTTCGCAGGATGACTGCCTACCTGGGCAGGCGCAATAATGTATGCGCCCGTTTCGATCGCGCGTGCTCGTAGGAGAACTGACCAGTGCGCCCGGCCGGTCGTTTCGGTAAATGCTGATGGCACGGTGATGATTTGCGCGCCAGCCTGACCCAAGGATCGATAAAGGGACGGAAAACGCACGTCGTAGCAGATCGTCATACCGAGCGTCGCACCGAGAAGATCGGTCGTCACCGCAATGGACCCAGGTTTGTAGTTGCGCGACTCGTTGTAGACCTCACCACCGGACAAGGTGACGTCGAACATATGAATCTTGTCATACCGGGCCGCAACAGCGCCATCGGGAGAAAAAAGAAGAGATCTATTGAAGATGCGGCCATCACCCGCTGCAACGCCAATCGATCCCGCAAGAACCCAACGGTTCACCGACAACGCGAGATCTGAAAAATGGATGACCGCCGGATGATCAGATTCATTGGCGACATGATCATGCAATTGCGTTCGGTCTGCTGCCATCAACGCCACGTTCTCTGGCGTTGTAATGAAATCGGCGCCAGCGGCAGCAGCTTCGGTTACGCTTGCACTCACGGCGGCCAAGTTGGCCGCCATGTCATCGCCGGCACAGACCTGGACGCAGGCAACCTTCATGCCGAAGCGGCTTAAGCGGCCGATTGAGAGAGCATTTGGTCGAGACGACCCTCACGCTCCAAGGCGTAAAGTTCATCGCAACCGCCGATTCCTTCACCATTGATGAATATCTGAGGCACTGTGTAGCGTCCCTCTGCGCGCTCCGTCATCTCATCACGCTTTGCACTGCTGAACGTCACGTCGACTTCGTTGTAATCAACCCCTTTTTTCTTGAAGAGGTTTTTCGCCCGGGCGCAGAACCCGCACATCATCGTCGTATAAATCTCTATCTCTGCCATGAGTCTCTACCGTGCCGACTGGAATAAATAAGCATCTAGATTAGGTGCCTCGGCCTTCCCTCCGCAACCGACCGCCAAGCTGGTCGGGACAAATTCAAGTGAAACCCTAGATAACCCGGGCGAGAGTCAGCACATCGACGCGCAGCGCACCCGCTTTCAGAAGCGCCCGCGAACAGGCTGCCACTGTGGCCCCTGTCGTGAGAACGTCGTCAATCAGGAGGAGGCGACGGCCAACGAGCATCGATTGCATGGCAGCCGTCGAGACGATCGCACCTCGCAGGTTCTTTTCCCGCGCTTTGCGGCCCAGGCCACCCTGACTGGGCGTAGACCGAGTTCGGCGAAGCACATCGACCATGACATCGACATTGCTCAAACGCCCGACAGCTTGTGCCAAAACCGCCGCTTGATTGTATCGCCGTTGGAAAAGTCGTCGAGGATGCATCGGCACCGGTATTACGGCATCAGCATCCGCAAGGAGCTCTTTGCCCGCCGCGCAAACCCAGGTGGCGATAATCGGTGTCAGATCGAGCCGGTCGCCATGCTTGTAGGCTAGAATAATGCCGCGCGAAATCTCGTCGTAGGTCATCGCTGCGCGAGCATGCTCAAATGGCGGCGTCTGAGCGAGACAATTTCCGCACCAGGCTTCGGCGCCGGGATCGTAGTCGAACGGTAAGCCACACCGCGCACAGAACGGCGGGACAATGAACCGCGCACCTTGCCAACAGATCGCGCAAAGTCCCGTGCCATGAACGAAGGCATTGCACGTCGGGCACTGATTGGGCACGACGAAATCCAGCGCGACCTCTGCGGCCCTGGATCCGAGTTGACGCGCAATTTCGATCATCCCCGCCGCTATGGGCGGCGGAGATGGATTTTTCTAGACCTCGAGAACGACCTTGCCGAAGAATTTCCTGCTCGCGATTAAGTCGTGGCCGGCCTTCATCTCTTTGAGCGGCAAGATCTTCTCAATCACCGGCCGCAACTTGCCTTCTTTGACGAGCTTGAGAACCATTTGGTTTGTGGCGACTGGTGCAAAGTGTGTTGACGTCATCGTGAGCTGTTTGCGGAAGAACTCGATCATGTCGATCTCGACTTTTTCCCCTGCATGGGCCCCAGCCGTCGACAGGCGGCCATTGAGGCAAAGCGCTTCAAGGCTTTGCTGCAACACATTCCCGCCGACACATTCAATGACAACGTCAGCACCTCGACCATCCGTCATTTTCATCACTTCATCGACGATACTTTGCTTGGAATAGTTGATCGCCTCCGAAGCGCCGAGTTGGCGCGCCCTGTCCAGTTTTTCGTCGGAGCCCGCCGTGGCAATCACGCGCGCACCTGCGAGCGCAGCGATTTGAACCGCAGCCGAACCGACACCAGAACCGGCAGCGTTAACAACGACGTCCTCACCTTGTTTGACTTTCCCCTTGGTCACGACAAGCTCCCAAGCCGTCGCCATCGCCACCTGAGTGGCGGCGGCATCTAGGTCGGAGAGGCCATCCGGGATGCGGATCACATTGGGTTCAGAGACTTTGACGTATTCGGCATAGGTTCCCCAGAGGGTCACACCAAGTTTGTCGAAGTCCAGGCAAATGTTATCCATCCCGAGTGCGCAGTTGCAGATCGCCCTGCGACACTGACCAGACGACGTCGTGAGTTGTGGCATCACGCGATCGCCGACTGAGAACGCGGTTACACCCGACCCCACCTCGGCAACAACCCCGGCCCCTTCAACGCCAAGAATGTGCGGCATCTTCAGCGCCAAATAACCGGAAATATCCCCGCGCACGTCCAGATCAAAATGGTTTAGCCCCACGGTCTTCAGATTGATTAAGACTTCGCCGGGGCCCACCTTTGGTTCGTCGATGTCCTCGTACGTCAATACATCTGACGGACCGCATTCGTGAATAACAACCGCTTTCATGCTCTTCGTCGCTCCCAAACTCGGAAAGGCGTGACTTTAGCAGGTATCGCCGCCAAATGGAGTAGCATCGCCACGATGCTCATCCCGATGCCCTTCGACGCCCATGGCCGAAACCGCTCTTTTTGAAGGCGCGTCCGTCCGACGCAACCGGCGTCGTGTCAGCGCGCCAAACTTCATGTTTGATGAAGTCGCTGCGCGGCTCGCCGACCGCCTACTGGATATTCAACGCAAGTTTCCAGTGGCGCTCGACTTCGGTGGGCGGCCCGGCCTCGACAAACATCTCGCCGACGCCTTGCCCGCACGCGGAATTACAACGCTATGCACCCTATCCGACTCTGCAGAGCGCGTGTCCCCAGGCCTCTGCGCTGTTGCCGACACCGAAACCCTCCCGGTGGCCAACGGTCAAATTGATCTGGCAATGAGCGTGATGGCGTTGCATTGGGCAAACGACCTTCCAGGAACACTCGTTCAGGTGCGCCGCACTTTGAAACCCGACGGATTGCTCCTCGCGGCTTTTCTAGGCGGCGAAACGCTTTTCGAGCTTCGCGAATGCCTTGCCGCGGCTGAAGTTGAAATTTCAGGCGGGATCAGTCCTCGGGTGAGTCCATTTGTCGACTTGCGTGATGCTGGCGGATTGCTGCAGCGGGCGGGCTTTGCCCTTCCGGTCGCCGATCAGGATCGAATTGCTGTCACCTACGAATCACCGGTTGCCCTCATGCACGACCTTCGAGCAATGGGCGAAACAAACGCGCTTACCCAACGGCGCCGTTCCTTCACGCCACGGACGGTATTTGCACGCGCTAATGAGATCTACACAGAAAAGTACGGTGATGACGGTCGCATCCGAGCAACATTTGACGTGGTGTATCTAACCGGATGGGCGCCCCACGAATCACAGCAAAAACCCATGCGTCCAGGGAGCGCAACAACCCGACTTGCAGAAGCCTTGGATACCGAAGAACAGACAACCGGCGACAAAGCTGCGCCGCTGCCGTCAAAGAAAATCCCGTAGCATCGCGATCAAGGGCACGTCGGCCGCAGGCATCTCAAGTGCCGCGAGATCGCCTGGCGTCACCCATTTCAACGCCTGTCCTTCCCGACCTCTGGGTTGTCCTTCCCAAACACGACAAACAAAGAGCGGCATCAAGAGATGGAACGTTTCATAGCGATGTGACGCGAAGCAGAAGGGCGCCAAGCAACTCTGCTCGGTATTGATACCCAACTCCTCATCGAGCTCGCGGATGAGACCGGCCTCAGGCGATTCGCCATGAGCAAGCTTCCCGCCCGGAAATTCCCAAAGGCCCGCCATAGATTTCCCTTCTGGGCGTTGCGCCACCAAGACGCGGTCGTCGCCATCTAAGAGCGCGACCGCGACTACCGTGACTATT
>Ga0055584_100001257_pt1 | contig 24907 bp, 23 predicted proteins | sample OSDHelmetaG_FD_58716 | JGI IMG/M metagenome (GOLD analysis project Ga0055584, IMG submission 58716) | Pelagic marine sediment microbial communities from the LTER site Helgoland, North Sea, for post-phytoplankton bloom and carbon turnover... | ecosystem: Environmental > Aquatic > Marine >...
TATATTAAATTAAAATGTCCATGGCTGAAATTCCCTACCGCCGCAACCGCGGGTTCAGCACGTCCCTTAACTGGTCGCCGATCAGATTGATGGAGACGATGGTCAGCAGCAGGGCGACGCCGGGGAAGAAGCTGATCCAGTATTTGCCAGTCAGCATGTAGTCGAAGCCGTTGGCGATCAGCAGACCCAGGGATGGCTCGGTGATGGGCAGGCCGATGCCGAGGAAGGACAGGGTGGCCTCCAGCGCGATGGCGCTGGCGACCTGCACCGTACCGACCACGATCAGCGGCGGTAGCACGTTCGGCAGCAGGTGGCGCAGCAGGATGCGCCAGGAAGAGAGGCCCAGCGCTTTGGCCGCCGCGATATACTCCCGTTCGCGCTCGACCAGGGCGCTGGCGCGCACGGTGCGGGCGTAATAGGCCCATTGCACAATCACCAGGGCGATGATGATTTTGTCGACGCCCTTGCCCAGGATCGCCAGCAGCATCAATGCCACCAGGATGGCCGGGAAGGACAATTGCAGGTCGACCAACCGCATGATCGCCGCCTCGATCCTGCCGCCGAAATAGGCTGCGGTTAGCCCGACGATAGCGCCTAGCACCAGGGCGATGATGCCACTGAGTGCACCAACGGCCAGACTGATGCGCAGGCCATAGAAGATGGCGGACACCATGTCCCGGCCCTGATCATCTGTGCCCAGCCAATAGGTCGTGGCGCCGTCGAACGTGGTGCTGCCGGGTGCTAAGCGGCCGTCCATAATATCGATCTGTCCCAGGTCATACGGGTTTTGTGGTGAGATCAGAGGGGCAAAAACCGCTACGAACAGGATCACGGCGAACACGAAGAACGCGACAATGGCGATCTTGCTCTCGCAATATTCGGAGAGAAAGCGCTGGAATGGCGTTTCCACCACGTTTGTCGCCGCTAATCGCGCGGGTTGGGCGGCTGCAGTTGCGGCAGTTTCGATTGATGCCGGCTCCGCCGTCTCTTTGGGGTCGCTGCTCATACTATTTTCCGGCTCCAGAAACGCGAACCCGTGGGTCCAGCAGCGAATAGACGATGTCGACCAGGAAGTTTATCGTCACGAACAGCAGCACGGTCAGCATCAGGTAGGCGACGACGATCGGGCGGTCGAGCACTTGGATCGACTCGATGATCAGCTTGCCCATGCCGGGCCAGGCGAACACGGTCTCGGTCACAACGGAGAACGCGATCAGTGAACCCAGTTCCAGTCCCAGCACGGTTACCACCGGAATCAGCGTGTTCTTCAGCACGTGCACCAGGGTGATGCGCCGCTGGCTCAACCCTTTGGCGCGGGCGAACTTGATATAATCCTGCAGCATGACTTCGCGGGTGCCGGCGCGCGACAGGCGGATGACCAGAGCGATGTTGGTCAGGGCCAGGTTGACGGCGGGCATGGCGAGGTGGGTGAGGCCATTCCAGGTGAGGAAGCTCCACTCTATGCCGAAAACCTCCACCGTATCGCCTCGGCCCGTGGATGGCAGGATGCCCAGCATTACGGCGAACACCATGATCATCATGATGCCGACCCAAAAGGTGGGCAGCGAGAAGCCCAGGATAGAACCCGAAACAATCGACTTGCTGACCCAGGAATGCGGCTTCGTGCCTGCATACATACCCAGGGGCACGCCCAGCACGATCGATAGGAACATCGCCGCGCCGGCCAATTCCAGTGTTGCTGGCAGGCGCTGGGCAATGAGTTTAAGGGCTGGTTCGCCCCAGACGAATGAGATGCCGAGGTCGCCCTCTAGGGCATTGCCCAGAAAGACGAAAAATTGTTCATGCAAGGGCAGATGCAGGCCGAGGGCGCGGATGGCCTGCTGGTATTCAGCCTCTGTGAATTCTGGGTTGATCAGAATGTCGACGGGATTGCCGATAACATTGACGCCAAAAAACACGATCACAGCCATGACAAACACAACGGCGATGGCTTGAGCTAGTCGCCTAGTGAGATAGGCCCACATGGGAATGACCCTTGTCAGTCAGGGGTGATGGCGGAGGTGGTGGAAAGGTCAGTACAAAGAAAAAGGGCGCGGACCGGATTGCAAACCATCCAGTTGCCGCGCCCCGTTTCAGCCTACTGTTTTACGAGCGACCGGAACTGAGTCCGCTCGTCGGTGCGTGGCAGGTATTTCAGGCCCGCCTCTTTCCGCGTCGCCCAGGTATTGACCTGGTAGTGCAACGGAATAATCGCCAGATCGTTGATGGCGATTTCCGTCGCTTTTGCCAGCAGCGCTTCACGCTTGGCGTCGTCGACAGTTGCCAGCGCTTCCTCAATCAGCTTATCCGCTTCCGGATTGCTGTAGCGCCCACGGTTTGAAGCGCCGAAGCCATTCGCTGCATCCTTCGAATGGACAAGCGACTTCAGCGGTGATGAGGCCTCGCCGGTGCCGGAGCCCCAGCCAACCAGGATGAACGAGTATTTCGGCGTCTTGTTGGGACCGCCGCGGCTGGCCGAACTGAAGAATACGCTCTTCGGCATCGTTTCGACCTTCATCTTGATACCGATACGCGTCAGCATCTGACCAATCGCCTGCGCGATCTTGGCGTCGTTGATGTAACGGTCGTTCGGCCCGTGAATGGTCAAGCCAAAGCCGTCTGGATACCCTGCTTCGGCCAACAGTTTCTTAGCGCCTTCTGGATCGTAAGGCTCCGCCTTCAGGTTTTCGGAGGTGCCAAAGAAGCCAGGTGGCAGCAACTGACCGGCGGGGATGGCAACGCCCTCCATGACGCGGGCAACAATCGCCTCGCGGTTGATCGCCTTGGAGATGGCTTTGCGCACGCGCAGGTCGAACAGAGGGTTTTTGCCGTTGGTGCCTGTGATGTACGGCGAGTCATCGCGGAACCGGTCCATGTGCAGATAGATCACACGGTTGGAAATACCGCTTGCCAGCACGATGTCACTTTCGGTCTTCAAGCGCTCAATGTCGGCAGTCGGCACGTTGTCGATGAAGTCGACATCGCCGGCCAGCAAGGCAGCAACGCGCGACGGGTTCGACTTGATTGGCTTCACCTCGACCCGTTCAAACGCGGCCTTGTCGCCCCAATAGCCATCATTGCGCTCGATCAAGATGGTATCGCCGGGCTTCCATTCGATGAACTTGTACTGGCCCGTGCCAATCGCTGCTTTGCCGGAATTGAACTGCGCGGTGGTGACGTCTGCACCAACGTCGCTTGAGATAATCCAGACTTGGCTGAGATCAACCGGCATCAGCGGATACGGCTTTTCCGTGATCGCGTGCACGGTATAATCATCGATCTTTTTGAAGGACTTACCCTTCAGGTAAGTGCCAAAGGTCGATGGGCTGTTTGCCACGTTCGGTGCACGCTCGAACGTAAAGATCACGTCGTCGGCGTTAAAATCGCTGCCGTCGTGAAATTTCACGCCTTTGCGCAGCTTGAACTCCCAGGTGGTGTCATTCACCGGTTTCCAGGAAACCGCGAGACCCGGCGTCAGCTTTTGGCTCTCATCCTGCAAAATCAGGGATTCGTACACATTGCTGGAGAATGCGTTGTTCGGGCCCAGATTGTGATAGTGCGGGTCCATCGCCGATGGCTCTGAGAACAAGCCAACCTTCACGGTTTGCGCGCTGGCGGATGCGCCGGCGAACAGTGCTGCTGCTGCAGCCAGAGTTACGATACGTTTCATTAAGATCTCCCGTCTTGCAGATAGATTTTCTATCAGACCGGCGAACCTTAGAGCAGAGGCAATGTGGGCGAAAGCAAGAATGCCACCGCCGCTGAAATTGTTACTCGGCTGCCGCTTTTGTGGGCGCCTTTGCCCGGAAATAGGGCAGAAGTTCTTCGGCTATTGCCGCAGCATTGGTCCGCGCCTGACTGGTGGGCATAGTGCCAAACTGGGTTTTGGTCAGGGAGGTGTTGAAGCCGGCAAGTTCCTGATACTCCTCCAGCTTTTCGCGCACGGTGTTCGGGCTGCCGACCAGCACGACGCCGGATTTTACCAGATCCTCTGCCGTCTGCACCTTGCCGACGACCTTGGCCGCACGGATGCGTTTCATGGACTCGACGCTGGTGTAGCCTGGTGGTAGCAGCATCTCGATGGGCATTTTCAGGAAGCGATTGGTTAAGGCCTCAAGATGGGGTTTGGCTTCTTTCAGCGCTTTCTCGTCGGTTTCGGCAATGTAGATCGAGTTCGACCACGCTAACTGATCGCTACTGGCGGGCCGTCCTGCGGCCTCCGCCGCATCGCGGTACATCTGGAAGAAGCCGGCGACAACTGCGATAGGGCTCAGCGTTTGGCAATAGGTATAGCCCATGCGCGCCGCCCACTTGATCGTGTCGGCAGAGCCCTGGCTCGGTACCCAGATCGGCGGGTGCGGGTCTTGGTAGGGGCGGGGCCAGGGGTTCACATAGCGCATGTGATAATGCTTGCCGACGAACTCGAACGGGCCCGGTCGCGTCCAGGCCTGCATGATCAGGTCGTGGGCTTCCTGAAAGCGCTCGTGACTGAATCCGGGATTGACGCCCATGGCGTGATACTCGGCGCCGATACCGCGCACGAAGCCAGCGATAAACCGCCCGCGTGTCAGGTTATCGAGCATCGCATACTCTTCCGCGATCACCAGCGGGTTTGAGACCAATGGTAAGGCCCGACCCAAGATCGCGATTTTGATCTTCTTGAGCGAACGCGCCAGTGCACCGGCCAGCACGCCCGGCGTTGGCATCATGCCATAGGCGGTCTGGTGGTGCTCGTTCAGAACGACGCCGTCAAAGCCCAGTTCCTCGGCATATTCCAGCTCATCCAGATAGTTGTGGTAGAGTTCCGCGCCTTTGATCGGGTCGTAATTGCTGTTGGAATATGTGACCCAGGCAGACCCATTCTTCTCGATGGCGTCCAGGTCGGCAGCGGCGTAGGGCATCAGGTGAAAGTTGAAGAACTTCATGCTGCGTTCTCCTGCACAAAAGCAGTTAAATTGCTGAGGAAGGCGGCGGTCTGCTCCATCGGCGGGATGTGCCCGCATTCATCGATCATGACCTTCTTTGTATCTGGGATCAGCGCTTCGTAGGCATCGGCGATGGCCGGCGGTGCGATCTGGTCATCTGCCCCCCACAACAGCAGCGTTGGCACGTCGATCCGGTGCAGCCACTTGCTCAGTTGCGGGTTGTAGTTGCGCGGCTGCCACAGCAGTTTCGCCGCGATCATGCTGTTTTTCAGGCTCAGGTCCAGCAGGTCTGGGTCAAGCGCGCGCTCCAGCATCATTTGCTGGTGCTGGGCGGAATAGACCAGCGTCTTCACCCGCTCCTCTGGCGGTTGCAGAAAGCCATCCGCCGCCTGCATCCCATTCGCATGTAGACCGACCGCGCATAGCAGCGTGAGGCTGGAGAGGCGCGAGGTGTTGCGGATAGCCACTTCCGCCGCGGTCCAGCCGCCGAGCGAATGGCCGACCAGATGGGCATTTTCCAGCCCCAGCCGATCCATTACATCCAAATAGAAAAAGGCGAGGTCGGTGGTGTGGTCGAGCCAGTCCGGCGTCTCCGCAGAGTCCCAACCGGGATGCTCCGGCGCGATTAGGTCTACGCTCTCTGCCAGCTTTGCATGCCAGGGCGTCCAGCCGCCGGCACCGCCAGCGCCATGCAAAAACAACACGGTCGGGCCAGAGCCCGCGCGGCGGTAGGGCAATGCGAAACCGCGCATGTCCAGGTGTTGGAGTTGGGGTTCTGGCATCGGTCCTCCGCTAGATTTTGCATCTGGGCGTCTAGTGTTTGACCGATAGTCTAAGCTGGCTCGGCGCTCCGTTCCAAGCGCTTTGATCTACACCGCGGCAGACAACGCAGATTCTCCAGAGCGCAGAGCGGGCGCGGCACCCAACAGCCGGCAAATCGCCCAGGTGAGCTCTGCCCGGTTCAGGGTGTAGAAGTGGAACTCACGTACGCCCTCCGCCTGCAAGCGCCGGCACAGCTCTGCCGAGTGCGTTGCGGCGACCAGTTGCCGGCTTTCGGCATCGTCATCGAGATCGGCGTACAGCCGCCCCATCCAGTCTGGAATGCTAGCGCCGCACATGCCGGCAAAGCGGCTGGCGGTGGCAAAGTTGGTGATCGGCATGATGCCCGGCACCAGCGGAATATCGATCCCGGCGGCGCCGAGCTTATCGCGGAACCGCAGATAGACATCCGCATCGAAGAAGAACTGGGTGATTGCCCTAGTCGCACCGGCATCGATCTTGCGCTTCAAGTAGTCGATCTCAAAGTCCGCATTGGGCGCGGCTGGGTGCGTTTCCGGATATGCTGCGACGCTCAGTTCGAAGTCAGCGACCTTGCGTAGCCCCTCAACCAGATCGACGGCATAGGCATAGCCGTCCGCTTGTGGCTCATAGCCATTGGCCGCGTCTGGGGCATCGCCTCGCAAAGCCACCAGATGGCGGATGCCGGCATCCCAATAGGTGCGCGCGATCGCGTCGATCTCATCCCGGCTGGCAGCGACGCAGGTCAGATGTGCTGCCGGTTCTAGATCAGTTTCCTGTCGGATGCGGGTGACGGTGGCATGGGTGCGCTCACGAGTCGTGCCGCCCGCGCCATAGGTGACAGAGACGAAGCGCGGCGATAAAGGCGCTAGCCGTTCGATGGTGCGCCAGAGCGATTCCTCGGCCTTGTCAGTCTTAGGCGGGAAGAATTCGAATGACATGCCCAGTTTGCTGTGGTCAGTCGTGGTGTTCGTCGTCATCTTCAATACCTTGTATAAAGCCTGGGTGTCAGCTCTGGGGTTCAGGCCTAGCCTAAATCCAGGGCGAGGCGGCAACGCGGTTGCGCGTCAGCCGGCGGGTGTCAGCAGTGGCGTGGTCAGCCGTCCAGACCATCACGGTTAGCGGATCGCCTGGAAGCGCTTCACCACGGGTCATTTGCAGGCCGCATTGTGCAAACCAGTCGCCTACTTCGGCCTCTGTAAAGCCCAGTCGGCGATGGGCGTGTCGGGTGCGCAGCTCTTCGCGTGTGTGCTGGGCGAAATCGACCACGATGATCCGGCCGCCGGGGCGCAATACTCGGGCCGCTTCGGCCACCACACGCTCTGGCACGTCCGCGAAATGCAGTACCAGGTGCACCGTGACAAGATCGACGGAATGATCAGGCACCGGCAGCGCATACATGTCGCCGAGCCGGAGGCTGACATACGACAGCCCAGCGCCCGTAATGCGATCGCGCGCCACGGCCAACATGTCCCGTGAGATATCCAGCCCGATGGCCTGTTGCACCCGCGGTGCCAGCAATGCCAGCACTTCACCTGTGCCGGTGCCGACATCCAACAGACTGTCAAACGCGCCGTCTGGGACCTGCCGCAGCAGCATCGCTTCGACTTGGCTGGCATCGATATGCAGCCGACGGATTGCATCCCAGGATTGAGCGTGAGTATTGAAATAGGTCTCGGCCTCAGTCCGCCGACGCTCCCGCACTTCCGCTAGCCGCGCCTGATCTTGCGTCAGGATTGGGTCGTCAGCAGGGATCAACGTCAAGACAGCCGCAGCCACTGGATTTTCGCTTCGTTCCAACCGATAGAACGTCCAGTTGCCTTCGCGCATTGGAATCAGAAGGCCGGCGTCAGCCAGAATTTTCAGGTGACGCGATACCCGAGGCTGGCTCTGGCCCAAAATCTGGGTGATTTCCGATACGGCCAACTCACCCCCCGCACACAGACTCAAGATGCGCAGCCGGGTTGGCTCCGCCGCTGCCTTTAGCGAATCAACCAGATTCAGCATCAGCAGGTGGTTCTTAAGACAGTGAGGTGTAGTTGTGTGGAGTGGTTCATAACTATATAAAGATATCATTATATGTGATCAAAATGCAACAAATTTCTGTCTCTGTGGAAAAGGCGCAACATCTAACGCGCCGCCGCAACGCCTATCGTTGGCAAAACCTGATGGTTGTGCTAGCAGAGCGGTAATGATTTCGGTTTATCATCTTTCTGGTGCGGGTGGATCGCACGTCGGCGAAGATGAACCTCTTTAAAAGGTTATGTGGGAATGGCTTGGTTCAAATCGCTGCAAGGAATAATGCGGCGCGGCCTGTTGGTCGCGGCTGTTGGTGGTGTGCTTAGCGGTTGCGCCGCAAATGGCCCGAACCAGGTGTTCGATCCGTTTGAGCCGGTCAACCGGCATGTCTTTGCGTTCAACGATGCGGTGGATACCGCGCTGATTCGGCCTGCCGCCGTAGTCTACCGAGATTTGACCCCGCGTCCGGTGAAATCGATGGTCAGCAATTTCGTCGACCATCTGACACTGCCGCTGACAATGGTCCACGACCTTTTGCAAGGCAAGCCAGACCGTGCGCAGATTGCCTTCGGTCGTTTCTTTATGAACACCATCCTGGGTGTAGGCGGCCTGTTTGATGTGGCAACCGCGCACGGCCTTAAATTCCATGATGAGGATATGGGGCAGACTTTGGCGGTTCACGGCTCTGGTCCCGGCCCGTATTTGGTGCTGCCTTTGCTCGGGCCTTCTAACCTGCGCGATGGTATTGGTAGCGTGATTGATCGGGTTATCGACCCAGTGAACGCCGTCACGTATTTGCCGAAACATGGCGGTGAGGCGTTCCGTTATAGCCGCACAGCCGCATCAGTTCTGGTTAATCGTGAAAAGCTGATTGAGCCGCTGGATGCATTGCACCAGTCTCTGGACTACTATGCTGCTGCGCGCGCGGCCTATTCGCAAAAGCGGAAAATCGACATCAACGATGGCAAGGCCGATCCGGCAGGTGCAGGCAACGACCCGTTCAAGGCAGCGGAAGAGGCCGGCAAGAGCAAGTAGCGGTCGGTCCGCCAGACACCGCCTATTTTAGCCGGTTGCAGCCGGCGGCATCGTCCGGCCCCGGGCAGGCAGCACCAGCCGAGCAGTCGTGCCGCCGCCAACGGCGCTGTCCAACTCAACTGTGCCGCCATGGGCCGCGGCGACCCGATGGACGAAAGCCAACCCCAGGCCATAACTTTGCCTGGATGGGACCGGCAGGCCAGACGCGCCCTTGCGCAGTTGGGACAGCATAGCCTCCTCAATACCGATACCATCATCGCGAACGGTGATGCGGATTGCGTCAGCGGCGCAAACTTTTAGCCAGATATTGCCGCTAGGCGGTGTGAACTTGATTGCGTTCTGCAGCAGGTTGAGCACCGCTTGCTGCACTAATGTGACATTGCCAACGGTGGCGGCATCGCCGCAGGCTGGTTCAATGTGCAGGCTCAGGCCTTTCGAATCTATCGACCCGCGCACCAGTTCTGCGGAGCGCTCGACGATGTCAGATAGCAAGATCGTCTCACCGGCTGCGATCGATCGGGCGCAGGCGGCACCGACTTCCAGCAGATCGTCGAACAGCTCCAGTAGATGCTCGCCACTGGTGCGGATGGTGCGGGCATAGTCGCGATACCGCTCTGGCGCGCTGCCGATTGGCCCCAGCGTTTCCTGCTCAATTGATTGCGCAAAGCCGATCATCGTTCCCAACGGCGTGCGCATCTCGTGGCCGACTTCCGCCATCAGGCTGCGATCCGGTCGTTCGCCCCATGGCGCCGGGGGCTCTGCAACAACCATGGGAGTCGCGGCATCAGCCGCGGCGGTCTGCCAGGCGGCCCGGTGCAGCGCATGTATCAGAACGTCCGACGACCAGGGCGGCCCTGCCAGCACATCGCATGCGCCCAAAGCAAACGCTTGTCGAATGAAGGTTCGATCTGCGGCGATGATGGGATCACTGGCAATCAGAATTTCCACGGTTGGGGCGATGGCCCGCAGATTGGCAACCAGGGCGACGGCCCGTTCGGTATCAGCGCGCCCATCTATCAAGACGAAGCTGATCTTCCGTGCAGGAGACGATAGCAGCCGAGCCGCCAGCGCATCCCGCACTTCAGATGCTTTGGCGAAACTCAAAAGGTCGAATTGCGGCGTGGCATTGGCTATCGCTGCCCTGACCGAATTTCCGAAATTCGGGTCGGAACTGATCACCCCACCACGCACGGGATCACGCGGCGGGCCGGCCCTGTGGTCTGGCGGCGCGGCAGGGGTATGAGGTTTTGCCACCGGATCCCTCCTAAAGTGGCGCTACCACTTGCGGCCACTTTGTTGCATCAAACCCATGCGCAGGGGTTTGGGCGCGGCGGCTCTTGACGAACCGGATGCCGCCCGCGTACTGCGCATTGCTATGAAAGTACGGATTCATCGGTAAACCAACCGTTAACATTTGCCCGTTCCCCACTGTCATACGCTATGGCGGGACGGCGCTAGCTGCGAGGACCTATGGCAGATCAGATCAAACGCGTGGTGTTGGCCTATTCCGGCGGCCTGGATACCTCGGTCATCCTGAAATGGCTTCAGGAGGAATACAAGTGCGAGGTGGTGACCTTCACCGCCGACCTGGGCCAGGGCGAAGAGCTGGAGCCAGCGCGAAAAAAGGCGGAGATGGCGGGCGTTCGTCAGATCTTTATCGACGATCTGCGCGAGGAATTTGTGCGCGACTTCGTCTTCCCGATGTTCCGCGCCAACGCGTTGTACGAGGGCGTCTATCTGCTGGGCACGTCCATCGCCCGCCCGTTGATTGCCAAGCGCCAGATTGAAATCGCACGGATGGTCGGCGCCGATGCGGTCAGCCACGGCGCGACCGGCAAAGGCAACGATCAGGTGCGGTTCGAGCTGGGCTATTACGCGCTGCAGCCGGATATCAAGGTGATTGCCCCCTGGCGCGAGTGGGATCTCAACTCCCGCACCAAGCTGATCGATTTTGCCGAGAAGCACCAAATCCCCATCGCCATGGATAAGCGCGGCGAGGCACCGTACTCAACCGACGCCAACCTGCTGCACATCTCCTATGAAGGCAAAGCGCTGGAAGACCCGTGGGTCGAGCCGGATGAGGACATGTTCACCCGCTCTGTCGCGCCAGAGAATGCGCCGGACACAGCGCAATATGTCGAGATTGACTTTGAACATGGCGACCCGGTGGCTATCGATGGCGTCGGCATGTCGCCAGCAGATTTGCTGACCAAGCTGAACGAGCTGGGCGGCGCACACGGTATTGGCCGGCTTGACCTGGTCGAGAACCGCTTCGTCGGCATGAAATCCCGCGGTGTCTATGAGACCCCCGGCGGCACCATCCTGATCGAGGCCCGGCGCGCGGTGGAATCGCTCTGCCTCGATCGTGGTGCAATGCACCTGAAAGACGAGCTGATGCCGCGCTATGCAGAGCTGATCTACAACGGCTTATGGTTCTCGCCAGAACGGGAGATGCTGCAGGCAGCAATAGACGAAAGCCAGAAGCGGGTGCGTGGCACGGCGCGGGTCAAGCTGTTTAAGGGCCATGTGCGCACGGTCGGTCGCAAGTCGCCAACCACGCTCTACAACACCGAACTGGCAACGTTCGAAGCGGACACCGTTTACGATCAACGGGATGCGGAAGGATTCATTAAGCTCAACGCGCTAAGACTGCGTTTGCGCGGTATGGTTCCAAAGGACTAACCAGCGGACAACTTGCCGCAAAACACTGCCTGCGCCATTGACGCGCGTTGCATCGCAACAACGCGCGCCTTAGGTTGGGCCATCCATAATGGAGCGAAACAATCCGTCGCTGCCCCCAATCGGGGCTGGCTGCCACAGGGGTTGCGCTCCGGCAACCAGTGCTCTCTGCAATCGGGCTCGTCACAAACATCGGCTGGCAATTTCGCCAAGCAGTGTCTGTTGACCCATCCAAAATTGCCCGCAGGCAGCACGACAGAGAAATAGGAGATATCACATGCAGTCCGAAAAGCGTCTCAGCGGTAAAAACGTCGCCATTATTGTTGCCAATGGTTTCCAAGAAACCCACATGACCGAGGTGCAGAAAGCCTTGACGCAGCAGGGTGCCGCGTCGGCGATCATCTCCAATGAGGTCGGTGTTGTGAACGGCTGGCACGAGGATTCCTGGGGCCACAACTTTTTCGTCGACAGCGGCCTGAACAAGGTGCTGCCGAGCCAGTATGACGCTCTGCTGATACCAGGCGGTGAGCGCTCGCTGCAATCGCTGGGCATGAATGCTCACGCCAAACGCATCGTCAAAGGCATGGTCGATTCCGGCAAGCCGGTCGGTGTGCTGGGCCGTGGCGCCATCTTGTTGATCGCAGCCGAATGCATTGTCGGTCGTACGGTCACCGGTAACGAGGTGGTTGAAGAGGTCGTGAGCCAGGCTGGTGCTATCTGGAAAGGCGATGAGGCGATCGTCGTTGACGGCGCACTCTATTCTAGCGCTGGCGGTGAGGCTCTGGAAGCGTTCAGCGACACCTTCGTCGAAGCCATCGCGATGGGTGCAGTCGAGGAAAGCGAAGCCGCCTAGGTCCGCTCTCCAACCCTATACCCATTCTACAGCGTCGCCGAGGGTCAGTCCCAAACGCGACGCTGCATGGCCCTGGTTCACAGCGATTTCCGCCAGACCCAGGGCATTTTTGTACCAAAATGCCTGGCCAACAGCCGCATCGGCAAACGTACGGCATTGGCGGAATTGCTGGCTCTTGGCTTTGAGCACGCCGCCATCGCGCGGCGCGAGGCCGGTCATGACGTTGCCATAGCCGTCGCAATAGACGATGGCCGCTTCCTCCGCCGGCCAATTCCATCCGACCGGGTCATCCTCCAAAGGCATCAGATCGCTGTCGTCTCCTTGAGCCAGCCTAGCTGCCGTCGGTGCGAACAGGTCTCTGCCGTGAAACGAGGCGGACAGGCTCTGCGGTAGCCACGCAATCCTTTGCCAATGCTGAGAGCTGCCCAGTGCCCGTGCCGCCGGCACCAACAAACCGTTATCCGGCCCAACCAGCCAGCATCCCCCAGCCTTAACCGCTAGCGGCAGGCGACTGCTGCCGACCCCAGGGTCGACGACGGCGACAATGACTGAACCGTTCGGCCATCGGCTCGCCAGTGCTGCCAGCAAATAGGCGGCGGGCCTGGGTTGAAAAGGCGGCGCGTCGTGCATCAGGTCCACCACTGGGACGCCGCTCGATTGCGCGTGAATGGCAGCGTGCATCTGGCCGATATATGGCCCCTGCCAGCCAAAGTCGGTGTAGAGCAGAATCACACGTCTGGCTCAGGGATAGGCGTTAGGATCGGGTGGTATGCGCCAGCTTCTGGCCGGGTCAGGCCGGCAAGTCGTGGGTCCTCCATGATCTCGATTTCTCGCATAAAGGCGTGGAAGCCCTGGGCCTGGTAGAATTGCACGGCACCCGGATGGTCCAATGTGCAGGTGTGCAGCCAGAGCCGGCGGGCGCCATTGCTAAACGCCAGGCGCTGTACTTCGGCCATGGCCCATCGGCCTAGACCCTGGCCTAGCGCATCTGCGACGAGGCCGAAGAACACGACCTCGCAATCCGGCGCCTCGCGCCAGTCCAGTTCCACGATGCCGATTTCGCGCTCGCCGTCGCAAATGGCGTAGATTGTGATTGCTGGGTCTTGGATGATCGCCGCCAGATCTCGTTCTGTCAGAAACAGGCGGGTCGCCCAGAGCCAATCCTCGCCGACGGCGCGATACAGCCGCAGGTACCAATCCACCTGGGGATTTGTAACCCGACGGAGCGCGAGCCCGCCCCGTGGCAGCTGGGGGGCCGCGACTTGAGCAGGCGCTGTCATTTGCAGATGGGTGACGATAGCGGCAATGCAGCCATTCGGAACGGGGAATGTCGACATTCGCGCTATAGCCCTTCCGCCCGCCACTCCTCAACCCAGAGCGTGGTCGGCGACTGGTGGCCAGTGGGCCGGATGCCCTTCAGCCATTTTGGAATGACGTAGGGATCGGCGCGGAAATACAGTGGCAAGGCGGGCAGGTCCTCAGCGTAGAAGCGCTGCAACTCCGCCCATTTCACCGCGCGGGTTTCGCGGTTCAGATCCACCTCGATGGCGTCAATCAGAGCATCAACCGCTGGATTGACATAGCCGGTGTAGTTCTGGCCGGCCCAATTGTTCGCTTCTGTTGGAATCATTGAGGAATAGAGCGTGGTCCGCGGCAGGCTTTCCGGCGCGCTGATCCACGCGAACATGGCGAGGCCTTCGAACCGGCGCTCGCGCACGGTCTGGCCAAAGAAGACGCGGGCGGGCTCGTTGCGAATTCTGGCCTCGACGCCGATCTGTTTCCAATAATGCTGCAACACCTGCTGCACCTGCTCTCGCACCCTGGCCCCAGCGGTGGTCATCAGCGAGACGCTCAGTTTCTCACCCTTGGCATTGACGCGAACGCCGCCCGGGCCTGGCGTCCAGCCGGCCTCGGCCAGCAACGCTTTGGCCTTGGCCGGGTCATAGGGATAGCGCGTTATATCGTCAGAATGCACCCAATCCAACGGCGAGACATTGCTATCGGCCACCGGCTGCTTGCCTTGGAACAGCTTCTGGCTGATCGCCTGCCGGTCCACGCCATACAGCAGCGCCTGCCGTACGCGCCGATCTGCCAAGACCGGGTTGCTGAGGTTGACGTCCAAATGCTCGTAGATCAGGCCCGCTTTGTAGATGAAGTCGAAATCTCCACCACGGCGTTGCTCAAGCGACAATGCCTGATCCAGCGTCAGACCTAGAGAGCCGGCAATATAATCCACTGCACCGGACAGCAGATTGGCTTCCAGCGCCGCCGTGTTGGGGATGATGCGAACAACGATCCGGTCGAAATAGGGCATTGGCCCTTGCCAATAGGGGTTCCGCTCCAGCGCGGTAAACGCACCGGCAGAGACCTCGGCGACGCGGTAAGGGCCAAAATACAGGCCCGGGTTGGTAGTCTCGCGGTCATAGAGCGTGCGTTGCTTATAGCCGCGCGGGTCGGCCTCAAACACCGGGCGTTCCAGGTGCGCCGGCAGAGGCTCCACCCCAAAGGCGTTGTAGTCGTAGGTCACCCGGTCGGTGTGCAGCACGGCTGTGCGGGCGTCGGGCGTCTCGATCTTCCAGATACGCTGGTAGACGTCGGCCCCGGTAACGCCGCTTTCTGGATGCTTGCCCACCTCCCAGGTGAAGCGAATGTCGTCGGAGGTCACCGGCACGCCATCGCCCCAGGTCAGGCCCTTGCGGATGCGGTAGGTGACGGCCACGCCATCCTTGCCGTTCGGCGTCTTTTCCCGCACCGCACCGCCATTCTCCAGTGTTGGTAGTGTCTCGCAGACCAGGCAGGTAAGTTGCCAATCGTGGTCGTACGAGGTCACGGGCCGCAACGCCATGCCCAGCACATAGCTCTTGGCCAGCATGGCATCGATGATCGGGTGAAAGGTGGACGGGAATTGCGTGACGCCGATGACGAGCGTGCGTTTGGCGTGGGCGGTGGAGGTCATGAATGCGAGTGACACCAGCAGCGCGAGGGCCGAACTGACTATGCGCATGCCTATAACTCCGCCAACACGGTAGTGGTTTCAATTCCTTCGTCCTGAGGTGCCGCCGATAGGCGGCCTCGAAGGGCCGGTCGGAGCACGGCTCGCCGCCTTCGAGGCTCGGCTATGCCTCGCACCTCAGGCTGAAGGGGGAAGTGCATTGGCACCAACCTACCCCTTCGGCGTCCATCCATCAGGCGCACTCAAAAACTCGCGCACAACGGCAGCTTTCTCCGGCGGGAAATAGCCGCTGGCCTCAGCCTCTTCGATCACATCCCACCAAGTGGCGAGCCCATGCAGCTTCACGCCCAGCTCCCCCATCGTCGAGGTGCTCTCCGGGAAAATGCCGTAGTGGAACAGCACCATGCAGTCAGCAATCACACCGCCCGCCTCGCGGATGGCGTTGATGAAATTGACCTTGCTGCCGCCGTCCGTCGCCAAATCCTCGACCAACAGCACGCGCGCGCCTTCGGGCATGATGCCCTCGATCTGCGCCATGCGGCCGAAACCCTTGGACTGCTTGCGCACATAGACCATGGGCAGGCCCATGCGTTCGGCGATCCATGCGGCGAAGGCGATGCCGGCGGTCTCGCCACCAGCGACGACGTCGATGCTCTCATGGCCGATATCGCGTTCGATGGTCTGGACGGCCAAGTCCATCAGCTTGGCGCGCGCGCGGGGGAAGCTGATCAGCTGGCGGCAGTCGATATAGACAGGGCTGCGGCGGCCGCTGGTAAAGGTGAACGGCTCATCGTCGTAGCAATAGGCCGATTTGGTCTCGAGCAAGATGTGCGCCATAGCACGAGCAGCGACGGCGCGCTCGATCTCATGGGCCTGGGCAATCGAGATCGGGGCGGCGGAAATGGGGTGGGCAGTATCGGTCATCGGCGAAGCGGGCTTCTCTTTTCCAGCGGGACTCCTATGGTGCATCCACTCATATCATTGGACGTGGCGCTCGCCCACCTTTCATGCTCGAAAACCTGACTCAGATCTTTGGCGACCTGCATACCGGCACGCTCGTCTACATCGTGCTTGGCGCGTTTTTCTCGGCGGCCTTTCACAGCATCGCTGTGTTCGGCGGTGGCCTGATCCTGTCAATCGTGCTGGCGCCTGTGATCGGCATCAAGGCGGTGGTGCCGGTGATTGCCGTCTCGCTGCTGGTCAGCCATGCCAGCCGTGTGTGGGCGTTTCGCAAGGGTTTCACGTGGAACGTGTACCGGGATCTGATGACCACGGCCTTCCCCGGCATTATCGTCGGTGCGGTGGTGTATTCCTACCTGCCGACCAGCGCCATCGCGCTGCTGATGGGCATCTTCCTGATCAGCATGATCCCGCTGCGCCGCCTGATGCACCGCCGCAATGTCAGCGTTGGCAAGCGCACGATCATGGGCATTGGCGTGCCTTTCGGTGTGCTGAGCGGCTCCACGGTTGGGGCGGGCCTGATCCTGGCGCCGTTCATGCTGGCCGTTGGCCTGGCGGGTGAGGCGCTGATGGGCACGATGGCCGCTGTGGCGCTGACGGTGAACGTGACCAAGTCTGTGGTGTTTGGCGGCTTTGCCGTGCTCGATCCTGGGTTGGCCGTTGCCGGGTTTCTGATCGGGCTTTGCACCATTCCCGGCAATCTCACCGGGCGCTGGATTGTGCGGCGGACGGCGATCCGGGTGCATATCTTGGTGGTTGAGGCGGTGATCGTCGCAGGCGGTTGTTATTTTATCTATGCCGCGGGCGATCACTGGGGCTGGTGGGGTTAGCGCTTGGCGCTATAGTTTCGGGCAATACACGCAAACACCCGAGGACGAACCCCATGCCGACTACAGAAAAACGCGTCGCCCTGATCACCGGTTGCGGTAAAGAGAACGGCATCGGTGCTGCCACTGCTCAACGCCTCGCACGAGCTGGGATCATCGTCGCCGTAGCGGACATTGCCGCTGCCGGGGTCGAGAACGACAACACGCTGGATCGCGCGCCAACGGCATGGCAGGGGCTGGACACACTTGTTGCGCGCATTGAAGACGCCGGCGGTGAAGCGTTCTCACTCACAGGCGATGTCAGCCAAGAAGCCAGCGCCAAATCTCTGGTCGATCGTGTGGTCGAGAAATACGGCAGGCTCGATATCCTGGTGAACAACGCTGGTGCGCCCCACGGCAATGACCGTGGCCAGATTGAAGATGTGCCGGAGGAGGGCTGGGACGCAGTCATGAACATCAACGCCAAAGGCGTGTTCCTGATGACCAAGGCCGCCGTGCCGCACATGAAGCGCTTGGGCTGGGGCCGTGTCATCTCCATGTCGTCCGTAGCTGGGCTGGTGGCATTACCGGAGCGAGCGGCCTATTCGGCGTCGAAAGCTGCGGTGATCGGCTTAACCCGGTCCGTCGCGCATGATCTGGCGCCGTTGGGGATCACAGTGAACTGCATCTGCCCTGGTTCCATCACCACAGACCGCGCGATTTCCTCAACACTGCGCGCTGGGTGGGATGACGTTGCGGCCGGGCTGGCTGAGCGCGCCAAATACCTGCCGGCCCAACGCCATGGCCAACCGCACGAAATAGCCGCGCTGATTGCCTATCTTGCTAGCGAAGATGCCGGCTACACCACCGGCCAGGCGATCCAGGTCGATGGTGGCGGCCTGCCAGCGAGCGCGTTCTAGGAGCGCGTTCTAGGAGGGCGGTGGGGCCGAGCTCTATTCCGCGGCCACTGCCTCGGAGGCGGCAACACCATCCACCCGCGTCTCGCCCAGCAGATTATCGACTGTGACGTGGGTGTCATACCAAGTCAGGCGAGGTGCTGCGCCGAAACGTTCGGTTAGTGATGCCACCAACGCTGGCGTGTACCAAGCCTCTGCCGCCGCGCGGCTCTCCCACAGGTAGACGCCGCCGGTGCCGGCATCGCCGTTGAGGTAATCCTTGCGGATTAATCCCTTACCCTCCAGCGCGCGGTAGGTCGGAGCTGACCCCAAACCACCGGAAATAGCCTGCTCAGTCGGGCGTTTCGGCAGATCGAACTGGACGATCACAATACACTGGCTCATCGGTTTTCTCCTCAGACCTGAAATTCTGTTACGCTGCCGCCAGTGCGGCCCAATCAATCGGCTTGTGCCGATCGATCTGGGCCGTCACCGCCGGCATTTCGTATTTCAAGCCGGTGGCGCAGTTGAACAGCACGCAGCTTTCGTTGGCCTTGATGCGCCCATCGGCCCGCGCCTCGCGGTAGGCGGCGTAGGTGGCGGCACCCTCGGGGCAGAGCAGCAGGCCTTCGTCGCGAGCGACCTCCACCTGAGCCGATTGGATGGCGTCATCGTCAACGGCAATGGCGAAGCCGCCGCTCTCACGCACTGCGTCCAGGATCAGGAAGTCGCCGATGGCTTGGGGTACGCGCACGCCATAGGCGATGGTCTTGGCATCTTCCCAACGGGTCGCGTGACGCTCGCCAGCGTCGAAGGCGCGGACTATGGGCGCGCAGCCGGCAGCTTGCACTGCCACCATGCGAGGGCGTTTGGAGCCGATCAGGCCGATGGCCTCCAACTCGGCAAACGCTTTCCACATGCCGATCAGGCCGGTGCCGCCGCCGGTCGGGTAGAGGATGACGTCCGGCACTTGCCAGCCCAGCTGTTCGGCCAATTCCAGGCCCATGGTTTTCTTGCCCTCGATCCGATACGGCTCCTTCAGCGTGGAGGTATCAAACCAGCCCATCGGCTCCTTGCCCTCGCCGACGATTTTGCCGCAATCGTCGATATAGCCGTTGACCTTCCAGACCTTGGCACCCTGTAGCGCGATCTCACGCACATTGATGTCCGGTGTATCCTCCGGGCAGAAGATATAGGCCTCCAGGCCGCCGCGGCGGCAATAGGCTGCCATAGCGGCACCGGCATTGCCATTGGTCGGCATCGCCACGCGTTTGATGCCCAACTCTTTCGCCATGGAGACCGCCATCACCAGTCCGCGCGCCTTGAACGAGCCGGTCGGTAAGCGGCCCTCGTCTTTGACGAGCAAGGGGGCGCTGCTGCCGTTGGATTTCTCCGCGGCCGGCAGGCGGACGATGGGCGTCATGATCTCGCCCAGCGCGGTGATGTTTTTCGAGTGCCGCACCGGCAGCAATTCGCGGTAGCGCCACATGGTCGGCGCGCGAGAGGCCAGCACGTCCTTGGTCAGCGCCTTCTTCACACCATCCAGGTCATAGCGCACCAGCAGCGGCTTGCCGGCCTTGGAGAGATTGTGCAGCGTGTCGGCCTCATACCGGTCGCCCTCGTAGCCACATTCCAGGTGGGTGACGAAGGTTTCGGTCTCGGGGATGCCGTGTGGGTCGATCATGGTGCGCCTCTGGTTTAGGGTGTTGGTTGAGAGCATACCCCGTTTGTTGAGAGAGACCAGCCCATGCGCCTAGCCATCGCCGGATTCGCACTGGAAAGCGTGACTTTCCTGCCAGAGACTACCGATATTGCCGACTTCTCTCGCGGTGCCCTCAGCGGCAACGAGCTGGTTGAGGGGCTTGCTGGCACAAACACCAGCGTTGGCGGCTTCCTGAAGGTTTGTAAGGCGGAGGGCATAGAGCCAGTGGGCCTGACCAATGCCGGCGCGGGTGCGGCGGCCAGCGCCAGCGAGGCGGCGTTTGACAAATATGTCGGTGAGATCGTCGCGGGTCTGGCCGAGCTCAAAAACGAAGTTGACGGCCTGCTGCTGCACCTGCATGGCGCGCTCGCCACGCCCTCGCGCCGAAATGCTGACGCTCAGGTGTTGCAGGCGATCCGCGCGGAGGTCGGACCTGACTTCCCCATCGCTGTCGCCTTCGACCTGCACGGCAATATCGGTCAGGATGTGGTGGACGCGGCTACCGTGCTGGCCGGCTACCACTACTCGCCGCACACGGATATGGCTGTTACCGGCAAGCGGGCAGCGCGGATGCTGATTGCGAAACTGCGCGGCCAGCAAGGGCTGGCGATGGGCTATGCCCGGCCGGGGATCATCCTGCCATCGATCTTCTCCGCCACCTGCCTGGAGCCGCTGGCGACGCTGATGCAGCACGCCCGCGACCTGGAGATGCACACGCCGGGCGTGCTCGATATCACCATTTTCTGCGGCTTTGCCTATGCCGACGTGCCCGATTGCGGCATGAGCGTTGTCGTCGTGACCGATGGTGACGAAGGCCTGGCCCAGCGCACCGCCAAACGCCTCGCCGGCCTCGCTCGGGACTGGCGCAGCGTACTGTTCCGCCGTGAACTAGTGCTGGACGTAGCCACCGGCGTCTCCCAGGCGCTGGATCTGGCGAAGCGCGCGGCCAAACCGGTCTGCATTCTGGAGCACGCGGACAGGCTTAACGACTCGACCTATACCTTGCGGGAGTTGCTGGCGCGGCAGAGCGGAGCCCGGGTCTTCGCGCCATTCATGTTTGACCCCGAATGTGCCGCCGCCTGCGTTGCCGCTGGTACGGGCGCGACGGTGGATCTGCAACTCTGCGGCAAGACCTCACCGCAGGCTGGTGGGCCGCTTTCTGTCTCGGCAAAAATCATCTGGGCAGGTCAGAAGACGATCAAAGTCACCGGCCCGCTCTACACCGGCGCGACTTTCAACCTTGGCCCTAGCGCGGTCCTGGACCTGGGTGGCGGCGTCATGGTCTCGCTGATTTCCATCCAATGGAGCGCCATCGACCGTGACCCTTTCGACCAGTTCGGCTTGGTGCCTGAGGACTTCGATGTCATCCTGCTGCGCTCCAAAACCCACTTCCGTCACGTCTACACGCCGCTCTGCGAAGACATCCTCATCGTCGATACGCCCGACTGGGGCCCAGCTGACGTGACAACCCTGCCGTATGAGTATGCGGATCGGGGGAGTTTTCCCTTTCAGCCGTGACCACCCGCCTCGCTTGCGGCGTTGCGCGTGCGCAGGCATTATGCAACCAATGTCTAAAGGCCGTCGCTCGTTAACGGCCCTCTCACCTTGCCGTTTGGAGCACTTTCCGCCCTATGACTGATCTCAACGCCATGCGCGCTGAAAAGCTGCAATCCATCGAGCGTATCCAGCAGGGCTATGCCGAACTCGGCTATATCTGCTCGCGCACGATTGCTACCGCGATCTATGTCGCCTGCCATCTGGAAAAGCCGATCCTGATCGAAGGCCCGGCCGGCGTCGGCAAAACCGAGTTGGCGAACACCACTTCGGCCTATCTCGAAGCGCCGCTGATCCGGCTGCAATGCTATGAAGGTCTGGACGAAGGCAAGGCGCTGTACGAATGGCGCTATGCCAAGCAATTGCTCTATACCCAGATCTTGAAAGACAAGATGGATGAGGTGTTGCAGGGTGCGAAGGGGCTGACGGCCTCCATGGACCAGCTGCACAAGCATTCCGACGTTTTCTTCTCTGAGCGTTTTTTGGCGCCGCGCCCGCTGCTGCAGGCGCTGAAAGAGGATGACGGCTGCGTGCTGCTGATCGACGAGGTCGACAAATCCGACCACGAGTTCGAGGCGTTCATGCTGGAAATCCTCTCGGAATTCCAGATTTCGATCCCAGAGCTGGGCACGATCAAGGCCAAAAAGCGCCCGTTTGTGTTCCTGACCTCGAACAACACCCGCGACATGTCCGACGCTCTGAAACGCCGCTGTCTGCACCTGTACGTGCCATTCCCTGATGCCAAGCTGGAGCGCGAGATCATCCAGGCGCGTGTGCCGGAGATTCCGAAGGAATTGCGGACCATGCTGGTCGATTTCGTTCAGTCCGTGCGCACCATGGACCTGAAGAAACAGCCTAGCGTTTCGGAGACCATCGACTGGGCGCGTGTCCTGCTGCTGCTGCACGCCACCGAACTCGACGCCGACATGGTGCGCGAGACCCTGAACGTCTTCCTCAAATTCGAGGAAGATATCCAGGCGGTCGACCAGCACCTGTATGAGTTCATTCGCAACGCAGAAAAAGCAGTCGCGTAAATACTGGCGGCATGGTTGCCGTCCTGATCCACCATCGCTAGGCTGCGCGCCAAGTTCTAGCCAATTCTCCCAGGAGTAAGCCCTTGTCCTTGCGTTTTACCGGTTCTGATTCCTACGTCGCCACCGAAGACCTGATGCTGGCGGTCAACGCCTCAATCACGCTTGAGCGGCCCCTGTTGATCAAAGGCGAGCCGGGCACCGGCAAGACCATGTTGGCGGAGGAGGTCAGCCGTGCGCTCGATATTCCAATCATCTCTTGGAACGTCAAATCCACCACCAAGGCCCAGCACGGCCTGTATGAGTATGACGCCGTCAGCCGCCTGCGCGATTCGCAGCTGGGTGACGAGAAGGTCAAAGACATCCGCAACTACATCGAAAAAGGCAAGCTTTGGGATGCCTTCAGCGCCGGCAAAAAGGTCGTGCTGCTGATCGATGAAATCGACAAGGCGGATATCGAATTCCCGAACGATCTGCTGCAAGAGCTCGATCGGATGGAGTTCTTCGTTTACGAAACCGGCGATACGATCAAGGCGGAGGTTCGCCCGATCGTCATCATCACCTCAAACAACGAAAAAGAGCTGCCGGACGCGTTCCTGCGCCGGTGCTTCTTCCACTACATTCGCTTCCCGGAGAAGGAGACGATGCAGGACATCGTCGACGTCCACTTCCCGAAAGTGAAACCGGAATTGGTCAAGGCCGCCATGGAGGTGTTCTTCAACCTTCGCGAAGTGCCGGGCATCAAGAAAAAGCCATCCACCAGCGAATTGCTCGATTGGCTGAAATTGCTGATGGCCGAGGATATCAATCCAGAGGACCTGAAGGGCAAAGATGGCAGCCAGGCAATTCCACCACTCTATGGTGCTTTGCTGAAGAACGAGCAGGACGTACACTTGTTCGAACGCCTGATTTTCTTGAATCGCCGCGAGCGGGGCTAGGGGCGACGCGCCCCGGCGTTTCGTTTAGGTCCAGTTCCGAACGGAGGCATTAGCCCATGTTCATCGACTTTTTCTTCCAAGTTAAGCAAGCTAAGATTCCGGCCACAATCCGCGAATGGTTGATGTTGGTTGAGGCGATGAAAAAGAACCTCGTCATGTATAACATTGACGACTTCTACTACCTCTCCCGCGCCTGTCTGGTGAAGGACGAGAAGTATTTTGATCGCTACGACCGCGTGTTCGGCACCTATTTCAAGGGCGTCGAGGACATCACCCAAGGCTTGTTCGGCGAGGATATCCCCGACGAATGGCTGGCCAAGCAGGCTGAGTTGCTGCTGTCCGACGAGGACAAAGCCAAGATCGAGGCGCTCGGCGGCTGGGAAAAGGTCATGGAGGAGCTGAAAAAGCGCCTCGAGGAGCAAAAGGGTGAGCATTCCGGCGGCAACAAGTGGATTGGCACCGGTGGCACCTCGCCGTTTGGCACCGGGGGCTACAACCCGGAAGGCGTGGCCATCGGCCAGAAAAAGCGCAAGCAGGGCAAGGCGCTAAAGGTTTGGGATAAGCGCGAATACAAGAACTACGACGACTCGTTGCAACTGGGCATTCGCAATGTGCAATTGGCCCTGCGCCGCCTGAGGGAGTTCGCGCGGACCGGTGTAGAGGATGAGTTCGACCTGCAGGCGACGATTGACCAAACGGCCAAGAACGCCGGCATGCTCGACATCATCATGCGGCCAGAGCGGACCAACAAAGTCAAAGTGCTGATGTTCTTTGACGTTGGCGGCTCGATGGATGATCATATTCGCGTCTGCGAAGAATTATTCTCAGCGTCCAGAACGGAGTTCAAGCACCTGGACTTCTACTACTTCCACAACTGCATCTATGAATATCTGTGGAAGGACAACCGCCGCCGCCATGATGTGCGCAAAGACACCTTTGATGTCATCAACACTTACCAGAATGACTACAAGGTCATTTTCGTAGGCGACGCCTTCATGTCTCCCTATGAGATCACCTATAAAGGCGGCAGTGTCGAGCATTGGAACGAGGAGTCTGGCGCCGTCTGGCTGCAACGCATGCTCGACAAATGGCCGGATGCGATTTGGCTAAATCCCCGCCCGGAAACCCGCTGGGACCACACGCCCAGCACGCAGGTCGTCAAGGAATTGATGGTCAACCGGATGTATCCGCTGTCCGTTGATGGGCTGGATCGCGGCTTGAAAGCCTTGCGCAGCTAAGGCGCGGGCATTTAGCCAAAAGGCTGGCAATTGCTCCATCGGCGTTAACGGTTTTTTCAAAACCCCATGACATCTTTGTCGGATGGAATGGGTGCTTTTGAGGAAAGGGTTACGCCATGACGAGCTTTCGACGACACCACACGATTGTCGGCGCTGACCTTACGGAAGGCGAACGTTCGGCTGAATGGGATTGGGGCGCCGTACACGGCCGTTGGTCCGTTGCGCAGGCTTTGTCCGTCCTAGCCGGAGTATCGTTAACGATCTGGACGACTGTGCTGGTCGCTCTCCTGACTTAAGGCAAGTGCCCGCGGACTTAGACTGAGGTCGTGTTGGGGGTTGGCCTGTGGCGGGTTAGGCTCGTGGCATTGGAGGACCAATGCAATGTAAGCAGTGCGAGCAGCCCACATTGCTGATTGGGGCATAACGCGGGTGAAATGATCCTTCAGAGGAGGATCATGTAATGAAACGTTTTGTCCAAAGCGACATCCATTTGTTAGGCGAAGTTCGCGGCTGTGTTTCG